>OLOY01000462.1_pt1 | contig 29407 bp, 32 predicted proteins | sample 1672771 | NCBI WGS metagenome assembly OLOY01 (sample SAMEA3136722, study PRJEB25190) | human gut metagenome
CATCCGTTTCTAATGTATTTATGATTTTTCTTCCAACACCCTTTCCATGAAATTCTGGGAGGACAAAAATAGACAAAAGTATACTTTCTGTTTCACTTCCCCAAAAACTTGAGATAGAACCTGTTCCAATTATTTTTCCATCAAATTCAAAGACGTACATATGCACATAACTTGCCACATTCAGAACTTTTTCCACATCGTAAACCTTTGCAAGTTTTTCCATTGCTGATATGCCATAATCTTTACTATTAACCTCTAAGAAGTTCCTGACAATAAGATTTCTGACCTCTTTGGCATCCTCTTCCTTAAATCTCCTTACCTCAATATAACTCTTTACATAAAAAACTAATGTCATATTTTCGTTTACAACTATTTCATCTCCAGTTCGAACAAATCCACATTTTTCATACAAATGGCAATTTTTCTCTTCCTGCTTAATAGTAGATAACCACCATTCTATTGTATTCGGATAAATATCAAATAATTGTTTGATTACGTTACTGGCAATTCCTTTATTTTGAAACTTTGGAATAACAAAAATAGGAGATATCCAATTTACATTCTTGTGTACTTTTTGTCCTTTATGCCATTTAACTCTTACAGCTCCAGCTTTCTCACCATTAAACAAAATAAAATAGAAATCCGAATTATCATCAACTATCTTCTTTGTTATTGTTTCAAGGCTTTCTTTCGCCGGACTTGTAGCATCATCCTGATATTTTTCATATAAGGGAATAAACGCTTCTATCTGCAGTTTATGCAGACATTCAGCATCTTCTCTTGTTATCAGTTTAAGTTCAATTAAATCATTCATTTTCTACACCTCTTTCTTGTAAACATAAAAAATCGCACCAAACATTCAATGTCCAGTGCGATAAATCCAATTTAATAAGATGCAATGTATGTAAAATCTTCTCTTATATTCTGGTTTTATGCACTAGACTAAAAGACCTACACGCTATAACCTAATGCACTAACCTTGCATGTTTATAGCCGTGTACGTCCGTAATACATGTACATATAATGTCTTGAATATAAGTTCTGATTCATGTGTATGTTCTCCTTCAGCTTTTTTATAAGATTAATCTATATTCCTTCTTATGTCAATAATTTTATAATAAACACATTACACTCACCCTATTTATGCCAAACTTACGATGTCATTCTCTTACACGCGCTTCTAAATTTTTGCATCAATTGATTAAATTCATCTTCCTTCATTAAAGCATACATTTGTATCATATATTCCCTTTGAAATAATAATATCTTGCGAACTGAAAAATTGCACTCACGAAATATAGCTGTCCTATGATGCAATCTAATTCTTTTATCTTTTTCTTCTTTAAAAGTCATTCTTAGAAATAAAACTTCATATTTTGAATATAATTCCAATATATATTCTAATGGAATTATCAATATTAAATAAACAATCGGTATCATAAAACTTACCAATGTATTTATTATATTTAATTGCTTATATTCATTTATCCCAATCTTTATTGTCTCATAAAAAATCCAAAATCCAGCGATTGCCAATATACTATCCAATAATTTATGAACACTTTTATATTCTTCTTTTCTTTCTGCAATTACATTCATAACAGTAATTATTGTAATAACTGGAATAATCGCAAGTTCAATCCATATATTAAATGTAAATGTGCTCATAAAAAATTCTAAAATCATGGTAAATTTCAAATTATCTTTAAGGATTTTTTTAATGTATGTTTCATCAGCTTCACTCGAAACCGCATTCATACAATATATTAATCCAGAAAAAAGAAACCATATAATAATATCTTTGATATATATATTCTCCCAAATAGGCAAATAACAGAATACCATTGTAATCGTTAGAACATATAGCAATATTATTTCCCATAATATCCTTAACTTCTTGTCAAAAAATATTACTATGACATTCCACAAACTTTTTCTTATTTCCCTATGGCATAATACATATAGCATGAAAATACATCCCCATATTAATGTTGCCCATTCTCTTGTTGACAAGATTGACATAACGCCGTTCTCCTTCTGTATATTCTAGCTCATTACTCTCCCCACAAATAGAGCCAAACTAGAGCCATTTGATAAAACAAATGCCGGAAGCCCGCATAAATACAGGCTTTCGGCATTTTAGTCCGTTATTCAAACTCGCAAAGTTCTACTTGATTCATAGTACTTATTCCATACTTTAGCCTCGAATCAGTTCGTTATTGAACTGTTTTGTATGTATTGTCTCTGATGCTATAGAATCTTATTGTCATTTTATTGTCACTAATAGTAATTGATTGGTCTTCTTCAATATTATTTGAATTTTTACATTATTACCCTCTTAAAAGCTATAAATTACTTTCCCGATAAAGACTTTCCAACCACATAAACACCTATCAACATCACCGAAATTGACATCCCTAAGAGTACCCCTGAAATAAAGTCCTTCATATCGGAACCACCAACTGCATAAGAAAGAGCTTGCATAGCTATGCCCATAACAATTAACACAACTCCGTACAAAGTATTCTTTTGTTTTTCTAATTCCTGTGTTCTTCTAAGTAAGTCTAAAAACTGTTCTTCATCATAAATACGAACACTTTTTTCTCCTGAAGTTTCACCATCAAACAATTCTGCAACTGTAATTTCCAACTCATCGCATAGATTCTTAACAATAGAATAATCAGGCATACATTTTCCAGTTTCCCATTTTGAAATAGTTTTGTTTGAAACACCTAGCTTTTCTGCCAACTGTTCCTGAGTCATGTTTTTTTGTTTTCTTTTTAACGAAATGTATTTCCCTATAACTAATTGATTCATTTCTATTCCTCCATTTATTTGATAATATAATGATACTTTCTTTCAGAATAAAACGAATCCCTTATTGGTAGAATATGAATGGAATACCTACAAAATCGACCATTCCTGTCATCATTATCCCCTTTTGGAACACACTCTTTCATTTAAGGATTTCATAGCTCTTTTCCTCATAATGAAGTCAAATATGTTTTGACATCAAACGCTTCTATCCTGGAATCTTTTTTCAAATATAATGGATGGTGAGGATGTCCATTTACAGAGCACTTTCCAACCTTACACCAAACAGCATTATACCGATTAGAAATATTAATCATCTCTCTAAAACATTCCTTCAAATATGTTCTTCTTTCAATATTTGTTTCCCAAGCTGCCCAGATTATCGGATTTTTGCCACTGTTTTCCAATATCCATCGAAAGGCTTCCATATTCTCTTTGTGAAGCATCTGATTTATTTCTTTATTCATTTGATTTGGATCTGTCGCTTGCTGTGCATAAACATTAAACATAATAAATGAGTCAAATCCATTCCCCATTGCTATCCTTTCAACTAATTTCATTGTGTTGTCCATCTTTTCCGGTTCTGCAGTTGATGGATTGATTCCAATGGTAATAAGCGGATTATTCACCACTGTTCCCAGAATATATCTATATTCCGTATAAAAATCTGGAACATAGAGCCATTCTGTCCGATTGTGTTTTTCGATTTCATTCTGCATAGCCATTGCAGTTTGAAATGATAATATCTTAAGTTTTTCTTTCATCATGCAATTTTACATTAATAAAAAAACAAGGGCTTTTCTAAAAATAACTACCATCCATAAATGTCAGCATTATGTCCACATGACTGAGATCGAAGAATACTGAGAGTTCTCTATTTCCAAGTGCTCTCGGGATTTGCTAATTATTTGAACTCCTCGGCGGATAATTTGAACTGGCTATTTTTTTCTATACTTAATTAGCAAATTATTATCCTTATTCTTCGAAACATACTCTTGTATTTCCGCCTGTTCAATTTTTCGAATTCAAAATCGAGCCAGCCGACTCCTTCATTTTCTCCTTGTTTACCTCACTTAAATAATATTGACACTATGTATCTCAATAAAATATCATAACCAATTACCATTCTCTATTTTCTAACAAAACTATCAAACTCCTCTTTCGTCTTTACAATCGAATTTGCTAATCTTGTTCCCGCAGCAGTTAACTGTGCTAATACTTTTAATTGTTCTTTACAGGCTAAGCTCTCACAAGTATATGGATAATTCAAACTATGGTCAATTTCTCCCCATACTTCTTCATACAGAGTTCTTACTTGTATTTCACATTTTATTTTACTTCCTTTTTTCGGCATAACAACATAATGAACACTTGTATAATAAGAAGGCTTTATCAAAGTATCCATACCTAATTGCTCGTAATAGCACTTTAAATCAATATCCCAAGTATATGCTTTAGGCTTTTCATAAAGAACTAAATCACCATTTTTAACCTCATTCATAATAGCTTCATGTACAAAACATATTTGTTCCGAATACAAATGTAATACCCTTATTCCAGCCAAATCAGTAATCTCATCAAAAAAATTTTCTGGTGTAATTGTCCTCCCATTTGATGCCTTTCTCTCTAACTTGTCCTTCAAGTGTCCTTCACTTTTCATTCGATATTTTACTGAATGAACAACAGGCAAATTCTCCTCATGCAAAGATGGATTATCTTGAAAAAAATTAACCATTCTTTTCATAAATTGTTCAATTTTAAATCTTTCTTCTCGATAAAGAGTAATAAGTTCTTCCATTATTCCTCCAGTTTATCCACACGTTTAACAAATTCATTTGCAAATTCAATATATGACACTTTTGTCTCATAATATCGCTGTCTATTTCCTGTTATTGTTCCTCTGTCTTCTTCATCTAGCGCACAGTCTGGAATTTTCCATATAGGTACTCTATATTTTTGAGCCGCAGATGGATATGTATTATGAGAAAACATTACTTTTCTCGCTCCAATCGGAGAATTTAAATCTTCCTCAGACAATGTACATCTTAATTCCCGAGATATATTCTCAATAATGGCATCTGGTATCTGCATTGCATAATTATAATGAGCTTGAGCCAGCCCCCATGTATCAGTATTTTTTGATTTTCCTCTCTTAGCATTGTAAATCGTGTATCCTAAAAATTGAACCGGTTCCTTAGGAAATAATTTTCTTTTTTCATCAGAAATCAATGCAAAGATGGTATCTAATTCTTTTTTCCATACTGTTAAACTTTTTCCAATGTTACGGATTCCATATAGTGAAAACATATCTGGTAATGCTGGAATAATAAAACCATCTGCACTCATAATAATCGTCTTATTAAGCGCTCCTAAACTAGGGGAAGTATCTAGCAAAACGTAATCATACCCCTTTTTTTCAGCATACTGTTTTGCAATTTGCCTAATACGAGTAATAGTTTTAATAGCTAATGAGTCCCCAGCATAAACATCATTCCATCTTGAAGCTATTTTATTTTCGTATAAATATAGTGTTAACCTACCAGGTATCATATCGAGATTTTTTGCTAAACTAATTGGTTCAGGCATTTCTTCTGCTTCACCTGTACCGTCTTCTGTTGGCTTTAGCATAAAATGTATTGTATGTGGTCTTTTTATAAACTTTTTAAATTCTTCTGTAGACATAGTATTTTTCCCATACTCATATCCTTCATCAAAAAACACATCTTCACTTTTCCATATCTCATGTAAGTTTTCCACATCTATTCCATATAACGTTAAATTACACTGGGAATCTAAATCAATCAATAATACCTTTTTCCCTAGTTCTGTCAATGCACATGCAAGGTGGTATAATAATGTTGTTTTTCCAACTCCACCTTTGTTATTAAATATCGTTAATAGTTTCATTTTAAACCTCCAGCTATATTTTTATCGTTTAGAGAAATTCTTCTTGCCAGAATTACCTGCCCCTATGTTTCTCTTTTCTTTTCTGCTGTTTCAGTTCAAACTGTCGCTGTTTCTCTGCCTCCCGTTGTTCCCGTTTCACAGTCTTACGTTCAGTTTTTAACTGCTCCTGCTGTAATTTCAAAGCCTGCTGCGATTTTGTACCTATTCCAGTGTTCTGTACCTGTTTCCGCACTTCTCGCTGTATCCGTTTCGGATTACGCCCAGTCTCCTTTACATCAGTTACCACAGCCGGACTAAATCTCAGCCGATAGTAATTTTTCAGAACAAAGTTATACACCTCATAGTCTTTCGGTTCCGCACCAAACGTAACCTTGCATACAGAGAGCTTTCCCTCCGATATGCATTCAAAAATGCCTACCCAAAACGGTTCCTCAAAAAATACTGTCAATCTGCCTGATACTTTGTCCATGACAATTCCTCCTTAAATGATTGTAATGAACAAAGAACGGACGACCCTAAGGAGGGAGGGTTACTTACACCAGACGGTGCGGCCGGGCTACCTACCGGCTCTGCAAGAGATTACCTCTTACGTTGCGTTTTTATCTTTGCTCTTTGATTTTACCACATAATCGACTTATTATCCACAAGAACCAAACCACGAAAGCACTCTAAATGTTTCTTCATCTCTCCCCTCTATCTCTCTTCCTTTTTCGTCCCTTATTTTGCATTCTCTGTGCTTCTTCCAGACTTTTCTCCCTCTGAACAATCGTTTCGACCGTATCGCTCCCTAATGCCCGTTCTACTCGCTTAAAATCTCCCATTCTTTCCTTCAGATCTCTGTTTTCATTCCAAAGTTCTTCTACACGGCCAGTAAGCGAATTCACCTTACTCCACGCCCTATCATAAGATTTCCGCATATCACTGAACCTTCTGGAAAGATCAATATATGCCCGGTAAACTGACCGCAACACTGTCACAATTTTCTTAAACAGCGGCTTTACTTTCTTTTCCCGGTAGGTTTTCCCCGTTTCCAACGTTCCAGCCTCCGGCAGCACCTCCTCTGGATCGGCAGAATATTTCTCTGCAAATCGTTCCATCTTTTTTACCATAGGCGCAATCTCCGTTAGCTTTTTCTCATATTGCGCCACATCCTTCTTTGCCTGTTCTGCCTTCTTATCGGCTTCTTTCCAGCTTTCTCGAGCTGAAGATATATCCTGCTCAATATTTTTCAAATGATCCAGCCATTTTTCATTGACTTCTTGCATAGTAGCATTATACTCTTCTAAGTCCGCTTTCTGCTCTTCAAGTGCCGCCACTTCCTTTGCACGTTCCTGCTTTTCAAAATCCAGCAACGACAAATGTTTTTCATGGGTCCCTTTCTGCTCCCATTCAATCCCATGCTCCAGCATAATTGAGGCAAGCTGCTGCTTTTCTGCCGCCACCCACTGATTTAATTCTGTCTCCATTCTCGTACCGCCTTTGAAACCGAGTGCTAACAATGCCTGTTTCAAAGATACCCTTGTATCTAATCCACGCTTACTTCCGGTTGTATATGGTACAAAGTCTACATGCAAATGAGGCGTAGCCTCATCCATATGAAGATGAGCAGAAAACACTCTTAAGGTAGGATTTCTCCGTTGAAAATCCTGCATATATTCGTCAAGTATCCTCGCCGCCATCTGTCCCTCTTTTGTTGTTGCTCCCATATTGTCTTTATCTCCAATCTGCAGGATGATCTCATGGAATGGCCTTTCCTGCTTTCCAGAACGGATCTTCTCATAATAATCTTCAATCTTCCGGTCTTTTCTGGTCTGTTTAGAATTATATCGTTCAAGTGCTTCATCAAATAATTCATGGTACACTTCTCGGATATCCTGATTGCAGTATTCCACATTCCAGTGACTCCGTTTCGGATCTGTATTCCTCGCATGAAATTTTCTACTATTGTGGTTGACAGAGCCTTTCCCTGTCATAAAACTAATCGTTCTCTTCAATAACTCTCCTTTCTCCCTCTTCGGGTAGTATTCAACGCCGGATACGGCGCATAAGCTTTGTTACTTTCGTCGAAAGTAACGCAAAAGCACTTTCGACAGCCTAACGTCCATCAAAAGTACCCTTGCGCCCTGCCGGGAGCTTTTAAATCAGCCAGTACTGTATCGGCTACACCTTACAGCAATTCTCCTTGTTGGGTATTATACAGGTGCGTGCCACGCTCCTGTTCTATATTCCCCAAACAAACATCACCATCGATAACTGACTGACACTCCACGCTTATCCAAATATTCCTGTCGTGCTTTCTCCTGCTCTTCCTCAGAAGGAGCCGTCTTATACTTCGTATAGAGTTCATGTCTTACTAATGCATTCAATTTTTCTTCTAATCCCTTTCGAATATCTTCTTCATACTGATCATCTGAACCTAGATGATAAAAAATCAATTTTCGAAACAGTTCATAATCAATCTGTACTTTTTTCATGACTTCCCTCCTTTTCATTCAAGGTGGCAAGATTCCCTATTCTTTAAGATATGGTAATCTTGCCATCTTCCTTTACTCTTCTTGCAACATCTAGAACCATTTATTTCCTATCTTCACAGAATCAATCTGTAATTCCTTCTTCGCATTCCAAAGTGTTTTCTTTTTAATTCCTCTTTCTTCTGCTTCTCCCGCTATTTTTGCCTGTTCCATTGATCCATTTGCTAAGATCTCTTTTAAAAATTCTTTCGCACTTCGGATCTTTTGCCCTCGTCCATCACCAGATAATAAGTCCTCTGCACTGATGTCATATTTCCCAATCCAATGGAATCCTTTTTCTTTGTCTAATCGAAAGGCGATAGCATCTCCTTCCGGAGCAAGAGAACTCTTTACATGACAGATCACTCGGATTTCCGGTTCATCTTTCACTCTTCCAACAATCAACACGCTTCTTGCTGCCGCTTGAAAGTCAATAGAACCCAATCCACGATAGGATGATTTTCCATTACTATTCTTATTCATATGACCGATCAGAATAATGGCACATTGATATTTCTCTGCTAATACAGAGATTCTTTTCATCAATGGGCGAATCTCATTTGCCCTATGCATATCAACACCAGCCCCTAGAAAGCCTTGAATTGGATCTAATACTACAAGTCTTGCTTTCGTCTGTATAATCGCTTCTTCCAGCCTTGCATCTACCATTGTTAATGGCTGATCCTGGTCATCAATTACCAAGACTCTGGAACAATCTGCCCCTGCCGCTAACAATCTTGGTTTAATCGTATCGCCCAATCCATCTTCAGCTGTTTGATAAATCACATTGATTGGCTCTACACCTGTTTCTTCTTCGGTTATCTCATTTAGTATTGGTTCACCCTTTGTTAATTTTGCAATGATCTGCAACACCACAGTAGTCTTCCCCTCTCCAGGATCTCCCTGAATAATGGTGACCTTCCCATATGGTATGAACGGATAAAAGAGCCATTCGATTTCTTCCACTTCAACCTGATCCATGTGGATCAATTTCAGGCATGGTTCTGCCTTTTTTACTTCTCTATAATTATCTTCCATTTCCACCTCCTGCCCAACCGGGCAAGTCCCTGGCAAACAGAATTTAACAATTGTTGCAACAACAATTTTGTGATATACTCAAGTTGTTAGGATGGTATATCAGTTATTCTGATGATCAGGAAACTTGCTCAGATTATTTCTGGGCTTTTTCTTTTTTCCTTCTTTCATAGTTTCTTTCTTCTGCAAATGCATTTAATATCTCCAACATTGTTCGAATAGGTGTAAACAACTCTTCATCGGCATCCTCTAATGTAGTCAACCTTTTCAGTTCCTCTTCAATCCCTCGAAGCTGTTTTCTAAACTGTACTAACATCAACGGATTTCCTACCGCTGTGACTTTTTGATGTAAAACGCTTTCAATGATATATTCTTGTCTCGTCTGGTATCCACAAAGTTTTACTCTTAAATCTAGCTCTTCATTTTCTTCTGGAGACATTCGAAACGCTATGGTCACATTACGCCACCGATTCTTGTTATCCCTATTTTTTTCACTCATCCAGATATTCCTCTCTTTCCTGATTCAGATTTTCCGCCATCTCTGTTTGAATTGTCGGGAACAAATGTGCATATCGATATGTAATTTCCACACTTTCATGCCCTACCCTTTCTCCAATTGCCACCGCAGAATATCCCATATTGACCAACAATGACACGTGAGAATGTCGTAAATCATGGATTCGTATTCTCTTCACTCCTGACAACTTCACACCTCGATCCATTTCATGATGAAGATAGCTTTTTGAAATTTGGAATATCCTGTCATTTTCATTTAAACCATACAGCATTCCTATATACGATTCTAATTCTTCGCTTAAAAATTCCGGCATGGTGATCATACGATTACTCTTCACAGTCTTTGGATCTGTAATAATATCCTTCCCCTCTAATCTTTGATAAGATTTATTTATCCGGATAGTACACGCCTGAAAATCGAAATCTGCCGGTGTCAGTGCTAACAACTCTCCCATACGCACTCCACACCAATATAGAATTTCAAATGCATAAAAGGAGATTGGCTTATCCGCCACCGCTTCAATGAACTTCATATACTCTTCTTTTGTCCAGAAAAGCATCTCTTTTGTTCTTTCTTTTCCCATAGATCCTGCCTTGCGTGCAGCATTGCTTTTCAAATCATAGAAATTAACTGCATGATTCAAAATTGCACTCAGCTGATTATGGATGGTCTTTAGATAGACCTGTGAATAGCCTTCTCCTTGTTTATTTCGATAGTTCATCATGGTGTTCTGCCACTGTCGAATATCGGAAGGTTTTATTTCCTGCAACTTCTTTTTCGAGAAATATGGGAGAATCTTTTTTTCTACAATATGCTTTTTCGTCAGCCAGGTATTATATTTGATTCTGGATTTGATATCATTCAGATAAAGATCTACAAAATCTTCAAAATACATATCCAGACTCAAATTCTCCTTTAATTTAAACGCTCTTTCCCATTCCTGGGCATCACATTTGCGTTTAAATCCCCTTTTCGTCTTCTGCTTTCTTACGCCGGTCCAGTCCTTATAATAGGTTCTTACCTCGTAAGTATTTGACTTTTGGTTTTTGATCACTGTCAAAACATCACCTCCTGCTATTTCATTTCGTTCATACCGTAAACTCGTTCTTCAAAATATTTACGGCTGATTTTTCCTTTGACAACAACGAAACCTTTTTGCTCCAATTCAGCATTTAACTGACGGATCAAACGATACGCATAGGAATCAGATACTTCTAATTCTTTCGCTACTTCTTTTGCTGATATAAATAATTTACTAGCCATCTATATCCCTCCTTTCTTTTTTCAGTTCATTATCGAACGGTGTATATGCATCATAACATTTCATTTCCGTACTGTCAATAGAATAATTTCAAAAATGAACGGTTTATTTTTATATTTCATTTTTGAACTGTTTATGTTATACTTTTAAGTAACAATCAGCAAAGGAGTGTTTTCTTATGACAGTAGGTGAGAAAATAAGAAAATTCCGGATCGATCAAGGATATACACAGAAAGAATTGGCAATCATGTCCGGATTGAGCGAATCGGCAATTAGAAATTATGAACTTGGGAATCGTTTCCCATCATCAGAACAATTGGAAAAAATAGCAAACTCGTTAAAGATCAGTCCATACGCCATGTCTGATCCAAACTTTGATACTTATGTTAGTGTCATGCACGCATTATTTGCTTTAGAAGATCAATATGGTCTGCACGCCTACCGGGATGAATCCGGTGTACCTCAGCTCATGTTTAAAGACAAAGGACACGATTCTTTAAATATGCTGGATCATATTGGAACATGGGCTGATATGTACCAGAAATTCAGAAATGAAGAGATTACAGAAAAAGAATATTTAGACTGGAAGAGTCAATTCCCAGCTAAATAAGAAGAAATTATTTACAATAATATTAAAAAAGTATTGTCATTTGATTGTCAACGGACGTAGAAAGAGCCAAGAAAGCCCGTAAAATAGGCATTTCTTGGCTCATATATTTTATTCAAACTCAATCGTTCCCGGTGGCTTACTTGTCAGATCGTACATGACTCTGTTAACGCCTCTGACTTCATTGATAATTCTGTTCATTACCTTATTCAGTACTTCGTAAGGAATCTCTGCTGCTTCTGCAGTCATGAAATCAACTGTATTTACAGCTCTGAGCGCTACTGCGTAGTCATAAGTTCTCTCATCTCCCATAACCCCAACGCTTCGCATGTTTGTGAGACCTGCAAAATACTGTCCGATGCTGCGGTCAAGTCCGGCATTGGCAATCTCTTCACGGTAGATTGCGTCTGCATCCTGAACGATTTTTACTTTCTCAGCATTTACTTCTCCGATGATACGGATTCCAAGTCCCGGTCCCGGGAATGGCTGTCTGTATACGAGATATTCTGGAATTCCTAATTCCAGTCCTGCTTTACGTACTTCATCTTTGAATAAATCGCGAAGTGGCTCGATGATTTCTTTGAAATCTACGTACTCAGGAAGTCCTCCTACATTGTGGTGAGATTTGATCACAGCAGATTCTCCGCCAAGTCCGCTCTCTACTACGTCTGGATAAATAGTTCCCTGTACTAAGAAATCAACCGCTCCGATTTTCTTTGCTTCTTCTTCAAATACACGGATAAATTCTTCTCCGATGATTTTTCGCTTGCTTTCCGGCTCTTCTACACCTTTGAGTTTCTCATAGAAACGTTCTTGTGCGTTGACACGGATAAAGTTCAAGTCGTAGTTTCCTTCTGGTCCGAAAACTGCTTCTACTTCATCACCTTCATTTTTACGAAGAAGACCGTGGTCTACAAATACGCATGTCAGCTGTTCTCCGACTGCTTTGGAGAGCATTACTGCTGCTACAGAAGAGTCTACTCCACCGGAAAGTGCGCAGAGAACTTTTCCATTTCCAACTCTTTCGCGGATTGCCTGAATAGATGATTCTACGAAAGAATCCATCTTCCAGTCTCCGGAGCATCCACATACATTGTATACGAAGTTGGACAGCATTTTTGTTCCTTCCTGTGTATGAAGTACTTCCGGATGGAACTGCACTGCGTAGAGTCCTTTCTCTTCATTTTCAACTGCCGCTACCGGACAGTCTGCTGTATAGGCTGAGATTTTGAAATCTGGTGCTGCCTGCTCGATGTAATCGTTATGACTCATCCAGCAAATCGTCTTTTCAGATACATCTTTAAATAATTTCGATGTCGTATCTACATTCACTTCGATTTTTCCATACTCGCGAACTGGTGCCTTACATACATGTCCGCCCAGCAAATGCATCATCAACTGAGATCCGTAGCAGATACCAAGAACCGGAATCCCCAGTTCAAATAACTCTGTGGAATATGTCGGTGAATCTGCTTCGTATGCGCTGTTCGGTCCTCCAGTCAGGATAATTCCCTTTGGATTCATTGCTTTTATTTCTTCTATATCTTTTTTGTAAGAATAGATTTCACAGTATACATTACATTCTCTTACACGTCTTGCAATCAGCTGATTGTATTGCCCGCCAAAGTCAAGAACGATGACTGTTTCATTTTTCACTATGTTTCCTCCTTGCATTTTTTCATTTCTCTTGATAACAATTCTGACACGCACTTCTTTCAGTATTCTTAGCTATAAGATTTCCTGATTTGCATGCCTGTCAGTTCCCTGCAGTTGCTCTTTTTCCTGCAAACTGTCTGTGATGTTCTGTTGCCAATGTCATTATTATAAAGTAGGTTTTGCTGTTTTACAAGTTAAACTATCACTTTCCTTTTGCATTTCTTCTTTTCTTCCATATTTTTCCAAAAAATCTACTTCTTTTGTATCAATCCTACATGTATTTGCCATTTTATACTGTCGCCTTATGCTTCCATTTTCCACCCAGATATCGAATCACAAAGCAGATGGCGCGGAAAATCCAGTCGATGACCATTGCAACCCAGATTCCAAATACGCCTAGTCCCATGTACTTTCCAAGGACATAGCTAAACGCAATCCGGAAGATCCACATGGAAAAGATCGACATATACATTGTGTACTGGACATCTCCTGCTGCACGAAGTGTACACGGAAGCGAAAATGATAATGGCCAGATCGTCACAACTGCAACTGCATGGAACAAAAGAATCTGCTCCGTTGTCTGTGCTGTGAGATCTGATAAATGATATACCTTTAAAATAGTAGGAATCAGCAGAGCAATAATAATATTTTCAACGATCATCCATGCATAAGTGATAATATGCAGTTTTCTTGTGTAATATTTTACCTGCTCATAATCCCTTGCTCCAACACACCTTGAGATAACAGTAATGATTGCTAGATTAATTGAGATTCCCGGAAGAATCTGGAACATTGCCACTGCATTTGAAACCGCATTCGCCGCAATAGCATATGTTCCAAAAGTAGATACCAGACTCAATACAAGAATTTTCCCCAACTGGAACATACTGTTCTCCAGTCCATTCGGAACACCGATCTTTAAGATATTTTTAACCATCGCACCATCAAACCGATAGCGGAATGTTTTTTCCAAGTGCAGCACCCTCTTGGAATTACATAAAAGAATGGTGATCAGAATCGCTGCAACTGCTCTGGAAACCAGTGTAGGAATTGCCACACCTTCTGTTCCGCAGTGGAAGCCATAAATTAAAATTGCATTTCCACTCACATTGATCACGTTCATGATCATGGACACGATCATGGGTATTTTCGAATCACCCATTGCACGGAAAATAGCGGCTCCTCCATTATAAAGAGCAATAAACGGAATGGATGCAGTTACGATCAGCAGATACGTATTGGCATGCTCCATAACATCTGCCTCTATTTTTCCAAATACACCGTGTAAAATAAAACTCTTGCATAGATATACAATCGCTGTCACTCCCACCGCACTGATTGTGACAAACCACACAAGCTGTCCCGCAGATTTACAAGCTTCTTCCTCCCTCTTCCTTCCAAGATACTGACCTGCGACAACAGCCCCACCAGTTGCCAAAGCCGAAAAAATATTGATAAGCAGTACAACGATATTATCAACCAAGGATACGCCAGACACTGCCGCCTCCCCGACACTCGCCACCATAATAGAATCTGCCATCCCTACGAGAACAGCTAAAAATTGTTCGATAATCAGCGGAATGATCAACGCAACCAGCGCTCTATTATCAAACAACTGCCTTTCTTTACTTATTTTCATCTCTCATCTCCTCCTGCCATATGTATTGTCATAGTCCCGATTTATCTCTTGCAACACCCAACCTGATTCTGACAATCCACAAAGTACAGCGCCTCTCTCTGCCGCTCCTTGTGCTTTATCAGATATTCATCTGACTATTTTATTATACGTCTGAAAAAAATAACAGACAAGGCTCTTTTTCTCTTCCCTAATTTTCCCCTCTCTTTTCCCTGCGCCTTCCATTTGCATACATATAGTTCTCTCTCTTGACGTTCTTCTCTTCCTCTGATAAAAAGAAGCGGAAAAGGAATCTCTACTATAGTCACAATAGGTATTCCTAATCCACTTCTGAAAGTACTTTTCTATTCCCCCTGCTGTTTCTTATGAAAGTTTTGTCTTTCCGATCATCAGGTTCAAAATCTCCACATCTGTCTGTTTCATTCCATTTTTTCCCATATAGCCGACCGCCTTTACAGTATCTTCCGCATTCTCCATGACAATTCCATCTCCGGCTTCAAAGCGGATACCTCTCATTGCCATCTCATGTCCTAAAATTGCTGACTGAAGCGCAGAGGAAATCTTTGCCGCACAGCTTGGCTTCGCACCGTCACAGACCATCCCTCCAATATTGGCAATCGTATTGATCACGGTATTTTCAATCTGTTCTTCTTCTCCCCCACATAAATATGTGATTGCCGCGCCTGCTCCTGCCGCTGCACATACCACTCCACAATAAGCCGAAAGAGCACCAATATACCTCTTTTGATCCTGAGCAATCAAGTTGGAAACGCACAATGCTCTCAAAAGTTCTTCTTCTGTCTTCCCCTTTTCTTTGGCATACTCGACAACCGGAAGAGAACAAGTCATTCCTTGATTTCCAGAACCTGCATTGATAATCACCGGAAGAGAGCAGCCACTCATTCTAGCATCGGATCCTGCCGCTGCCCTGGAAATCATTTTCCACTTCAGCTGATCTCCTTCTTCTTCCCTGATAATCTTTCCAATCTGAGCTCCCCATGTATTTTGAAGGCCTTCCTCTGAAATCGCATAATTGTATTCAATCTGTCTCATCAGGACATCTTTCACATCCGCAATCTTCACTTCATTTGCAAAAGCCGTAATATCTTTGATATTCAGACAAGATTTATCCAGCTCATGTGCTGTAAATTTTTCTTCATTCTCATATACCACTTTTTGATTATGCTCAATTCTTGTAATGTTTGTATGTGCATGTTCAATTCTAACTGCCGCCTCTTCGCCTGATGCCCATACCCTCACTTCAATATAAAGGTTTGCAGTCCCTTCTTTTAATTTACACTCACAGTATCCCTCTTTAAAAAGCTGCCGTGTCTTTTCCCGGTCTTCTTCAGAAATACTCTGTAAAACTTCTAGTTCTCGATCTGCCTTTCCTCCGACAATTCCTAAGATAACCGCAGCCTCTACGCCTTTCATTCCTCCGGAATTTGGAACCTTTACCCCTTTTACATTTTTAATAATATTTCCGCTGCATAACACTTCCACTTTCTCTGGAAACTGTCCCAGCTCCTTTCTCGCCACCGCTGCTGCATACGCCAGAGCGATCGGTTCTGTACAGCCCAACGCCGGAACAAGCTCGCTTTTCAAAATTTCTACATACTTCTGATACAATTCCTGGTTCATTTCCATCCTCTTTTCTAACTGTGATTTTTCCTGTTTCTACCTTCTCATTCGTTTTTTCTGCCTTGTACTGATATAAATCATATCAGTAGTCATACCAGCTCTTTCTTCTGATAATATCACTAATATGATTAATCGTCAATCAAGAATCCTATCTCAAATAAAATACAATCATCTCTGATAAATATTTACTTCTCTCTTTTTGTTCTGTATGATTCATGATATAATTTCTTACTGCAAACACAAGGTTTTATAGCACGATCTATTTTCCAAATTCATTCATGGATAAGGATGGAATCTCATTAAGACTATTTATTCAAAACAAAGGACTTGAGCATTATGAGCAAAAAGAATTTAAAAGAAATTGTATATGATTCGGTATTGAACAGCATTTATTCCTCTGAATACCGTGCAAATGAAATTATCACAGAGACTTCACTAATTCAAAAATACGGTTACAGCAAGTCACCAATCCGTGAAGCTTTGACTGCCCTATGCCACGAGGGCGTTTTAAAAAACATTCCAAGGTGTGGTTACCAAGTGATCGCACTCACCTCCGAGGACATACAAAAAATGTTAGAATATCGAATGGTACTTGAAACCGGAATGCTGCGCCTCTGCTTCGACACTATCACTGAAAAACAGCTTTTGCATCTTGATGAGCTCTCTTCTCTCTGCAGCAAAAATACTGAGGATGTCATGGAGCATTGGATTTATAATATGGATTTTCACATTGCACTGCTTTCTCTCGGCGGCAACGACTATGCCTGTGCTCAGCTGAAAAGCTGTATGAATATGTTATGGCGCGCCTATGCACAATTACACTGGAATAAATGGAGCCACTATAATATCCCGGCTGATATGAAATATCACGATTTAATTTTAGACGCAATCCGCCAAAAACGCCTGGAGGACGCGATTCATTATCTGAAAGAAGATTTAAATGACTTTGGAACTTCCTCTTCTTAAAAGTATGTAGCCTGACATAAAATCATCTCCCTTCTCACAAATAATCTATATCATCCGTAATTGTGTTAAAGGAGATGATTTTCTAATATCCCTCTCTAGAAATTATATTTTTACAATGCCTTCCGAAACGGTTAATATCTATGCGCAATGTGCAGATATTTTTCCCTCGTCGCCATTCCTCCCCGAATATGACGCTCTGATTTATTCTGATCCAGAACTTTTCTTGCACTCACTGCAAGCGCAGGATTAATTTGAAGCAAACGATCAGTTACATCTTTATGTTTGGTCGTTACTATTTAGAGCTGTTTTATTTTCACATTCGTCTTCCACTAAAATGCTTTCATTTAATCCCAAATCACCTAGTAAACGAAGGTAAATATCCACATTTCCATCTTTGTCTACTTCTATTTTCTTAATCAGTCTCTTTAATTGTACGTTAGTCATCTCATGAACATCCGTAATATCCTCAATCTGCTTAAAGGTATCGTTTAAGATTTTTTCCATCTGATCTCCTTTTGTCAAATTGCTAGATACCATTTTCAATTCATTTTCCAGACGATCCAGTTCTTGGCGAGTACCACCCAACTTATCATTCAATTCTTCTCTGGAGATCAAATCATCGGTATACATATCCATATATTTCTGTCGCATTCTCTGTAATCTGGCAATCTGCAAATTCAGTTCCTTCTCATACTCTGCATTTTCATCTTTTGCTTTGTACACTCTTTGAAATTCTTTCACAACATAGTCAATCACTTTATTTTTTTGCTGAAGAACCCGATTAAAATATTCCTGTAAAACCTGAATCAATTCTTCTTCATCTACAGCAGTTTTATTTGGACAGCTATCTGCTCCTTTTCCATTTCTTCCGGAACAAACCCAACGCACATACGTATTTTTGTAAGTACGAACTGTTCTTCGGAAAGACCAGCCACATTCTTTACATTTAATCAATGTAGAAAACAAATATTTGTTGCTTTGTCGCTCATGATTCAGATTGAACGCATCGTTCCTTCCACGAAGAATTTCCTGTGCTTTTTCAAATACCTCTTCTTCAATAATTCGAAGCTCCGGACGTTCCACAACAAGCCATTCCGTTTCATCCTTCTCTCTTCTCTGACCAGTCAGAAAATCACTGATTTCCTGCTTTCCATTGATAATCTTTCCTGTATAAATCTCATTGGTCAAAATCCGACAGATGGCATTCTGACTCCATTTGCAGTTTCTCTTTGTCCGATATCCCTTTTCATTCAGCATATTAGAAATCTTGGCAGCACCGTAACCTTCTTCTGTGTACCACTTATAAATTTGCTTTACAACCTTTGATTCTTCTTTGTTGATCTCAAGATTGAAATAGTCTCCGATTGTTTTATCGTATCCGTACACAATGTTGGGAACTCGTCCTTTTTCTGCGTTTAGTTTCTTTCCAAATTTCACTCTCTTAGATGTATTGGCACTTTCTTCCTGAGCCAATGCTCCAAAGATGGTGAGAACAAACTCACTATTTCCCATACTTGTCATATTCGCTGTAAGGAACTGGGTTTCAATACCTAACGCTTTCAGCTTTCGAACATTCTGTAAAAGATCTACGGTATTTCTGGCAAAGCGAGAAATATCCTTTACAACAACCATATCAAACATTCCTTTTTCCGCATCAGACATCATACGAAGAAATTCCTTGCGATTTTTGATTTTGGTTCCGGAAATACCTTCATCTGCATATAATTTTACTAAGACATCTCCGGTACGCTGGGTGTATTCGGAGAAAAATTCCTTTTGAGCTTCTAAACTGTTGAGCTGGTCGGCTTTATCTGTGGAAACACGGCAATAGGCTGCTATCTTCATAGTGTTACCTCTCTGTATTAAATTCATTTTCTGTTACATCTATATTATATATCAAAATAAAGATCCGTAAAGAAAAAAAGAAAGAATTATTGAAATTAATCCCATCTCAAACTACTCTACTTTCATTTATCTTTTAATATCTTGAGCGAACCGCTAAATTCATCAACTAATTGATACATTGCTTCCTTTCCTACAAGAAAATCCTAATAATTTGCAAATTCATCATATAAATGTAAATTTGATAATATTTTTCTTGCCGTATCTGCTCCTACGCTTCTCGCCCAACCAGTAAACAATGCTAACCATTCTGTCCTACCGTGATGTATTATTTTATGCCCGCTTATTTAATTAAAAATAAAAATGGACTTCCACTAACTTCCATGTATATCCGTAGTATGCTCATGTTTTAGATTTTCAACACCATGATTCAAAAAATAAACATCTTTTCTTGTTTAAAATTCAAAACAATTTCGATTATATATTTTATCAAAACAGCTTATACTTCTTTATTTCTTTTCGCTGCTAAATCGCAGCATTTTTATATTTATTATTGCATTTTTGCAGCGTATATGCTATATTCATTGCATGAGGTGAGACTATGGACGAATTAAGAGAATATCTGCATCTATTACGTGAGCAGAAAAACTTAAGCCTTAAGGATGTTGCCGATAAAACAAATATTGCCAATTCTACACTGAGCCGTTTTGAAAAAGGAATACAAAAAAGGCTGTCTGCATATCACTTAAAACTGTTAGCAGAACTATATGGAATAAACACCATAGATTTATTTAAAATGGCTGGATACTTAGACGAGTCAGATTTAATTTCTTATACCCAAGTATTCAAAGGCGTAAGTCATCTGGCTCTGGAAGAAAAAGAAAATATACAAAAACAAATCGACTTATTTAACAAAAATAGAAAAGAGGACAAAAATGATTTTTAAACTTGGAGAATTATTCTGTGGTCCCGGCGGAATTGCCTGGGGAGCCATGAACGCTGATATTGGAAATGATAATTATAAGATCGTCCATCAATGGGCAAATGACTATGATAAAAATACTTGTGAAACATATCGGCACAATATTTGTCCTGATAATCCCAAAAGTGTTTATCATAAAGATATCCGAGAATTCGATTTAACTAGTCTTCCCCCAATTGATGCGCTTGCTTTCGGATTTCCCTGCAATGATTATAGTGTTGTAGGTGAGCAGAAAGGTATGGACGGTGTCTTTGGACCTTTATATTCTTATGGTGTAAAGGTATTAAACCTCTACAATCCGCAATGGTTTGTTGCTGAAAATGTTGGTGGACTTAGAAACGCAAATGACGGAAAAGCTTTCACTAAAATTTTAGATGAACTAAAAAAAGCCGGAAAATACGGATATACTGTAACTCCACACTTATACAAATTTGAAGAATATGGTATTCCACAAGCACGCCATAGAATTATTATCGTCGGCATCCGAAACGATATCAACGTTTCATACCGTGTACCATCCCCAGCACCATATGCTGATATTGATAATACATGCAGAAAAGCAATTGAAGAACCGCCTATTCCTTCCGATGCTCTTAATAATGAATTAACAAGACAATCTGCCACTGTTGTCCGCAGATTGGAGCATATTCTTCCTGGACAGAACGCTTTTACGGCTGATCTTCCAGAAGAACTTAAATTAAATGTCCGAGGTGCTAAAATCAGTCAGATTTACAAAAGACTTGACCCGGAAAAACCAGCCTATACTGTTACCGGAAGCGGCGGAGGCGGCACACACATTTATCATTGGGCTGAACCTCGTGCTTTGACCAACAGAGAACGTGCTCGTCTTCAAACATTCCCAGACACCTATGAATTTATGGGAAGCAAAGAAAGCGTAAGAAAACAAATTGGAATGGCAGTTCCATGCCAAGGTGCAAAAATCATCTTTGAAGCACTATTAAAATGCTTCGCTGGTGTTGATTATCCAAGTATAGAACCTAACATTAATGAGTAGTACTTTTGTAAAACCGGAGCTTTTTGCTTCGGTTTTATTGTACAGAAAAATCCATATAAAATTGCTCATCATCCAGCTTATAAAACGTGACATCGGTACGTCCATAAGCTTCTAAATCTTTCTTCCAAACATATGCCCCATTAGCTAGTCCAAGCCTATTTCTAAAATATTCTCCAATCTGTGCATTGCTCAAAGGTGTTGTTATAGCTTTATCCCCTTCCTGTTGTACCCGCAGTATGAGCTGATGTCCATCATCAGTAACCACAGTAAAATGCTGTTCATTTAACGGGAAAAAGCCTGTACGAACAATTTTTGCTGGCAGAGGAATATATGCTTCGTTTCTATTTCTTTTATTCCTTTGCCCCCAGTTAAGTCCCGACTTTGATCCTGTTTCTCCGTTTCTTGAAAGCAAGGATAAAGCTACAGACTGAATGCCTTCCCCAGACAAACTTCCAATTGGCTTATTTTCCATATCTAAAACACTATGTGTCGGATAGAGCAAAATAGACTCTTCCACTTCTGCATGATTACAAAAAATAGTATTTCTTTCAATTTCACAATAATATCTATATGCTTCAACTGGATTACATTCTACCATATACTCTTTACGTCCTTTGCCAAAAGCACTCTGCGTAAAATTAGCAGATCCTGTAAATGCCAAAACAGGCTTCTCATCTTTAAGCCATATGTATACTTTTGAATGTACTGGTACATAATCACAAACATAACTGCACTGATATTTCTCAATTTCAGATGGCATATTTTCATTCTGCAGTTTTTTGAACCCCTCATGAACAGATATACTCAGTCCATCAAAAGGAACCATTCCTACAATTAATGAAAAATCTATGGGATTCGCTTTAAATTCCTTTAGGTTTTTAATCATCCAAGATGCCATATTAGGCGTGGCATAGCCAGATACAATGCATAGTCTATTTACATCTAGCTGTAATGGTTCAAATAATATTCTTTTTGCTAACTCAGAATACTCTATGCTCTTTTCTTTCAAATTACACACCTTCCTCATCTATATCGCTGTTTTCTGAAACATCATAGTAAACCAGATTTTCTGGCAGTTTAATATTTGGAATCCAAATTTTCTTGCCGCCCCATCCTTTTTCTCCTGTCATCTGATACATAGTAAGAACTATTTTGTCAGTAACAGATGCTCCCAGATGCCAATCATTTGGTGACAGCAATGCACCTGTTCCCTTTGCAACATTTCTATTTCTTCTAACAATTAATACGCCTTGACTTGCAGGTTTCTCCGCAAGAGTCGTATCAATAATAGAAATAAAGTTTCCCACTTTAAAATCATCCCCTGATTTTATATGTGTAAAAATCTCCCGCATTAATCTAAGATTAACTTGGTAAAATGGTTCAGAATCATCAAAAGCGTTCAGTAATTTATCTAAATCAGCTATTGTATCATTATCTGGTGAATACGGATAATAATTAGTTCCCCCTGAAATCATAGATAATTTTTTATTATCCAAAACATTTTTCCTTGTAGGATTCAAGCCCTCTGGATAATATATTTTCACATTATCCATACCTTTTTCTACCTGAGAAATTATGGAATTATTTGTCGCATTAATATCTGAAAACAGCTTATACAAATGTTCGTCAATGAAAACCCCCATAAGCCCGGAATCCCTGTCATATCCAAACATCCGGCTGTGCTGCCACATCGTGTCAGCCTGTGGCTTCTTTGCGGTTCTTGTATAATATATAGTCTGGAGTCCTGAAAAGGTAACTCCCCGTCCCAACGTATTTCCTCCAATAATTATATTTGAACCTCTTGCATAATCTTCACTACATACAGATGCATTCCCATTCATTATTAAAACTTTGATTTCATCACGAAGTAATAAATTCTGCACAGCTTCCAAAACTACAGAAAATTCTTTTTTCTCAACTTTAACAGGGTTCAGCTTATCGTATTGTATCTTAAACTGTTCAATAAGCTCTCCGCTTCTGCAGTTTGCTTTATATTCGACTAACATCTTACTGATTTCTTGCTGAAACTTTCCATGAACCGCTTTCCTTACACTGGGATGAATTAAAAAGTTAGTCACTTTTTTCCCTGCAGTAACCATAATTCCAGAAACCACTAAATGGTGCAGCAAGGCATCTTCAAGTGGATTTTTCATTGTGTCAATATACGAAATACAATCTCCTTTTCCTGTCTGTGGAAAGAAAAAATCTCCTCCGAGATAACCTTTTCCCGGCCTAAAATAATACGTAAAATATGGATGCCAGCCGGAAGACATTGTCTGCAACAACAGTGCCTGTGGTGTTCCTGTAACCTGTAAATAAATACTGCAGGCCGATCTTGCTTTTATCTCATCCAAATATCTATTGATTGATGACTTATTATTTTTATTCACCAAAGTATTTAAGGAAGCCGCATCTGCTTCATCATCAATTATAAAAAGCGGATTTCCCCTCATAAAACCTGTAGATCCTAAAATATTAGACCATTGTTTTAATGTTCTTACATTCTTTTTCAAAACAATAATTGTAGGTAGAATAAGGCAGTTTTCCGTAAATATCTCAGAATCATACTCATCACAAATACAGAATCCCTTTAAATCCTCACGAACACGTTCAATTGTCTGTTGCTGCAGAACCACATTATCTGTCGTCAAAACCAGAAAAACTGGAAATCCCAAATCCGCAGCCGCAGAAATAACCCCAAACATTTGCCCGGTTTTTCCAGATTGAACATTTCCAAAAAGCAGACCAACCTCATGAGCACAAAAAGAGAAACTTTCAAGATATTTAGGAGCAATATTATCCACGGTCTTTTTGATTGATTCTGCTAACTGCTTGTTTCCTCTATTCTCTATTGTCTCCAAATACGTTTCAAGATATCTCATCGAACGCCTCCTGTTTTTTGCTTTCTGGAAGGAATGACAACATCCAAACTTCTAATTCTGTTCCATCTTCCGCTTTTGTAATAATATCTGTTTTTGTTAAGGTAATTGTATCTCTGCCATATTTATTTAACATTTTATGTGTAATGACACCTTTACCCTCTATATCACTTTCAACTCTATTCACCGGCTCTATCAGACCAGCCGCAACAAGACGCCCTTTTATCCAACGCCCCATTATTTTCAAATCATCTTTTGAGTATAAATTCTTGTTATTCTGCCCGCACGTCCATGTCTGAAATTTCCATCCATCATCCGTAATTGCCATAAATGGTTTTTGATGTAATGGATATCCTGGCAACTCTCTAATTGATTTGCCGACTACCATTTCTATCTCCCACCATACACGCTTTCTTCCGCTTGCATAACACACATTTATATTAGACCCACGCATCGATGGGTCTTCCTCATCCTCTGGAACTTTTAAAGGAATCTCAAAAGATATTTCCGTCAGCCGTTTTTTATAAGCTTCAACTTCTTCCGGTGTCACTTTTGAAACAAATTCCTGATCTACCAATGCCCTGTTTTCTTCACGAATTAATGGAATGTCCTTTAATTCAGATATGTTTGCAGAGCACTTAACCTGCATTATATTTTTAATGTGGGATGATAACTCTTTTAATTCATCAGCATCTTCTGTAACTGCTGATAATTCATACTGCCGCCGATTTGAAGCCTCCAATTTAATTGCTCCCAAATTATGTGAGCCAATAATTCCTGCAAACGGAACTCCTTCTTTATAAAAGATATATGCTTTCCCATGATATTTAAAGGTTCTTACCAAACGAACCTCACCGATTTCTTTTTCTACCCAGTTTTCATTTAATGCCATAGCAACATTATATGTACCTTCCGGCATTCCTTCATGATAATACATTCCAATAATCAGACAAATTCTTTTTATACCAAACTTGTCAACTAATGATTCTAATTCTTTTAGCGCAGCCTTTGACACATAGCCCACTGCAATTTCAATTTCATCAGCTTTCTGAATTGCTTCCTGAAAATAATCTATAAAAGATTCCTGCTCATCTTCTAATTTCATAGGAAGCATATTTGAATATAGCAATCTCATCTTTTGTATCTCCATCTATCTGTTTATTAAAATTATAACCGACAAGCCTTTCTTTTTTCTATTACTTGAAAGCTTATTCAGACAACCCCTCATCTTGCATACCTAAATCAAAAATACATTCTTCAATGACACGAATACACTCATCACATTTTTTTAAAATATCCTTCCCCCAAAAACGAATTACCGTCCATCCAAGAAATATCAAGGCTTTGTTTACTTCATCATCACGTTCCATATTTCTTTCTATTTTCTTTTTCCAATATTCCGAATTATTTCCAGCTTCTAAACGTGGTTTTAAAACTTCCCAGTCTTTTCCATGAAAAAACTCACTGTCACAGAATATTGCAATCTTATATTTTGTAAGAACTATATCCGGTTTTCCAGGTAATTCGACATAATTCTTCCTGTAACGATATCCCTTTTCCCATAGCTTTTTTCGCAATGTCAACTCAATGCTCGTATCTCTGGACTTGATATTTCTCATATTTTTATGTCTTTGTTCTCTTGTAAGATTATCCAAATCATCAACTCCAATAAAAATTATATACGAAAAGTACCTTCAAATTCATTCTCTACTATATATTTTCATCCTATGTATTCAATCGTAAGACTATTTGCAGAAGTAAATATTACCTCAACACGTCCTCCAACCTGTGCACCAACACTTCTATACCAATTGCCGATACCTTTTAAATTACCTTCTTGCGCAAACTGCTTTGCGTATATATCCCCAGCTTTGCTACACCCTTGTGCAAGTAAAATTCCCGAAAAAGAACCATTTATTGCAACACAAGAATATCTTGGATTTGCTACTGTATGATTATCATTAAATACCTCAAATGCACCTGCATATTCTCTCGGAATTTTAATATATCCTTCTCCATAAATCGGATCACGTGTATCTGTATAACGATGTGTTCCCCAACCTAAATGTGACGGTTTAATTTCAACAATAAATCTATCTCCTGCTTTTGGCATAAGTGCTTTCTCCCTTCTATAATATATTAACATCTTAAACAAAACATATTTATATCCTTTAAGTATAACATATAACTGTCCAAATTCCATCAGATATCGACTTACAGATTTTTGTTAAAATTATATCTTTCTTTCCCATAAAAGACATGTAGTCTTGAATAACCCAGGTTTTTAATATCAATTAATAAAAAACCTCCAGATTTTTCTGGAGGTTTTCGCCTAAAATATCTGAGCCTGTGTTTATAAAATTTTAAAAAAGTAACTATCGAACTAAGTCACATATACCACTGAACTTATCCATAATATCTTCTAACGCTTTTTCGCCATTTTCATATTCTAGTTCTACCGTTTTTATCCCCACCGTCTTACTAGATGTTTCAAATGATAAGAGTTCATCCAATGGCATTTCCCAATAAAACCTCGTATCTTCTATAAATTTCTCAACTTGTTTTTTACTGCTATCATCTCCTCTTGCATATACGAATCCGCAAGTGGCTAATATCGCTGCAAGAGGATTTCTTCTGATAAAATCACTATGGATTATACCAGCAAATCCAAATCTTTCACATCCGAACACTCGGCTCATATCATGTTCCATACTTATTGCATATCCTTGTGCTCTCATAACTGCTTCGTTCATAATAAAAATCCTCCTAATTTACAATCAAACTAATGCCAAATATGTTTCTTTGCTCCTTTATCTCTTATATCAAAAAAAGACATCCGATTGTTGGACGCCTAGAATACGATGTAGGAAACTTTTTATTTCTTTCACGAACTCTATGCAATTGTAAAAGTACATTCTCATATTTGGCTGCTACATATATAAACAACAGCGCTCTTGGTATTTTTATGATACCCCAAATTACTAGCACTGTCAATAGGTGAGTGCTATTTTTTTAATTTCCCCTCATATTCGACATAAACTAACATAATAAATATATAAAACATAGCCAATCGTATTGGCTAATTTAAAGCAATATTTCTATCAATATATTTATTGACTTCATATCTGCCCTTTTCGAAGTCAGTTCTTTTTCACATATTCTTCTGCCATTCCAATTACACGCATGTTCTCCGCCTGACAAGGCTCTATTTCAATCAAAACCATGTCTTTGTAAATCGGATTTTCTTCAATCCATTTTTTGAACCTTTGGAAATATTTCGGTTCCGTTTCCTGACCTTCACAGAAAATGTAATATCTGTATTTTTTCATTTCCAAATGCTCTTGGCGGCGCTTCTTTCTCCACGCTTCTGTTCTGGCTTTCTTAGGCATTAACCTTCCCCCAATCTACAATTCTTCTGAGGTGTGGATCTGCACCGTACTTACCTTCAAGATACTGTTTATCAAATTTGGCATCTTTACGAACAGACTCGCCCTTCTCATTTTTAAACTCTACAAGAGAATATAATTGAGAATTCTGTGCATTTCCTTTCGCCACAAACCAGATTTCATCCCTGCGAAATACCTCACTATTCATTGTAGATAAATCATGAGATGTAAAAATCAGCTGTGCCTTTTTCTTATTGATACTCATGTCATTGAACACCATAATTATATGGCGTAATAACACAGGATGGATTTTTGCATCTAGTTCATCAATTACCAGTGTTGCTCCGGATAATAAGCTGTCAGCAATAAATGACATTAACCCAAACAATTTCTTCGTACCGCTGGATTCATCAAACAAATTTAGTTCTGCTTCATATCCCTCTACCATATGTTTTGTATACACATCAATTCGATCGTTTTCATCTTTCACAACTCGGAAATCCACAATATCCAAATCCATTTCCTGAATCATATTCAACATTAACTGCTTTACATCCTCTGAATTTGATACTGCCATACGAAGTTCTTCAATCGGATTCCCATAGTTTAGAAAATCAATGCCGTATTCAAACCATTCTAAAACGTCTTTTACCACCTCATTTTTCTTATAGATAATTCCTAAATAAGATAATAATGGTAATGTTTCAGAAAGTTCGTCACTAATCTTTAATTTTGCAAACACACCCTTTAATATTGTTTCCTTTGCATTTCGCTCAAAAAGAGCTGAACGTCTTCCCGTCTCCAATTTCACACGATCTAGGCATTCATATACAACAATCTCTCTTTTCACATGAAGTATATATCTATACTCTGCCAGTTCTGTTCGGAAGAAAACTTCAAATTCTGTCGGTTCACTTTTCATTTCTTCTGAAAATGCAAATGGCTCAATCAGTAATTTTTTCTGAAGAAAAACACGTTCCTCGTTATCTCCTGTTGCATACAACGGGCGTAACACTTTTGCTACCACAGTATGCAATGCTTCCAAGACATTTGATTTTCCACCACCATTTGGACCATATATTGCAGAAACCGGTAAAAACTGCTCCCCATTTTTATCCCGTATCACTTTATCTTCATGCTCCGAAATAGCCGCCGCCTGCATATCAAACGTCATCTCATCTCGTATACTCTTATAATTCTTAACTGTAAATTGACATAACATACCGTTACCTCCATTTCAGATTTTATCTTATTTACTCTTTATTATACTCTATTTTTCATTTTTGCAAACAATATATGAGGTTTTCTCTCATATATTGCATTTTAATTTTTTCCTATTTTTCACAGTTAAAAACAAACTATTGATGATATACATTTCGCAACATCTGAGCCAGTTCTCGATTTCCCTCTCGAATAAACCTTGAATATGCTTGGATAATTTATTTTTTCTCCTGCTTGTCCTCTTCCGCACTCTTCTCAGCTACCTCCTGCATAACTCGTTCAACTTTCTTCGCATTCACCTCAATAAATACTTTTAATATGTAATCGGCGGTCACTTCCGCAGTATTCGGATTATGAAAACGATAATTCAGTTTTTGTTTCTTCATAGCGGTGCTCCCACCTCCCTTTTCTCTTTGTCCATTACTATGAAAATACCTATTAAAATAGACCTTAACTATCATCTATTCGTAATTACTCTGACATTGGCGGCTGGCAAAGGTATCTATAAAGACTGCCAATGCCAAAGTAGTTT
>OLOY01000465.1_pt1 | contig 29210 bp, 28 predicted proteins | sample 1672771 | NCBI WGS metagenome assembly OLOY01 (sample SAMEA3136722, study PRJEB25190) | human gut metagenome
CTTATAATTAAAATGTCCTACAGACGCTCCAGCATTAAAAATCATATAAAGAGTAACTACGATATCGAAGATAACTGCAGTTACCAACAAAATCTTCCCATTATTCACGAGCTGTGCAGATTTTTCGGTTGCGCCACAATTGCGTTCGGCGATATTTCCAAATAATAAAAATGCCCCAAAGAATATCAGACCGATTATTGCAACAAATAGAAGAATTACCCCTTCCAATCCCAGTTCCGAAGGAATCACAATCGTCAAAAATAAGGAAATTAAGAAAACCAAAGAAAGAAGCGCCGTTCCAATAAGTCCCGTTAGCTGATAATAAATCCCAGCACCTTTTAACAGACGACGTCCACCTGGAGTTTTCTGCCGACGTTTGAGAATGTGATATGATTTGAACACTAAATCAGAGTTTGCGGTGGAAATATGGCATCAAGCAAGGAATACTTGAAAGATTAGTAATTTCAGCAAGTTTTACTGCAGATAAAATTCTCCTGTGCTATAATAGTTTAAAATATTGATTGACTATGAGGAAATACAGATGGAGCAAATACTAATCCTAGAGGACGATATAGCCTTAAATCAGGGCTTGTGCAAGGCATTAAAGACAGAGAACAGAAAGATAGTCTCCTGTGAGACTATAAAAGCTGCAAGAGACCAGCTCCTGTGCGGCTGTCCGTCTCTCATATTACTTGACATAAATCTGCCGGATGGAAGCGGGTTTGATTTTTTACAGGAACTAAAGAGAAACTATCCAACTATACCGGTTATTCTCCTGACTGCAAACGATACCGACATGGATATAGTAAAGGGGCTGGAGCTTGGCGCAGATGACTACATCACAAAGCCTTTTTCACTGTCAGTATTAAGGGCAAGGGTAAATACCCAGCTTAGAAAGGCGGAAAGCTTACAGGCACATACCTCTGCCAGTGTATATAAGAAGGGCTGCTATGAATTTGATTTTGAGAGAATGATATTTTTAGTAGATGGACAGGAAATCGAGCTTAGTAAGACTGAGCAGCGTCTTTTAAGGCTTCTGGTTCAAAATGAGGGCATAAACCTCCGCAGAGATTTTCTTCTGGACAGAGTCTGGAATGACAGCGCGGAATTTGTGGATGCCAATGCCCTCTCTGTGTCTGTCAAGAGGCTCAGGGACAAGCTTGGCACACCGGACAGCATTAAAATTAAAACAGTATATGGAATAGGATATAGATTTGAATGAATAACTATAATACAGCCATCTGTATCGTGGGCATATGCCTTGTAATTACAGCACTTGTAATTTTCATCAACCATCTGCGCACGAAGAAAACCATTGATAGAATAGAAAATATGTTAAATGAGGCAGCCAAAGGGAATTTTTCTGAAAAAAGCTTTGACGAGACACGCTTGTCCTCGCTTGAGTCCAGGTTCGCCCATTATCTGAGTGCTTCTGTGGTCTCTGCCAGAAATGTGGAGCTGGAAAAGGACAAGATTAAGTCGTTAATTGCGGATATTTCCCACCAGACCAAGACTCCCATAGCCAATCTGCTCTTATACAGCGAGCTATTGCTTGAGGATGATACTGACAATTTATCAGTCCAGATGCGTGAAAATATTGTCCAGCTTCATGCCCAGTCGGAAAAATTGCAGTTTTTAATCGCCTCTCTGGTGAAGCTGTCAAGGCTTGAAAACGGCATATTGCAGCTCTCCCCACAGGAAGAAGCTCTTAAGTCCATGCTGACACTGGCTGTAAAAGAGACAGAGTTCAAAGCCAGGGCTAAAGGGCTTGAGCTTATACTTCATGATACTGATGAAAAAGCTTATTTTGACAGCAAGTGGACTTTGGAAGCCATCTGCAATATCCTCGATAATGCTTTAAAATACACAAACGAGGGCACTATAAGCCTATCTGTTACTGCATATGAAATGTTTGTAAGAATTGATATAAAAGACAGCGGAATCGGTATAAAAGAGGAGGAGCTTCCTAAGATCTTTTCAAGATTTTACCGCTCAGAAGATACCAAAAATATGGAAGGTGTGGGCATAGGACTGTATTTAAGCCGGCAGATTCTAAGTGAAGAGGGCGGCTACATAAAGGTGTCCTCCGTATATGGACAGGGCAGTACTTTTTCTGTGTTTCTGCCAAAATCGGCTTAAATCTTTCAAAACTGTAATAATTTAATTAGTTCCGGAAAGAATCTGGAAAGAATATTGTGTAATAATCTGTATGTAGCGAAAAATGCTGCATACAGTTTTTTTAGTTTACGCGGGCAACGAGTCAAATTCGCGAAGCGTATTTTATCTCGTTTTTAAGGAGGATATATGGACATTTTACAAGCATGTGATTTGAAGAAAACCTATGGAACAGGTGAGGCCTGTGTACATGCCTTAGATGGCGTGAGTCTCAATGTAGAAAAAGGAGAGTTTGTGGCTATTGTGGGCACAAGCGGCAGTGGCAAATCCACCCTCTTACATATGCTGGGTGGTCTGGACAGACCAAGCTCCGGCAAAGTATTCGTGGATGGCAAAGATATCTTTTCCCTGAAGGATGAGGAACTTACCATTTTCAGACGAAGAAAAATCGGCTTTGTATTTCAGGCATATAATCTGGTGCCTGTACTAAATGTATACGAAAACATCGTGCTTCCAATCGAACTGGATGGCGGTAAAGTCGATAAGGAATTTGTAAAAAAAATAACAGAGACACTGGGGCTCGACCAGAGACTTGACGCTCTTCCAAATCAGCTCTCAGGAGGACAACAGCAGAGAGTTGCCATAGCCAGAGCATTGGCGGCAGAGCCTGCCATAATTCTTGCGGATGAACCCACCGGAAACTTAGACGGACGTACAAGTCAGGACGTATTGGGTCTTCTGAAGGTGACAAGCCAGAAGTTCTCGCAGACGATTGTGATGATTACCCACAACGAGGAAATCGCCCAGCTTGCGGATCGCATAATAAGAATTGAGGATGGACATATTCAGGAGAGAGCAGTATGAGAGTAAAGAACAGAAAATGTATCCGCAGACTTAGCTTCAAGTCTCTGTGGGCATCCAGAAAAAGAAATATTATTGCAATTTGTGCTATAGCACTCACAACTTTGATGTTTACATCATTATTTACCATTATGCTGTCTGTAAACTCAAGCTATGAGACCTACAATTTCAGACAGGCAGGTGGCTATAGCGATGGCATCTTTAAGGATTTATCAAGAGAACAGACTGATAAAATAGCCGCCCACAAGGGAATCAAGGCATCTGGTGAGCGTATCGTGTGCGGCTTCAGCTCCTCTGACGTATTCGGCAAGGTAGCGGCGGAAGTAAGCTACATGGATAAAAACTGTACCAAGTGGAGCTATGCCACCCCAACCACGGGAAAGGAGCCTCAAAAAGAAAATGAAATAGCCATGGACACTACAGCCTTAAGACTCCTTGGCGTAGAACCGAAGCTGGGAACAAATGTGACGATTACTTATCAGGCTGGTAATGGAACAGACACCGGGATACCACAGACCGACAGCTTTATCCTCGTCGGCTATTGGGAGTATGACGATTTGATGCCCGTTCACTATATCAACGTATCAAAAGCCTATGTAGATAAAATCAACGAAAAGTGTATAGCCGCTGGTGATGAAGCTCTTGACATAGACTTAAATGTCATGCTTCCTTCCAAGCTTAATATCAGGGAGCAGATGGAAAAAATAGATACAGACTTAGGCTATGACTGGAATACAAGAGACCAGGAGAACAGCGCCAGAATCGGTGTGAACTGGGGACTTACTGCCTCATCTGTAAGCTCTGACATAGATTTCTCACTGGTAGCTGCAATCCTTGCTTTTTTCCTGCTTATTATATTTACAGGCTATCTGATTATATACAATATATTCCAGATTTCAGTGACTGGGGACATCAGGTTTTATGGCCTGCTAAAGACAATCGGTACCACCCCAAGACAATTAAGGCACATAATCACACAGGAAGCTCTGTTTTTGTGTATTATCGGTATTCCTGTAGGATTGCTTCTGGGCTATGGCATTGGTGCGGTTTTAACTCCTATTGCATTAGAAACCACAAGTATTATAGGCACAAAGGCTGCTATCAGCAGCTCGCCGCTTATTTTTATCGGTTCTGCTGTATTCGCCATTATCACTGTCTTTTTGTCCTGCAGGAAGCCCGGCAAAATGGCTGCAAAGGTATCGCCTGTTGAGGCAGCAAAATATACAGAAGGTATTACCGGCAAAAAGAAAAAGCGCCACAGCCGTGGGGCTAAGGTATATCAGATGGCTTTTGCCAATCTTGGCAGAAATAAGAAGAAAACTATCCTGGTTGTAGTCTCGCTGACACTTTCCGTAACTCTTTTAAATGTGCTTTTTTCACTTGTCAACGGCTTTGACATGGATAAATATGTGGACAGGTCAACCTGTGCAGACTTTATCGTGAGCAGTACAGATTATTTTCGCTATAATACGGCAGATGAATATATAGGAGCAGATACCATTGATGAGATAAAGGAAAACACAGATGAGACTGTCTCTGGAAGCGGCTATGACCTGGCAGACATATCCCCTATGATGTGGATGGAGACAGACCAGTATAGTAAACTGGCAGAAAACTATCTAAGCGGCAAAGAGCTGCAGGAGGAAATCTCCCACTACGAGCAGAAAGGTGACAGCATACTTGTCGACGTCAGTATAGAGGGCTTTGACGATGGACTTTTTGATAAGCTTACTGTAGTAAAAGGCTCCCTGGAGCCACTATCTGACCCGGATAGCCACGCAATCGCTGTAGCTGTATCCACAGACGATTACGGCAATATAGTAAATTTGGACAACTACCCTGAGCTGGGAGACACTTATACCGTAAACTACCAGATTGGATATGACATAGACAGCCGAACCGGCGAGCGGGCAGACCAACAGACCACGCCTGAGGAGTATTTGGAATACCATGAGGAAGAGGCAAAGGAGGTGGAGTACAGTGTATGTGCTCTTGTGACGGTTCCTGATTCCATCAGCTTCCGTTATACAAGTCTGGGTTATAGTATGGTTTTGCCGGTAGAGAAACTTAAGGAGGACAGCGGTACAGATGTCATTCCAAAATTTTATATGTTTGACACACCGGATTCTCAGGCAGAAGCAAGTGCTGAGCAGTATCTGCAAAAGCTCACAGCAGGAGATACATCTACTCTCATGTATGAGAGCAAGGCATCTATCAGACGTGAATTTACCCGGTTTAAAAATATGTTTTTAATCTGTGGTGGTGCCCTCTGTGCTATCATCGGACTTGTGGGCATACTTAATTTTTTCAATGCAATTATGACAGGAATTTTGTCCAGAAAAAGAGAATTTGCCGTATTACAGTCTGTGGGCATGACCAAGAGACAGCTAAAGCTCATGCTTATTTATGAGGGCTTATTTTATGCGGTGGGCTCCATCATAGCATCCCTCATACTTTCAGTGGTGCTCAGCCCTATGCTTGGCAATATGATGAGTGCTATGTTCTGGTTTGTAACATACCATTTTACCATTATGCCTGTAATCCTGATTATACCAGTATTTCTCCTGCTGGGCTGGCTGATTCCTGCTGTGCTTTACCATGCCGGCAAGAGGCAAAGCATTGTCGAAAATCTAAGGGAATTGTAATTGGTGTTTTAATAAAATTTTGTAACTGAAAACCAGCTGAAATGAAAAATCAGAAATTAAGAGTAGATAACCTGAAACATGGTTATCTATTTTTGATTGTCTTGATTTTCTTTACCATTGAATTTTTTACGGAAAGATATGATATACTTGGTTTAATCAGATGAACGAAAGAGAGGATATTGTGATGGATATATTAGAAATCATGAAAGAAAGACACAGCGTAAGACAGTATAAAAATCAGGCGATCGAACCATCGAAAAGAGAAGAAATCAGCTCCTTGATAATGATGTCAATGCGGAGAGTAGATTATCCATTCAGACTTTTTCGACGAACCGAAATGTTTTGATTCCTTTATGGGTCATTATGGAAAATTTGAAAATGTAAAAAATTATATTGCCATTGTCGGAAATAAAAATGATCAGGAAAAAGCGGGATATTATGGTGAGAAGATTGTGCTGAAATGTCCGGAACTTGGAAAGGCAGACTAGGGTATAGAATGGTTTGACAGAGGTATGGAAGCAGTAAGTCTTTTCTTTTCTGGAGAGCAGGTGGATACTATGCAGTTTTGGAGGAGTGTGGTAAAATGTGATTGTTTATCATGTTAGGAGATTAGGAAGGTAGATGAAATGAGGACAATTTTGTTATTGGAAGATGATGAGAATCTGAACCGTGGAATCGCGCAAAAACTGCAGAAAGAAGGGTATCAGGTTTTTTCCGCTTTTCAGATTTCAGAGGCAGAAAAATTGTTTGATGAAAATAGAATAGATCTGGTAATCAGTGATATTACTCTGCCGGACGGAAACGGACTGGAGTTTTGCAGGAAGATTCGAAATAAGAGCAAAGTCTTTGTACTGTTTCTCACGGCAATGGATTCGGAAATTGATATGGTAAACGGCTATGATGCAGGGGCGGATGATTATATTACAAAGCCATTCAGCCTGATGGTACTGGTTTCAAAAGTTCAGGCATTTATGAGAAGAATGGAAGGAGTCTGCGGACACAACAGAATCTTATCGGGAAATATCGAAGTAAATTATGGAGAAATGAGAGCGTTAAAACGAAATGCTGATGGAGTGACTCCTTTGACATTAAGTAAAAAGGAACTTCAGATAATGATTTACTTTATGGAAAACGCAAGGCAGATTTTATCAAAAGAACAGATTTTAGAGTATGTCTGGGGTGTTGACGGGCAGTTTGTAGACGATAATACAGTTCCTGTAAATATCAGCCGATTGAAAGGAAAAATCGGGAATGATTATATACAAAATGTAAGGGGGATGGGATATATATGGACCGAAGAAAGCGTACAGGAGTAGCTCTGGCAGCAGGGCTGCTTTTTCTGTTTGTGGCAGAGATATTGTTGCTGTTTCTGGCAGGAAATAGTTTATACAAGGAAGAGCAGGGGAAATTAGGGGCGTTAGTGCTGTCCCATCCGGAACAGGAGACGGAGTATATAGAGTTATTTGACAGAGGAAAGCAAAGAAATCGTCAGGAAGAGGAAGCGGGGAAAGAGTTGGAGGAGCGTTACGGGTATACTCCTTTTGATGGGAGAAGCGTGAAAACTTTTGCTGCATATGGAATAGGAATGGCGATGGTTTTTGTGGCAGGACTTGGAGTTTCATGGGTTTTGTTTTTGCGAAATAAAAGAGACCGGCAGCAAGATGAAAATAACCAGGAAGAACTTCGGGAAAAATATATAGAACTGCAGAATCATTTTGAAAAAGTAAGAGAAAAACTTTCCAGAGAAGAAAACAATACAAAATCTTTAATTACAGATATTTCCCACCAATTGAAAACACCGATTGCTTCATTGAAGATGAGTTGTGAACTGGCGGGGTCTGCCGATTTAACCTGGGAGGAACGGGAAGAATTTTATAAAAAGGAATGGGATGAAATTCAAAGACTGGAAAATCTTTTGGATTCACTGATTCATGTGTCCAGATTGGAATCTGGGATGATTCAGATTCAGCCAGAGATGGGCAGTCTGAAAAATACATTGGTACAGGCTGTAAACAGTGTGTATATGAAAGCGTATGAAAAATCCATAGATATTTCTCTGGATGAATTTCAGGATGTGCAAATTGTACACGACTCGAAATGGACAGGAGAAGTGTTCGTAAATATTTTAGACAACGCAGTAAAGTATTCGCCGGAGCATACAGAAATCCGAATTCGGGTAACAGAGCTTGCTACCTGCATGATGCTGGAATTTATCGACCAGGGAACAGGTATTCCGGCAGAAGAGGCGCATCGGGTATTTCAGCGTTTTTACAGAGGAAACCAAGAGTATGTAAAAAAACAGGAGGGCTCTGGGGTTGGACTTTATCTTGCCAGAAAAATTTTGGAGGAGCAGAAAGGCACGATTTGTGTAAAAGTAGCGCCTGAAGGCGGTAATAATTTTGTGGTGACATTACCAAAGAAATAGATTTCTGAAAAAAAGATTTCTTACAAAATTGTTATGCTTTTTGTAAGCCTGCTGTAAGACTGGATTGATAGTATGACATTAGCAAAGAAAAAGGAGGCTTCAAAGTTTATGAAAGCAATATTAGAAACAAGAGATCTTGTGAAATATTATGGAAAAGGCGATAATTTGGTGAAAGCTATTGACCATACAGATTTAATAATCGAACCAGGTGAATTTACAGCAATTGTAGGACGTTCTGGATCGGGAAAAAGTACTCTTCTTCATATGCTGGGAGGATTGGACCGTCCTGATTCCGGAAAGGTTTTGATAGAAGGAAGAGATATTTTTAAACTGAAAGATGAAAAACTTGCAGTGTTCCGCAGAAGAAAGATTGGGTTTATTTTCCAAAGTTATAATTTAGTACCATCCTTAAATGTTTGGGAAAATATTGTGCTACCCATTGGATTGGATGGAAAGAAAGTGGATACAGAGTATGTTATGGATATTATCTGTAGAATCGGAATGGAGGATAAATTGAAATCCTTACCGAATACTCTTTCTGGTGGGCAACAGCAGCGGGTTGCTATTGCAAGAGCGTTGGCATCCCGCCCGGCGATTATTTTAGCAGATGAACCAACAGGAAATTTGGATTCCAAGACGGAGTTAGAAGTGATTTCTATGTTGAAATCCTGTGTTTCAGAATATGGGCAGACACTGGTTATGATCACGCATGATGAGACCATTGCGCAGATGGCTGACCGTATGATTGTCATTGAAGACGGTAAGGTGGTGAGAGCATGAAAACAGTAACAAAAACAGCGCTTGCCAATGTAAAACAGAACAAAGGAAGAAACTTTTTATGTGGATGTGCCATTGCACTGACTACGTTTCTGATATTTGTTGTTTTAACGGTGGGATATGGAATGATCCGCGTACAGCTTGCATCGGTGGATGCTTATTATCCAACTTACCATATTATGTTCCGCCAAGTTTCCGAGAAAAACACCAAAGCACTTCAGGTGCATAATGATATAGAAGAAATCGGTCTGAGAATGGATTTGGGACAGATTATAGATGATGATGCCACAATCATTATGACCGCTATGGATAATAATGGGATTCGGTTGAACAAAGCGGAGTTAGAAGAAGGAACTTTCCCAAAAAATGAAAAAGATATTGTTGTTTCCAAGGGAGTTTTAGAGGAACTGGGAATTCAGGGGAAATTGGGTGATGAAATCACGATTCCATACCAAATTTACGAAAAAGACGGTATGGGATATGCGAAAGAAGACACTTTCCGCATCTGTGGCTTTATGGAATCTTCTGATTTGAATAAAGAAAAGAAAATGTATTTTGTGATGAATTCCATGGAATATGCGAAACAGATGATACCGGAAGCAGACAGAGAATATCGTGTGATGTTCCGTCTGGCAGATGCAGAGCATATGACAACAGATGAAATCGAAGAGAGGGGAAAAGAAATCGGAGAGGATTTTGGTGTACCTGAGGGAAATGTGGTAGAAAACAGAGAGTATTTGGTTGCAAATTATACGGATCCGTCATTTGTAAAAGGAATGATCGTGGTAATCGTTATGGTTGTTTTAGCAGGAATCCTGACTATTTACAGTATTTATTATGTGTCTATGATACCAAAAGTACAGGAATATGGAAAATTAAAAGCCATAGGCTCCACCAAAAGACAGATTCGGCAGATGGTATTCCGTGAAGGAATGCTGGTTACGGCGCTTGCCCTCCCTGTAGGATTGCTTATCAGTAGTTTCCTGTCCAGATGGATTATGAAACAGATGATTACTTTTATGGCAGGCGAAGACCCTCTAATGCAGGTAGCAGCAGAACTTGTAAAAAATGGTGAGGTATCTTTGTTGCACTGGTGGATTTATGCGATTACCATTATGGCGGTGCTCTTTACTTCCGCAGTTTCTTTGGCAAAACCGATGCGAATTGCTGCCAAAGTTTCGCCCATTGAGGCTATGCGTTATCAGGGGTTAGAAAAACGTGGGAAAAAAGTACGGAAAGGCTATCAGAATCTCACGATTTTTCGTTTGACAAAAGCAAATATGGCAAGAAATAAAAAGAGGACTGGGATTACGATTGTTACATTAGGAGCAACTGGTATTCTGTTCATGGTTGTGGCAACTATTTTATCTTGCGCGGCACCGAAAGAAATTGCAAGAAAGGATATTGAATCTGATTATAAAATTGAATTGGAAACATGGGGTGGGGACAAAATGAATCCGGACAGAGACTGGAGACAGGTTCAGCAGAATAACCCCTTGACGAAAGCGTTTATTGATCAGGTTCGTGATGTAGACGGTGTGGAAGAGGTAAAGGTAAAAACATTTATGAATGGCGAAATTCCGAAACTATCTATGGATGGTGAAATTTGGGGCGCGGATATTATTGGACTGGATGCATCTTATGCAGAAACGCTGGAAAAAGGAGAGATACAAGGACATGTGACATATGAAGAATTGGAAAAAGGAGATAAAATCCTCATGTCTGCTAATATGCTATACTGGTTCCCGGAACTGAAAGTGGGAGATTCCTTGAAGATGGTTTTGAATATGGGAGATGATCAGGTAGAAAAGACTTTTGAGATAGGAGCCATCGGAGATTACTATGAAAGCCTTGGCGGAAGTTCATTTTATCTGCCCCAATCAGTGTTGGAAAAAATGAATCCCAATAATCTGAACTACACACTGGAAATCACAGTGAATGATCAGAAAAAGAACAGTGCATATCAGGAACTTCAGGCACTTGCCGACAACAGTGAATACCTGGTGACAGGAAGTTATGAAGAGCAACTTCAGAAGTGGGAAAAGAATATGCGGTTGATGAGCGTTTTGTGTTATGCATTTCTGATTATTCTGGGTGGAATTGGAATCATGAATCTTGTGAACACTATGATGAACAGTATTTACACAAGAAGGCGGGAGCTTGGAATGATACAGGCGATAGGAATGTCTGAAAAACAGTTGATCCGTATGCTGCAACTGGAAGGAATCATCTATACTTTGGGAACATTGGCAGTTTCTGTGGGCATTGGAAGTCTTGTAGGATATGGTGCATTTCTTTATGCAAAAACCAAACACATGTTTCAGATCAGTGAGTATCATTTTCCAGTGGTCCCAGCAGTGCTTTTGATTTGTGTGGTTGCCTTTTTACAGGTACTGCTCACATATGGAGTATCTGCAAATTTCCGAAAATTGAGTTTGATTGATCGGATACGATATGCAGAGTAATATATTAAAAACATCATATATACAAAGGGAAACGCTATAAAAAAACAGAATTGCCCAATATGATTAAAAGGACCGCCGTGCCATAAAGAAATCCCTTCTAAATAAACAAGATTTTATTATTTCTCTTGTCTACTTAGAAGGGAGCATATCATATCTTCACGCGTCATTTCTAAATTACGGCGGCTCTGATTTTTCTCAAAGCCGCCGCTTCATAGGCGCATGGAAATGTGTCTGCTGGACGACGGCTTTTTTTCTTTTGCCGTCGCCCGGCAGTTTAATAACTATTTAATATCAATTTATAATTGGCATCACTATGAGAACTTTCCTTTTCATCGAGCATTTTAGTTCAAATCCTTAGTTTCCACATTGTAAATCGAGAGAAACGCAAAGATTAAGGAAAGTATCATAAGTACAACAGGAAGAATGGCATTATCCGCCAAAGAAAAATCGCCCACATTAGCCTGTGTCAAAAAAATCAGCAGAAAAGATGATACGATGGTAGCTTTTGAGGACTTCATAGCCATACCAATAAACAAGGCGATAAAACTCATGGTTACAATGACAACGGACTTTAAGAGTAACTGAATATAGAACCCCATACTTGCCATGTTGTAGTCCAGTGGGAATGAGGAAACCATGAATTGTGAACCAAGTAAAATGCAGCCGTAAATCAATAGTTTTGTCAGCACCAGAGCCACAAAATTGAAAATCCATACAGCTAACATTTGAGAAACGAGAATTTTCTGTCGCTTAATTGGATACGAAAACATTAAGTTCATGGTTTTGTTTTTATAGGCGCTCACAATGTATGTGGACAACATGACACTGGTAAACACCAGAAAAGCCATGCTTGTAAACAGCTCGATAGAGGAAGAAATCGCACTGTTACCCGGCGCCGCATCAGGAACACCCGTATCAGGATCATTGGCAATTCCCAAATAGCAAAGGGCAAATATGAACAGGCAGATCAGAGCCGACATGATAACCACATTGCGAATGTACTTGCCTACATTATTCTTTTTCCATTCCAGCCTAATGAGTTTAAGCATGATATTTCACCTCCCCGGTCAGCTTCAAGAAGTAGTCCTCCAGCGTTTCAGATTTCTTTCCAATGCTCACAACTTCAACATCATTCAGAGCCAGTATTTTCGTCAACTGCTGGGTAGACGCTGCATGGTCATATATGCGAATTTTACCGCTGTCAAGAATCTTAAAATTTTGCAGACCCAACTTTTCAGTCAAGACATAGGCAGCCCGCTTTTCATCCGTGACAGAAAGCTCCACATAATTGAGGTTCATTTCCTCAATATCTTGCATACGAATTTCTTTCATCATTTTTCCGTGATGGATAATAGCAACGGTATCCGCAATACTCTCCACTTCAGATAAAATGTGACTTGAAATCATAACGGTAATACCGTACTCCGAACAAAGTGTTTTTAATAAATCACGGATTTGTTTCATTCCTGCTGGATCAAGGCCGTTTGTGGGTTCGTCGAGAATAAGCAGTTCCGGCTTGCACATAATGGCTCTTGCAATTCCGAGGCGTTCTTTCATGCCGAGGGAATAGTTCTTGACCGGCTGATCGGCTGCTGATGTCAAGTCCAGCATTTGCAACGCACTTTCAACACTGTCAACATTGTAATAGCCCATATACTCACAATGAAGCTGTAAGTTCTCACGCCCGGTCATGTGGTCATAAAAGGTGGGAAACTCGATGATACTTCCCATTCTTTTTAAGACTTCATAGGATTTTGGAGTCAATACCTCTCCAAACACCTCAATAGTCCCACTGGTAGGTTTCCAAAGGTTAGTAATCATCTTCATCACTGTGGTTTTACCAGCTCCGTTAGGACCAAGAAAACCATAAATTTCCCCTTTGGGAATATGAATATTAATATCAGTGACAAGTGCCTTACTACCGATCTTTTTAGAAAGACCACTTGTTTGTAAAATAAATGGCATTGTCTTGCCCTCCTTTCTACTGACATTATAGAAAGTTCGATTTTCAAAACTCTTGAATAATTCTTACAAATTTCTTTCTTGAAAAAATGACCTATGGTTTAATAGGCCATTTTCTTGAGCGTAATAGTGAAAACTGTTTTCTGGTGCGGATGACTTTCTAAAGTAATATCGCCACCGAGTTGCAAGGCAAGATTTTTCGCAATCGTCAGTCCAAGACCATTTCCCTGCATAGCACTATTTCTGGAATCTTCCATCATAAACAGCCGATCAAAAACCGAATCGGCAAATTCTTTTTCAATTCCACGGCCCCTGTCCACAATGTCTATATAGATATGTGCCTGATCTGCCCGCAAAAACATACCTAAATATTTTCCATCGCCGCCATAGCGAATTGCATTGGAAATCAAATTGAACATAATTCTTTGCAACGCATCTTTATTGGCATTTGCATACAACACATGATCGGGTATGTTAATTTCCACTTCAAAATTTTTTTGTGAAAGGAGTTCATAGAAATCCAAAATATTTTCCCGGCAGGCTTCGTTCACATTCAAACGCTCCAATGGCATATCTGTATCGCCAGCCTCTAATTTAGCAAGCGTAAAGAATTGTGTAATCAATCCCATTACCCGCTGGGCAGTGCTTTCTACCTTTTGCAACATTTCATTGCTTTGGGTTCCGTTCAAACGCATAATCTCCAAATATCCAAGAATCACTGTCATGGGAGTTTTAATGTCGTGGGAAATGTTAGATAACATCTTTTTGGATGCCATTTCAGCCCGCCGATACTCAACTTTTACTTTTTGTCGATCTTCCAACATTCGATTGATTTGTGTTGCAAGCTCTATCAGTGCCTTATTATCGGTAAAGACTGTCACTTTTTCGTCGCTGTCGGTGTCAAGAAGTTCTTTCAATTTGCTGCTGATCTCATGTATTTTTGCTTTTGTTCCGTTATGGAATACAAACTGCTGGTACACAATGATACAGATTAAAATCATAATACAGAGGGTTAGTAAAAAGATAATTGTCGCATTGCTCATTTCTGTTCTCCCAGCTTATAGCCAATTCCCCATACAGTTATAACAACTTGTGGCTTTCGTGGATCATCCTCAATTTTCGTTCGTAAACGGCTGATGTGAACATTGACGGCATTTTCATCCCCCATATAGGCATCATTCCAAATTAAAGAATAGATTTGAGCCTTTGTGTAGACCCTTTGTGGGTTTTCCAGAAGCAGCCGTAAAATATCAAATTCTTTTGCGGTCAGTTCGATAATCTCGCCTGATTTTGTGACGGTGTGATTTTCCAAGTTCATAACCAATGGGCCCCACACAAGTTTCGTTTGCTCTGGCTGTACGGCAGCATATTCGGTATTTCTCCGTATGTTTGCTTTAATACGCGCCATAACCTCTGTTATGGAAAACGGTTTTGTAATATAATCATCCGCACCGAGGCCCAAACCTAAAGTTTTGTCGGAATCCGAATCCTTTGCAGAAATGATGATAATTGGCACCGTACTTTTTTTACGAATATACTTCATTACATTCATACCTGTAATTTTGGGAATCATCAAATCCAACAAGACGATACTATAAGAACCAATGTCGAAAGCCTCACATGCCTTTTGACCATCGGTAGCGCAAACAACTTCAAAATTTTCTGCTATAAGATAGCTACATAACATTTCACTTATTTCTATATCATCTTCAATTAAGAGAATCTTCATTATTCTTTTTTCCTTCCTTTCTGCGCCTATCAGTCGGCTTCTCCGCAGTTTTAGGGAGCAGCCAAACACCGGCCATTTTCACAGCACCGGGGATACGCCCACCAGCACAATAATAATTTACCCTACGTGGTGTCACGCCCCACTTCTCGGCGGCCTCTTTCAATGTCATATAGTCCATTTCGCACCTCCACAGAGTACATTATAGTTCTTTATCTCGAACAATACAAGTTGGAGGCTGTATATTGATGAAATGAAATACTACCTTGTGTAAAATCTCATTACATTCTCATAACCCGACCCGAAATGTACAATGATATAGGGTGATATGAGAATGGACCAAGAAGAAAGAAGGTTTGACTTTCACGGCCTCGGGGCGGCTCTCAAACGAGCCAGAGAAGAAAAGGGATGGACACAAACCTATGTTGCGGAAATAGTCTCTATTCTTTTGGGAATATTTGGCATATACCAACTTATAGTGTTGCCGATATATATATGGTATTTAATGATATATCTAGATGAATTTAAAAATATCGTAGTAATGCTGACTTTTGAAATAGTGTATATATGTATATATATCATTTTAGCATGGCTATGTAAAAAGACACTAGTAGTATATATTCTATTATTTCTTTTGGCATTGTTGATTTTTAGATAAAGTATATGAATTATTAGACCGATATATAAAATCAAAATTATAATCATACTTTAGTGGAAGTATTGTTTGATGATAGAAAAAGGTGAAAAGACAAAGGAGCTGGTTACAATTGTATGTACTCAGCTCCTTTGTGTATAATAACACAAGGAATGATTCATCAACCGGTATCCTAAGCTAAAACAAGGAATGAATCCCTATAGGAACATAGAATATTTTGAGAAACGAAAAGAATTCATCAGGAGAAAAAGAAAAATAGCAAAGAATCGAGTTGCCGCTGCTAATCCTACTTATGTATAAAAGGATTAGTAGTCATCAAGGCTCGAGCCGTATACAGGGAAACTTGTAAAAATATAATGGATGGCTGCAACTTTTTTCATATGACTTTTGTATATAAGGTAAAGAGATGAAAAGAAGGTGGGAGGTGGAACGTATTGAGTAATTATTATGATGAGAATGAACTAATTAGACGAATCCAAAAAGGAGATGAATCAGCGTTAGCAATAATAATTTCGGAATATCATGCTTATGTCGGAAAAATTGTATACAGTATCTTAGGCAGTTACTCTCATAAAATTGATCTTCAGGGTGTGGTTAATCAGATCTTTTTTACCTTGTGGCATAAAGCTAATAAAATTGATCCATCGAAAAGCGTTACAATAAAAGGTTATTTAGGCACATTGGCCAGAAATACAGCTATAAATGAAAAGGAAAAATGCATACCAGATTACCAGATAAATGATGAGGTCATAGCAGATATTTCCGATGATTTTAACCAGGTTGAATTGAGATTACTGCTGGCGAATGCTCTGAGGAAACTGAATAAGGATGAGCAGTTAATATTAGTTCTGTTTTATTTTCAAAATGAGAAAATAGCCGATATTTCCCGCATTACAGGTATTCCGGCATCCACAGTAAAAAGCAAACTTTTATACTATCCTATAAAACGGTCAATTTTAAAAATCACGAAATTGCAGGCTTTACAACACTTTGTAACACGATATAGACCTGTCCGATAATCCCTCTCATATAAAAATAATCAATGCTTCATTTTTAACACAGGAAGATAAAGACATCTCCCTGTGTTTTTAAAGAAAATCAATGAACAGGAAAAACAGAAGGGAGCTACCAAAGAACGGCTTTCGGTATGGCAGAAATACTTTATCAATGGGGAATACCTTCGATCTGCAGAAATGGCAGAGGAACAGAATTACAATATGATCGATGGAAGAATCAACAATCTGCTACCGAAAAAGGAGAATCCAGAAGTACCAAAGAAGAGGAAATCTGTCCTTTTGCGTTTGTATAAACACCGCTGTGAGGTTGCAAAGAAACAGGGAAAGCCAATGCCGAGGCGGTATCAGGGGATGGAGATGGAGCGGAATCGTAAATAGATAAGAAATGACAAAGGGTGTGGGAGAAATCTCATTGCCCTTTTTTGAAAAAGAGTTGTCTGATATATATATAATAACCAAGTGAGAATTGTAAATTTTGCTGAAAATATAAATGAATCGTTGATAATATTGTGCATAAAATGGAAAAATGATAAAATCAAAAATGTGGTGAATATAAGACATATTATTTTTGAGGAACAGAGTGATTTAGGGAATAGTATGTCTTTTTAGCATGTTCAATTAGTAGATCCGATTTCGTAAGTTTAAGATCAAGATATAAATATTGAAGGAGCAATATGAAAATACGAAAATATGTGAAAAAAGATATTATAAAAGTAACCTCAATTTTAATTTTACTACTAGGATTATTGACTATTTTATATTTGTCAGAAATACAAAGTATATCAGGATATGTTGTACAAATTAATTATCCCAATAATATTGCTATAAAAGACGAATTTGAGAATGTATATTGGATAAAGCCATTTGGAGATTTTGCGGATAAATATGAGATAGGGGAGGAGGTAAAAGTATATTATTATCCGAATTCAGAAGATGGCTCCAATGAAAATACATTATCCCATTCTATTGTATTCAGTAGATGATGTTGTTATTTATGAAGGAGGCAACTAAATCAGAGCTAAACAAAAATTTAAATTAAGTGCTACTATTATAGGAATATGCTTTTTGTTACATGGAATACCTGCATTTGCAGCCGAATCAAGTGAAATGATAGAGTTTGATTTAAAGACTAATGAGATGAAGACAGTAGAAATTGAGGAACAAAATAGTGATTCAGTTGACTCATACATTCCAGAGGGAATCAGTACTGGAATTCAAACATATGGAGCGATTATTGATGGTGATGATAGGTATAGAATTCCTGCTAGTTTATCAAGTACAACTTTCCCATATTGCTCTTATGGTGTTGTGAGTTGTACTAGGCCCGATGGAACAAGTTCATTTGGAACAGGAGGGCTTTTTGGTCCGAACGATGTGGCAACAGCTGCGCATGTTGTATATAGTCAAGAGAATGGTGGATATCCTTCTTCTATTATTTTTTATCCCGGGGTTAATAACAGTGGATCAATAGTAGGGGCATCTTATAAGGCAACAATTGCGGTGCTACCGGCAACGTATCAAAGCGAACGTGATGCGACGAAAGATTATGCTTTTTTCATAGTAAAATAGAGCGGCGTATACCCCCTGATAGATAATATCGAAAAAACTCTAAAAAGGGATCATTACGACGCTCTATGTTTGAAAGCCTCAGCAACAAAATCAAATCTGCTAAAAGAATAGATTATGGTTACAGGAATGATGAGCACTTTTTTTCCTGATTATTATTCTGAAACAAGTCTTTTAATTGCAGTCTTATAGATTTCTTTAGCAAGGATCAAATCAGACAAATAGATATATTCATTTGCCTGATGTTCTGTCAATTCTCTACCTGGTAGCATAGGGCCGAAGGCAACAATTCCATTCATTGCTCTTGCATAGGTTCCGCCACCGATGACCGTTGGTTCGCTCATGTCTCCGGTTTCATCGCGATAAGCGGAAAGAAGAGTTTGGATAACAGCACCGTTCTTGTCCATATAAACATGAGGTTTATTTGTAATAACCTCTACCTTAACATCACTGAAACCATTTTCTGAAAGATGACTATTAATGGCATTTACAATGTCTTCGAGATTGAAGGTTACAGGATAACGTAAGTCAATGTATAGAACAATATCATCGCCAACAGTTTCAATCTTACCAATGTTGTAGCTTGCTGGACCACTTGCTTCATCTGAGACCTGTCCGCCAAGACTTTCGCCGTTATATTCTAGCTTAATAAATTCGTGGAAGAACTCAATAAGTTTGCAATTTGTAACAACTCCACTCAGTTCATTCATCAACTTTGAAATGGCGTTTTCTCCGTCCTCAGGAGTACTTCCATGGGCCGCCTTACCTGTTACAGAGAGAGTCTTTGTTTCTCCATGAACAGAGTATGACGCAGTGCAGCTGTCGGGAACCATATTTATGGCTGTTCCGCCAGAAACATTGTTGAAGCAAGTATCGGACTTCTTAAAAGCAATTTTTAGTCTCAAACCCGTAGCTCTTGCATATTTCTAGAGCTTTATTTAGGGCCATGTGTACACCTTCTCCAAAAGGATAAGCGCTGGACAAGTCCTTTTCGCACACACTGTTGATATTAATTATAGAACGTAAATCATCAATCATCTTTTCCATTTTTATCACTCCCTTAATTCTTCGTGATAGTTCCTCGCAATAATTTCTAAAACAAAAGCCGATCATATATTATTATACAACCGGCCCTTGTACATCTTCAATTATTTTTCAAATGGTTTGTATTCAACATCAAATCCAAAGTGCTTAGGTCCGAAGCATTCCAAACCTTCTGGAGTAGTCCAGATTTCAGGGGATGGAAGTGCAATTACTGTCATCTTATCACCAACTTCAAAATTAGGTGTAGTCATTGGATTTCCTTCTCCGTTAATCATGCAGATTAGGTCTGGAGCAATTACATCAACTTCGCCATTGCGGTATGAGATGATGTTTTCGTTCTTAAACCAGATGCGATATGCTTCGTCCGTATAATCTCTTTCGCCCTTTAGATGAATTTCACCAAAGTTGAAGCCATCTCTTGTTTCACAAGTGTAATCTGAAATGTGGCCTCTGAATAATACTTTACCTTCTTTATCATCACAGATAGCAGAAGCAACATCTCCGCCAGCTTCCTTTGTTTCTCTAAGAACTCTACCGATTTCCTGAGCGTAAGTAATTGCACCAGGAATTAGAGAATTCTTGATAACCTTACCAACGTTTGCGTGATCAGCTACACCTACAAGGTTGTCACTTACAACAGCAATAGCTCTAACGATATCTTCAGCTCTTAGGTCATCCGCTACATTCTGAATTACAATTTTTTCACCAAATTTTGTAGCTACGCCCATAGGGAAAATAGGAACGTTCTTTACATAGTATGTAGAATGCTGCAGTTCAGGAACTGAACGTCCGGCTGGGTCAGCGTCAATAAGAGGTAAATCCATTAACAGTGCAACGTGAAGAGCCTCAGCTGTATTTTCTCCACCTAATTCAGTTGAGCCAATTGCATACATTTTCTTACCTAAAGATTCCTCTAGAGCCTGTACAGCTAAAACTGCGGGAGCTGTTTCGCTATGCTTCAGATGAGCTAATCTAGGATCAGGTTTAGCTGATGGAGCACCGCAACCATAAGGAGTAACAACATACTCGTCATCTGGAAGTTCATCTAAAGTGATTAATTTTAGAGTTTTTCCCTTTTCGAAATGTTCTTCTAAAAGAGCCAAACCGTCAGCAAGTGGACCGCCACCACCGGTACCAAGCACTGCACATCCGTACAATAGATCGATCATGTCCTGTTTGTTTAATTCTCTCATTTTTCTGTCTCCTCTTTTTTGTGATAATTTATGCTATATTTTCGGCGTTATCTCTTGATGCAGATGGAATAAAGCGCTCTGCAATAAGATAGATAACAAAACCTATAATGATACCAACGAATTCAATTTTAACTAGTGTATAAGAAATAATTGCACCTAATGCCCAAGCAATTACACCAGCCCAGTTTACACCGTCCTGTGGTCTAAAGTTCTTAGCTTTACCTTTTCCTACAACCCAGTAGTCAGCAAGAATTACTCCGCCAACAGGACAAACAACGTATGATAGTAAGCTTAACACTCCCTCAACGTGTCCCAAGATACCCAGGTCGCATAATACAATACCAACAATTCCTGAAATTAAAGTAGCTTCTCTTCTTCGGTTATCTTTAAGCTTAAGTGCCATAACAATGTTAAGACCTGCGCTGTAAGCATTTGTTGAGTTAGTTGTCCATGTTGAAATAACAAGTGCAATGATGCCCAGGAGTGGAAGTCCTACTTCAATTAGAACCATACTGATATCATACTGTCCTGATAGCTTTGTAAGAACGATTCCCATAATCAGAGTTATTACACCCATTGGGAATACACCGTAGAATACAGATTTAACAGTGTCTTTTCTGCTTTTCTGGAATCTAGTATAGTCAGGACCAGTGATTGTACCTACAGCAGTGAAGTTAAATGATAGTGCTACACTTGACATGAAGCTCATAGATTGTACAGTTCCTTCATCGTTAAGGTTTCCTGTTCCGTAAACCTTAAATGCTAGGAATGTTCCGTAGCACATAATGATCATTAGTAATGGAATAGAAATCTTGTCTAGTTTTTCTAGCGCATGCACTCCATATACTGCAGTCAGAAGCATTATGATTCCCCAAATTGTGTTTGAAACTACAACTGGAATATCCCATCCAGTCATAGCTAGCATTGCGTTACTGAAGGCTTCTCCACATACTCCATTCTGGATTCCAAACCAGCCAATCATGTTAACAGCAAAGATTGTACTTACGATAAATCTAGCTCCGCTTTTTCCAAAGCCGGCCTGACAGCATGTGCAGGATGCTAGTCCAAGGTCACAGCCTATCATTCCCGTTGCAACCATACCTACTACTACAATTAAGTAGCCTAGTGACCCTGAAATAATTGCTGGCCATATAGGCATTGCTTCCGCTAATAACGCTCCCAATAGGAATGCAGGAACGCATACACATATGCCGGCCTGAACGAAGGCTAACGAAATCCAGTCTTTTCTGTCTTCAGCAGAAATCGCCTGCAGAGCTGTGACTTCTGCTTTCTTATCTTTATTTTCATTTGTACTCATAATGGGTACCTCCTTTTGAATCTTCTCTATGATAGCACACATTATTATAAATGATAATTATGCAGATGACAGAATTATTTATCAATCATATTGTGCTTTTGCACAAAAGCCTTGTTTATGACTGTGAGTTTTGATATCATAAAGGAAAAAATTATACTAGGAGGAGCCATGAGTGTTACTGTTCAAGATTGTTTAAGACTACCCTCTTTTCATTCTGCGAGAGTGATTGCAGGCAAGAATGGACTGGGTAGAATAGTATCATCAGTATCTGTAATAGAAATACCTGCAAAGTCTGTAGAGGCAATTAGTGTATTCAATCCCAATGAGTTGTTAGTCACGTCATTTTATTCAATTAAAGATGATCCTACTAGACAATGCGAGGAAATGAGAAACTTATATGATGCTGGAGGCGTTGCACTAGTGCTGTTTTACGTGGGTGACGTCATCCCTCAGGTGTCTGACGAGTTGTTGCAGACTGCAGACGTTATGAACATACCTTTAATTCTTATTGAAGACGAAGCAGAATATAGTGTTAGTTATAGTGATGTAATTAAAGATGTAATGGGGGCTGTTTTCTACGATCAGGCATCTACGGATTCCTTTTCAGACACTGTGGAGAATAGATTGAAGCAGATTCCTTACAATAAAAGAAGCATGGAAACCCTGCTAAATGTAATAGCTGAAACTTATAACTGTAACCTTGTGCTTTATAACAAAAACGGTTTATATTTCACATCTATATATAAGCCGTCCTTTGGACAATTTGGTCCAGAATTCTTTTTTAATGCCTTCGCTGATGGCTCAACGGACCTTTTCTGTAAAAGCATAATGTTGCAGGATAAGTCATTTTATTTGTATAGAAAAGAGTTCCCCCACGCAGGAAATACCTGGCTTACATTATATGCTTCAAGCAACGAAAACAGCATTAGTGAACAGAAGCTAGATGAAATTTGTGCATGCACAAATTTCTTCTCAACCTTATGGGGCTACACCCTCGATATGCAGAATTATAATACTGTTATTACTTTGATCTTGAAATCATCGCGCGTAATAGGAGAAAAATTCCTTGAAGCTAGTGGTGTGCCTTTTTCTAAGCTTTCAACTATTCTTGTAGTAGAATCGGAAAAAGACAATTTAACAGACATTCTTCGGCAGATTGAAGGCATATTGAAGGAAAGTGAAAGATTCTACGTTAAGGATATTATTGACGACAGACTTGTAATTCTAAGTTCTATAATGGTTTCCCAAAAGGATGATGGCATTATAGCTACGGAAATAGAGAAATGCATAAACGAGTATGAGGGAGCCTTGTTTTTCTTGGAGTCTAGCAAAAATCTAACTTCAATGAGGAAAATATACTCAGACTTTTGTGCAAATTCAGCAGCAATGAGCAAAATTTTCATCCACCGAAAATTTCGCGACATGTATGATGTTATATTTTCGCAGGAAATCACAAATCTAGCTATAAATAGAGGCAATCGAAACGATCAAATCAAATCCATAATAGAAGCCTTAAAGGACGACAGTAACAACCTGATGGAAACCCTTGCAGTGTACCTAATCGACTGCGACTCCCAGTTGAGCACCACTGCAGCCACCTTGTTTTTGCATAGAAATACTGTGACGTACAGGCTTAATAAGATAAAGCAGATAACAAACACCGATTTCACCCTTATGCCGGCCACCTATGATTTTTATCTAGCAGCTGCGCTGTGGCGGTTAAACGAAAATTCCTAATGTGAGAATTTCAAATCAAAGTCTATCACTCGTGATTGACAAAATATGACGAGGGCTTTATTGCAGTGGTGCGCTCGGTGAGCACAACCTTACATACAAAATTAGGAGAATCTTCCATTTTGTATGTAGGGGTGTTTCAGCCCTCCTTTAGTACTGCGATTCGTGTTGTGATCAGTTGTTTAGTCTGTTCTATATATTTCTCCGGCAAATAGGAATCTTCACATGCACATAAAAGTTTGTCTTCTAGAGAACACATTTTAGGCACAGTTTTGATTCCAGCAATTTTGGCGGCTACCATGGCGAAGTTTTCGAATTCTGGCAAATTATCATATTCCTCAGTCTGTGGTTTCTATTTCAATTTCTACTATGGTTTCGCCTTTCCAATTACTTTTTTCTTTTACTTTCTGCATGATTTACCTCCTTATCTTAGGACGACAAAAAACCCGTCCAAACTAGAATTTTTTATAAATCTAGTCTGAACGGGCATGCCATTCGTTCGTTAGCAGGACTGTAAATTTTTCTTGTTAGCAAATGACTGCTTTTTATTAGCTGTCAGCTAACATTTTTATGGATTTGTTAGCAGAAACAGCTGATTTTCAAAGCAATTATTTTTCGAAAAAAAGAAAAAAGCGGATAACGATTTTGCTAATCAGCTAATCATTTCCGCCTCTTATCAAGCGTTCCCTGTAGGAATCGAACCTACAATAAAGTCTTAGGAGTTATACAGGGAGCTGTCAATGTTTGATAGTTTCTGTATGAAAAAGCCCGATTTTTCTTATGAAAAACGGCTTTCCAATTTTTATCCAGTCAATTACTGTAATCAGCTATAAACCTTAGATAAGTACAGCTTGTTAGCAACTTTTTAGCTACAGCTAATATTTGGGGAAGTATGTAATGATACTAACTACATCAATCCTATGACTACCATTCCCTTAGAGGTGGAAATGATATCTATATTTAATTGACTAGATTTATATTTATAATATACAACGTGAGCGTGTATTTGTCTATGGAAATTTCGACTACTTTTTATTTTTGAAATTAGAGGATTTTCCAATAATGCATTTCCATTAAAACCAACGCTTCCTTATAGACGCTATATTATTTATTCTTTCCAAATAGGTGCAAAAAAAGAGCATTTACGGTTTTACGGTAAATACTCTTTTTACTGCCAATATTCAATTTATATCATTCGGTTTTCATAATCTTGTAATTCATGGAAAATATCATCCACATATACAACATCATTTTCTATTCTGTACAACATAAAGTATCTGTGCTGTTGAAAATTTATTCGACGATATCCAAGGCTCTGTAAACGCGGATTGTCGCATACATTCAAACTACTCGCTACATACTTCAACTTTTTAATAGTATCCTCAAAATCATCAAGCACATTTTTGGCTGCCTGCTTATTTTTCTTGGCAAAAAGCAGATACTGTATAAACTGGTTCAAGTCTTCTTCTGCTTCAGCTGTTACAACTACTTTATAATCCATATTTTCCTCTCATATCTGAAATCACATCATCTGCATTTCGGTAATTTCCCTTTTTTGAAGATTCTCTGGATTGTTCCAGTCTTTGAAGCATCTCTTCTTCTGTCATAGATGTATAAGGATTATGCACAGTTCGTTTTATTTCAAATGGAAATCCATTATATGCAACCGCCTGCGTTAAAAACATCCTTATTGCTGATGTCGTATCAGTTCCAAGATCTTTAAAAAGCTGATCTGATTTATTTTTTAAGTCATCGTCTACCCTGATCTGAATTGTACTTGCCATTTTAGAAACCTCCTTTTTTCTTCATTATAATGCCATTTCATTGCTGATTCAATACAATTGTATTGATGTTTTGCTCGCTTTTATTGAATAATTTCTATAGGCATGATGGAGATAGACTCACTACTTTTCATTACTTCATTGTCTTAGCCAGCGAATTAAGCAACGCCCGCATTTCCGGATTCGCCAGAGCTTTCATCAATAATTCCATATCGACTTCTTCAGAAACCATATTTGGCTCAAGATTATTTTTCTTGTAAAATGCATCTTCAAATAATTCAGCGTTCTTTTTTCTGTCTTCATCAATAATATGGGAATACACATCTGTAACCATATCTGTCTGGGAATGGCCAGAATCGCCCTGCACAGCTTTTATATCACCTTTATTGAGCTTTAATTTATAGGTGACACTGCTATGACGCAAACTGTGAAATACAACTTTGGGGAGATGATGTTCTTCAATTAGTTTATTGAAGGATACTCGAATTGTTCCGGATTCTAATGGAGAGCCAAATTCACTTGTCATCACTAAGTTGTAATCATTATATTCCTCTCCAAGGATTGCTTTTGTATTAAGTTGTTTCAGTTTCCATTTTTGCAGCATTTCGGCAACACTTCTTGGTAGAAAAACTTTACGTACACTACTTTCTGTTTTTGGTATTTTCAGAACAAGAAGAGTAGTATTCTTTGTATGACTTGAAGGAAAAACATATAGAATGTCTTTTGCATCCAAGGTATCCAAAGAAATTTTCTTGATTCGTTGTACTTCTTTATTTACAAATATATAGGATCTGTTTTCCTCGATTGCTTCGGGGGAAATATCTACACAATCCCAGGTTAAACCAAGCAGTTCCCCCATACGTAAAGTACAGGAAAAGGCCAAATTTATAGCAAGCTTCAACCGTTCATCTTCACATACATCTATTGCATAAAAAAGAGTTTCTGCATTCCATATTTCACGGTGTTGAGTTTTGTGTTTTGGTACAGAAGCAAGCGTACAAGGATTTTTTTCTATTAATTCCCATTTCATTGCTTGTTTGAAACAGCTTCGGAGTATTTTGTGAATGTCTTTTATTGTACTTGGCGATACATATTCATGCTTTTTCTTTCCAGTTGCCGAATTTATGACAGATGGGGTTATTAGAAGTTTTTTATAATACTGTTCAATAAATCTTGTATTAATATCTTCAAGTTTTACATTACCAATAATTGGAAGTATATAATTGTTGATTACACCCATATTTCCCTCATAAGTCGAGTAGGTCCAGTTTTCTTTTCCATATAAAGTAATATATTCACCAATCAGTTCTTCGACAGTCTTGCAGTTACGAACAACAAAGTTTCCAAGATTCTGTTTGAATTCAATTTCCTTTTTACGTCTCAATGCTTCAGCACGGGTTGGATAAGTTTCCCATTTCTGTTTCCTTTTTCCATTTTCATCGATATAGGAGTAAATTACACTGTATTTATCATTTCTCTTTCTTATAGACGCCATATTATTTAGCCCTTCCTTCCATTTCTCGGATTTTTAACCATTCTTCAAATTCCTTGCGATCAATACGAACTCGACTGCCTATCTTGATAAATGAAAACTTTTTTTCTGACATCCATTTTGATATCATGCCACGGCTGATCTTAGCTAATAGAGCAGCTTCATCCATCGTTAAATACTTCAGGTTTCCATTCACCGCACGATTATTAGTAGTTAATAATTTTGAAGTACGATAATCAGAAAGCGTCGGATTCTTTTCTTGTTTTACTTCTTTATATTCGGTAATCGGGCTCAATTGATATGTGCTCTGAGCTTTCAGGAATCGTTGAAAACTTTCTTTGGTTATCCTTTTTTTATCTCCAATTACTACAATTTCGAAAAAGGAACAATATTGCTTATTTCTTAGCAAGGAATAGACATTCTTTCTTTTTATTCCGAGTAATCTTGCCATCTCAGGCATTGTTATGGATTCCGCTTCAATTTTGGCATCTTTTTCTTTATCTTGCTGGGTTCTGTAATGAGATTGTCCTTCATACCAGCTCCAAAAGGATTTCTTAGGAATTCGTTTCCAGTAATCTACGATAATAACTTCAAAAACATCCTTTTTCATTAAATCATATACACAGCTTTCACAAATACCCAATAGCTTTGAAATGTCTTTAACAGAATATGTTTTATTCTTCAGCTCTAGTCCGGGTTCTTCTCCCGTGACTTTATGATATTTTATCTGGTTGGCATACCACTTTTCAAAACTATCAATATTAATCCGTATTTTTCCGTAATATTCTTCATGCAGAAATAAATCTTTATGTAACAGCCAATAGCGGTCTGTCTTCTTAAGCCCTAATAAGTTTCCCATTTCGGGAACTGTCATCCATTTTTTCTTTCCGGCAGGCTTCTTTTTGTATGGGCTGCTACGGTTAATATCATTAATCAGAGCCTGAACAAGTTCTTCTTGATCATTTACATTCATTTTCGTCACCTCATCAGTAATATACCTGTCTTAAGTAAAAATGGGTAGGATGTCAAAAACTATCCGTCTCAGATTGTCCATCCAACCATAGATCAAAACTCTTTTTGGAAATGCGATATCGACTTCCTTCTAACTGGATCCAATGAAATTCCTTTCTTTTGAGTAATGCATAAACGGCTGGACGACTGATTCCTAATATTTCTTGGATTTCCTTTACTGTGTAACATCTTTTCTGACTCATATGATTTACCTCACTTTCTGATTTGTTATTGTCTACATATGTAGAAACGTTTTAGGAGGCTTATACAACCATTTGACTCAACTTTTTTATTTTTATTAGAAAATTACTGCTTTTAACTACAAATAGCTGTTTCCCCAAAAAGGAACGCAGCTATTTAGAGAGAATCTGTGATAATTTAAGTAAAAAGACGCTATTGAATGGAAAAGTAAGGATTGGTCTCATTATTTCTTGTAATACTTGATACGAAGAACTGATGGAAGAATAGTACGATGTTGTGATTGAATGAAGAAAATGATTAGAGGTACAATCGGTATTTGATGGAGAGTATTTGCTATGACGAGAAAGTTGCTGAATGTAGATATAAATAGAACCAATAACGCCGGTGTGGAATCTTGAAAATCCAGACCGGCGTTATTAATTTACTCCCTTTTTACAAAAGTGTGTCTGATGCATACTAACTCATAATTATACGAAACACCACACTTTTATTCATTTTCTATTCATTTCCGGCTAATAGGTATTCATTTTTACTCTAAGTTATCATGCAATTTATTAGAATGGAATTTTTGAAAGAGCCAGCACCTTGAATGGGCTGACTCTTTCAATGTCACTTGTAATTGACAAACTGGAATTGTTCGAGCTTTTCAAATACTAACGTCCTTAATTCTGTTCAATAATTGATTTATAGTAGTTACCAAAGTCAGCAAGTGAATTAACAATTGGAAGCATTTTTGTTCCGAGTTCCGTTAAGCCGTATTCAACTCTCGGTGGCTGCTCATGGTAATCGTGGCGATATGCCAGCCCATCACTCATCATTTGTCTTAAACTATCTGTCAAAACCTTTTGTGAAATACCATCTATACTTCGTTGTAGCTCATTGAATCTCCATGGACGCTCTTTCAAGTTACGCAAAATCAGCAGTTTCCATTTTCCTCCGATAAGAGATACTGCTGTTGCAACTGGGCATTCCGGTAATTCTTCTTTTGCTCGCATAATTCTCACCTCCGAGTCTATTGTAACACATTCATTTTTGAGTGTACAGTTACAAAAAGGTGCGTACTTGTTTTTGTATGTGTCTCACACTATACTAATACCAAGCAACCAGAAACTACAAATTAACTATGGAGGTTATTATGGCAAATTACACAAAAACAACTATTGGAAAGGAAAACCGAATTGAGCTGCATGAAAAGTTGTCTTTAACAGGTGCAGAAATCAGTT
>OLOY01000473.1_pt1 | contig 28920 bp, 43 predicted proteins | sample 1672771 | NCBI WGS metagenome assembly OLOY01 (sample SAMEA3136722, study PRJEB25190) | human gut metagenome
TGTACAAGTTCCATTTTTTAATATACTATGACCTACAGTTATTGCTATTTTCATAATTACTCTCCTACCTTTTCTAATATTTTATCAATTTTATTTTCAGTTCTATTTAAATCGGCTCTTAATTCAGTTGCAGTTACTTGAAACGCATCTGCTAGTTGTTCATTTGTTGCTAATAACTTAGAATTAGTTTCTAATATCCTATCTTCTCTAGCACGATCTGCTTCTTTATCTTTTTGTCTTTCTTCTCTATCTAACTTATCTTTACTATTTAAGTAGTATCCAAGAGCAGCACAACATGCTATTGGAAATCCTACATTTTGTATTAGGTTTAAAAATTCCATTTTATCCTCCTTAAAATTTGAATATAAAAAAATCACTCTAAAAAATAAAAAGAGTGATTAAAATAATTTCATTTGTTTTATAGCATTAGTTTTATCTATCTTTTTTAATAAGTCACTATGGTCAACATTCATCATTTCAGCTACTTCTCTACTATCTACAGTTAATACATCTATATTTTCATTTTGTATTTGCTCTAAATTATTCATATATTTATCTCCAATCTTTTTATAATTTTGTACTAAAAAAGCTGTATTAATTTATTTTTAATACAGCTCTTTCATAATTATATTTTTACTAAATTTTCAAGTTTTGAGATTCTTTCTTCTAATATTTTTATTTGATTATCTCTAATATTAATTTCAGTTTTTAAAGCACCAACTATTACACTTATATAACTACCTACACTATATGAATACTCGCCTTTTTTACCTATGATTAACTTACTTCCAACTTTTGTACATACTATATCGTCTGCTATAAATCCAAATTCTTTATGCTTTTGATCAATATAATTATATTTAGCTAGATGTAAATCATTTTTAATAAATTCGTGCATATCTAAAAGAGTTATATCTTCATTTAACTTTGATATTCCAATATTTGAATTTACATACTCTATATTCTCTTTATATGATCTATCAGAAGTATTTAAAGAATTTACTGAGTATACAGTTCTGTATCTATGAGTAGACTGTCCTAAATCTAAACCATTATTATAACTAGGATACATTTTACCCGTTATAACTGTTGGATATATCTTTAATTCGCTTCCTAAGTATTCCATCAAAATTGGTTTACCACCATTTGTAGAGTAAAATTTATTACATTGGAATTCAGATGCACCTATTGCATTTGCACCTATTATATTGTTACCATTCATAGCTAAATATCCAGTTAGATTTAAATTGGTATACAAATATGCCCCTTTTGTAATTCCTGCACTTGATTTATCTACAAAATTTATATTAAATACACTTGTTAATCCTGCTCCAGCTATATTTTCTGTATCATTTACCCATGAAGGAGCATATGCAATTTGAAACATATCACAGTTTCCGCTTGCTAAAAATCCAAAACTAGAATATGTGTTACTTGTAGGTAAAATAGGCTGCATAGAACCTAAAAATTTTCCATTATTTGAATTATAACCATAAAGACCACCATTTTTAAGAGAAGATAGTTTTTGATTATTTTTAATAAAATGAAATCCATACTTATCCAGTTTTGTAGATGACGTATTTACTAATATATGACCATTATTAATTTGCTCTGTAATAGTGTTTGTTATGGCAGTTGCTGTTATTTTTTGCTCTGCAGTATTCATTCTAGTTTGTAAATTAGTTACATTTCCATTTATAGTAGCTGTTGTATTCTCTACATTAGATACTCTACTTGTTATACTAGATAAGTTAGTTTCTATAGACGAAACTTTATTATTTGTAGTAGTTATTTGAGTAGTATGAGTATCTATTTGATTTTGTAAATCATCAGATGATATTGACCAATCACTAACTTTGTTACCTCTTTCTATTTGAGCCTTTTTAAAAGATATTTTTCCATTTCTAAATAAACTTAATCTTATTCCAAATGAAGTAGTATTTACATTCGTGATTGTGTAAGTATATACAAATCTAACCCACTCATTATTTACAAGTGTTGGTTTATTAGAATTGTTATTAATTACAGATACATCCACATACTCAATTCTTGCTTTTTTAGCATCATAGCCTTCAACTATAAAAGGTACTTTAACATCCCAATTATTAACACTCTCGACTTTAATGTATACTGATACTGTAAAAGTATCACCTTTTTTACAAGGTATATATGAAGAAAATAATCCTTTTATAGTATTACTAGTTAAGCCACTAGCACTATGTGTTGCTATTTTATAACCACCTTCTTGTGTTATAGTAAATCCGCCTTGATTAAGCCAACCCTTCACTCTTGAATTGTCTATAGTAAAATCTTTAGTACCTAATATAAGATTTGAACTACCTATTTCAAGATTGTCTATTTTTGAATTGGCATCATTTGCTTTGTTCATAGCATTTGTAGCATTACTATTAGCTGTATTAGCTGTTGTCTTAGCAGTGTTCGCAGTTCCTTCCACTGCATTAACTTTAGAAGTTAAAGTAGTTGTTGTAGATTCAGTTGAACTAACTCTAGCTGTTATACTAGATAAATCTCTTTCTACTGTATTAACTCTAGTTTCAACACCTTTTATTTTCCCTGTTGCTTCATTAATTTGTGTTGTATGGCTACCCAACGTACTATTTATACTATTTACCGTTTGTACAGTGCGGTTATAATCATCTTTAAGTAATATAGTTTGACCATCTTTTACTATTTGAGTATTGTTAATAGCAGTACTTATTTGACCTTGCATAATGCCTATAGTAGTAGAATGAGATTCTGTTAATGCTTTAGTTGTATCAACCTGAGTTTTAATGCTATTAAATGCAATATCTAAAGTTTGATTCTGATTATTAAGCATTATCTTAGTAGACTTAATAGTATTAGTGTTAGTATCTTTATTAAACCCTGTAACAAAAGAACTATAATTAATTTGTTTTTCTCCTACTGAATCACTCGCTATCATATCACTAACAATTAAATCATTAGCTATAGCTCCTTTTTTAATTCCTGTATGATCTATTAATACTCCTACACCTGTTTCATCGAATAAAGAAAAAGTAAAATTATTATTTTTATCTCTTCCTATTTGAACTCTTACTTTATTATTCTTATCCTTGAACTGTTGAGTAGCTCCTACTATTTCTATTCCACCATCATCTGACTTGATTCTAAATTTATTAGTAGATATATCTCCAGCATTAACTTTAGATACATCTAAATTCTCTATCATTGCATTTTTAATAAATCCATTTTCAACTGTTACAGAAGCACTTGTTAAGTGTAAAGAGTGAATATTTTCAGATGTTAAATTCCCATTTACAAGTGTTTGTATCTTAGCAACTTCCGATTCTACTATTCCAATAGTTGCAGAAACTGCTTCTAATTGAGTTATACTAGCCTTATTTGCTTCTAAATTATTTATTTGTGCTGTATGAGTTACTGTAATCTTATCTATTGTAGCTACATTTGCTTTTAATGTACCAAACTCCCCTTCTATAGCATTTAATTTACCAGTAATATTAACATTAGCTGCTTCTAAGTTATTTACTTTTATACTTATTGCTTCTAAATTAACTATTTTAGCTACTTCTACATCCAAGTTAGTAATATTCTCGGCTGGTAAATTTTCTACCTTTGAACCTTCTACAGTTTCATTAGAGCTAGTAATTGCATCTATTGTATTGTTCTTAGCTTCATTTTCTTTTTGTAATTCTTCAAAAGTTAATGTAGTGTTTCCTAACTCACAACTATTTTGCGAAGGATCATCAGGATACTGAATATACTTAACTATTCTTTGTTTATCTCTAAATTTTTCTTGTTTAGATAAAAGAGTTATAGTATCACCTAAAAAGAAGTCTAAAAAATTATATTCTTCACTTTGCTTAGCTAAATCCGATATACTTGCTTGATAGGTCCTTTTAGGCTTTGATAATTCATCTAATTTAACCTCGGCATCTTCCTTAAGACTATTTACATCTGTATATCTATTATCTTCCCAAATAAGTTCTAAAACTTTGTTTGAGTACTGGAAGTTTTCAATATACTCTTTGCCATTATTTATACTTGCTATGGTAAGTCCATCTTTCCCTTTAGGATATAATCTAGTTGCATAATCATATGTATCAGAAGGTATGCTAAAAGATTTTAGGTTTAATTCATCACTAAAATAAACTCCTCTATCTTCTCCAAACTGTTCATATACATATATAATTTTATTTATTGCATCATACCTAATATCGACTCTAAATACTTTTCTAACTTCTTTTAGTACTTCTAAAGCATTTGTATTAGTAAGTCTTACTGTTCTTCTTTTAGTTATATTATTATCTGCTAATATCCAACCTGTTCCAGCTATAGCTAATCTTATAGTGTCATTTACATTATTGTTACTTGTATCAAAACTCGCTATAGCTTTTCCAACTAAAGCCTCAACATTTATATTACAACTAAATCTTTTAAAATTATCACTAGGATCTATTGCTTTAATAACATACTCATTATCTTTAGTTCTTATATATCCTTCTTCTTCAAGTAAGTTTATTTTTTCATCAGAAATAGAAAGAGAGAACTCAAGTAAGTCCTCTCCACTAAGTACATATTCTATTTTTAAATCTTTAGTATCTGTAAGAGTATCTATTGCAACATGCTCTTTGTTATATAATTTCAACATGCTCTTACTCCTTTTTCATTATTCTTCTATCATATAGTCTATTAGCATAAGTTCTGCAGGAGTTATATTACAGTTACTATTAAATAAATCATCTTTACTAAACTTATGTATATTTATATCAATTTCTATGTCTAATAACTCATTCATATCTTTATTCCAAGATTCTAAGTTTCCATCAGCTATTTTAAATTGATTGTTTTCATCAATTAAATTACCTTCTTCATCTTTTAGACAATATTTATCTATTAATTTTTGTCTTTCTTTATTATATATTTCTAATTCTTTTTCTATCTTAGAGATATTCTTTGCTATAGCATAAGAAACTTTGATAGGTAATTGCTTATGTGTTAAATTCCCTAATAAATTTGCATCATTTACTATTTTTCTATTTGTTAATTTCATAATTATTTACCATCCTTTTTTATTGATTTTGCTATTAATCTACCATCTAAGTTAATTGATACTTCATTATTTATTGAATCCTCAACCTTATATACTTCATCTTCAAACTTTGCAAAATCAGCTCTAATTGATGCTTTATTTGCATTGTATAAGTCTTGATTAGCTATACTTTTGTTTATATTTGCACTTTGACCATCTGTGCTTATGCTCGCACTCATATATGCTACTACTTGTCCATTAATTTCGCTTATTCCATTTAAATTTATAGTTGTATTTATCTTTAACATAATCATCATCCTTTCAAACTTAATTGAATAAAGTAAAACTCTTTTGTCAAACAAAATCACTTTACTTTTTAAACATAAAAAAAGAACCCCATAGGTCCTACCATCTTTCATTGTATTTAACAGTTACATTTACATCTTCTCTATTTACTTTAATTGTATTAGATCCTGGTCTTAATATAGGAAATTCCCATATATCAACATCTTCTATTTTTGATTTACCTCCTGCTAATACTTTACCAGAGCCAATATATATCTTTTCATTACCTTTTATATTATTTACAGTAATATCTGTATCGTTTATAGAAATAACTGCTTCTGTTACATTTGTATTAGCTAATATTTCTAAATTAGCATAACAAGGTTTAGGACTATTTATAGTAATTGTTTTACTTGTATTTATAGTTATACTTTTTTCTGATTCATACATATTAAATAAATCAAAAGTTAAGTTTAATTTACACGAGTTATTAGTTAATACAGTAGGTTCGGATGTAGTTTTTATATTTATTTCATAATAAAAACTACCTATATTAACTATAGAGTATTTTATTTCTTCTATAAATCTACTAATATTCTTCTGTATATTTTCTTTACTCCCATAAAAAATAAATATAGTTTCTACTGTTCTTAATTCTTCAACATTCATCCCTTTAAAAGGATTTATATTATTGCATGTATATACTATAGAATTATTTTTATATGTAGAAGAATTTGGTGTGAATTTTATACATCTGCATTTAAATATATCTATATTTTTATTGTTTACTAACATTTAATTACATCCTTTTTCTAACATTTCTAGCCATTTTTTTGCTAACATAATCCACTACTTTTTCTCCTTCAAGATTTACCTGAATTATAATATCCTCATTATTAAGATTATTATTTTTCATTAGTGAGATAAGTTGATTTAATAATTCATTTGTTTTAGAAATATTATCTTTATTTGAATCATTATGTTTAGCTTTAGTTATAGATACTCTCTCAGAATAACTTGAATTATAATATCTACTTGATATAGCAAAATCACTAATATCTGGTGTTCTTAATTGGTATGTTGGCTCTAAGCTAGCTATTGTAGGTATATCATTATTAGTAGGAATACTTCTAACTTTAGACTGTGCAGAAATACTTTTATTAACTGTTGTCTTAGTAACAGTTCCTGTAATCGGTTTAGAGTAAGCATTTCTAACTCTATTCCAGTCTGCAATTGCCGCATCAGCCATTTTACGAGTACTAGTTGTAACTCCTTTATACATGTCAGTAGCTGCATTTTTAGCATTAGTAGCCATCTTTTGAGCAGATGTTGAAACACCATTGTACATTCTAGTTCCTTCAGCTTTAGCAACATCCGCCATTTTAGAGTATGATTGCTTAGAACCATTGTACATATCTGTTGCTGATTGTTGCACTGCCTTATTAGCTTTTTGCATATCTGTATCAGTATTTTTTGCTACTTCTCCTGTACCTTTTTTAGCCTCTGTAGCCATATTAGAAGTTGCCTTAGCAACATCTTTAGCTGCATTATCCATATTAGTTTTAGCTTTAGTATTAGCATTTTTTGTATTAGTATCAATTTTATTTGATAAATCTTTAGTATTTATATCTGCTTTGTTAGCTGCATCCTTAGTATTTACATCAACACTCTTAGCACCATTTTTAGTATGAACATCCATACTTTGTTCAGCTTGGTTTAACTCATTTTCTATATTTTTGTTTAAACTTTCTACATTGCTAGATCCACTTTCGTTTATTTGACCAAAATATGTATCCATTTGAGTTTTCATTTCAGATATAAATTGAGGACTTGTTTCAGCTAATTCTTGAAGTCTACCTTTTATATCATGTTCCATATCCATTACGGAATCTTTTCCAGTTAATGCAATTCCTCCAAACAAAGTATCCCAATGTCCACCCATAGCTGATAAACTTTTGATAGTCTCATCGCTCATATTATTTATAGAGCTAACTATATTACTAACTGCTGAATCCATACCAAATTGAGAAATACTTGCTATTCCATCAAACATGCTTTGAGCCGATAATTTAACTCTTTCAGAACCATCCATCACATTTTTATCTATTAAACTCATAGCTTCTGAAATATCTTGAGTTATTTTATCAGATGTGAATTCACCACTTTTAGCCATGCTTTCAAGGTTTGCAGTAAATTTATTTTTAGCATCTTCCTTACTCATATTTTCATAGATACCATCAAAAAGTACCGCCATAGTATCTGATGTACCACGAAGTATTGAAAGTGTTTTAGTATCTAACCCTTGCATTCTATTAACAAATATATCAGACATTTCTCCTGCATTATCTGCCGTAAGTTCAGGTAATTTTTTCAAGGCAATATCAAATGTTCCAACAACATTGTTTAATTCAATTTCAGTCATATCTCGCATTAAAGCAATTCCATTTGTACTTTCATTTCTTATATTAGACATTGCTATAGCTGTATTATTTTCAATTTTAGCCCATCCTTCTGACCAAATATCATCTATAGATTTAAAGTCACCTGTAAATATGGCCATAATTGTTTTTCCAAGAGTTGATATTAATATACCTATATTACCAATAGATAATTCTACCGTTCCAGTCATAGTCTCACAAACCATGCCTATTACTTGACCAAATACACCCCATTTTTCTTGTAAATCAGATAGTTTTTCTTCATTATCTCCTAATTTAGCCATTACAGCTATTAACATACCAACTAAAGCGACTAAACCTGCAGGTCCTGATACAAGAGAAATAGCATCTTTTAATAACCCAAACATTTTTATATTATTTGAAGTGCCTATTTTTAATGCTCCAAATAAATTTACTGCATTACCACCTACAATTAAAACTTGTCCTAATGCCATAAGTAATGGTCCAGCTGCAGCTGCAACTCCTGCTATAGTAACTATATTTTTTTGTGCTTCATCATCTAAATTACTAAACCAATTTGCAGCATCTGTTATCCATTCAACTACATTTTCCAAAACAGGTTCAAGAGCTTTAAATGCTTCTATTAATGCTCCCTCTAAGGCTGATTTCATATTATCTATTTTTCCACCTAAATTATCCTTCATAATGGTTGCCATTTCTTCTAAAGCACCATTACTATTAACTAATTGACTATGTAATTCATCATATTCATCTGATACCCCAGCTAATAATTTCATTAAAGTATCAAACTGAGTTTTTCCACCAACCATAGCTGCATATTGTTGCTTCTGTTGTTCAGTTAAATTAGAAGTTCCATCAGCCGTTACACCTAATTTTTTAGCCATTTCTTTTAACACTTCAACCATATTTTTTTGCTTTCCTGTTGAGTCATATAAAGAAACTCCCATTTTTTCAAGTGCTGCTCCTGCTTGACCAGTTTCAGTTATTAAATTAGAAAATACAGATATAAGAGCATTACCGGCTTCTGAACCTTTTGTTCCTCTATTTGCTAAAATACCAAGTAATGCTCCTGATTCTTCCAAAGGTATATTTAAAGAATTAAACATACCACCTGCAATTGTATAAGCTTCAAGCATTTGCTCCATAGATGTATTTGATTTTCGTTGACCTTGTGCAACTATATCTAAATATTTAGCAAAATCTTTTGATGCTATTGAAGCACTACTCATACTATCCGTTACTAAATCTGAACATCTAGCTAAATCCATTCCACCAGCTTCTGCTGCACGAAGTACTGGCTCTATTCTTTCAATTTGAGTTTCTACATCCCAACCCGCTAATGCAAGATATGTGAGGCCTTCAGCCGCAGAAGAACAACTAAAAGAAGTACTACTGCCCATCTCTAAAGCTTTTTTTTCTAGTCTTTTATATGACTCTGATGTTTTATCTGCTATGCCTGATGTAGCTTGTAATTTACTCATTGCACTAGTAAAATCAGTTCCAGCCTTAGTGGCTGCTGTTCCTGCAGCTATAACTGGTAAAGTTACGCCTGTTGTCATTGATTGACCAACTGACTTTAAATTATCTCCAGCATTCTTTATATCAGTACCTATTTTATCAAATGGCATTTTTAATAATTCATTAGATAATTCTTTTACCTCTACTTGAGTATTATTAAGAGCTGTTCTATATTCTTTTAATTCATTCTCATTTTGATTTATTTCATTTTCAAGAGTATTAAATGAATCTTTTAATTGTAATAGTTTCTGCCTGTATTCATTAACTTGTGAACTATTTTCTCCATACATATTTGATGCTCTATCAAGATGTTGAGAATAAGTTTGTATTTTAGACTCTAAACTAGAATATTCGTTTTTTTGTTTATTTAAGGTATCAGATAATTGATTTATTTCACTTTCATATGCTTCTATTTTACTGACACCTGACTTTATTTCAGATGAAAGTTTATTTATTTCATTTCCTAGCTTTTGAAAATATGTACCATTTTGATTTAACTCTGTTCCTAATTTATTAAATTCTGATTGTGTTAATTCTGCTTCTCTTGATATATTCTCTAGTTTTTCATCTAGTGTTTCAGTTTTATTTCCTAATTGTTCAAACTTAGTTTTAGAGTCATTAAGCTCCGTTGTTAATTTTGATATATTACCTTTAGTTATTGTTATATCACTTGATAGTTTCGCCAATTTATCAGCATTTTTCTGTACTAAATCAGCTTGTTCTTTCCATTCTTTAGAGTTTTTATCAATGCTTCCATCCATTTCTTCTAATCTCTTTTTACTTGTTTCAAGGGCTTTAGCAACTGATTTATGCTCTTTTTCTTGTATTTCTAATTTTTTATTATTTGCATCAAGTTGTTTAGTTAATTTTTGTATTTTTGAATCTAAGCCTTGATATGTATCTTCAAAGTTTTTAACACCTTTAGCTGCAGATTTAAATTCCTTTTCTGTTCTGTTGATAGATTTATTTAAAGCCGCAATTTGTTTATCTGCACTTTGAGACTCAAAGCTAAGAGCAATGGCTAATTCACCTATCTCCTCTTTCTTACTAGACATTCAACCACCACCTTAAAATACTTCAACTTCTTCATCTTTTATATTGTTAAATTTCTTATATATATTAAGTTGTTCAAAATAATTTTTAGGAGTTATATTCCAAAAGTTATCATTTCTACCGATTATACTATTCCAAATATATTCCATATAATCTAACTCCCAATCTTTATCTTCATATAATAGATAATCATCTTCAAATATTGATTCTTCTTTACTCTCTTTAGTTTTTGGAAGACATTTAGTCATAATATCATTTATATATGAAAATATTGTATTGAACCTATTTAATCTTTCTAAATCATCCGTAGCTTCTTTTAAATAAACTTCTAAAAATTTCTCTGAATCTATTTCATTTATTCTTGATAATGTATTAAGTACAAAAGAAGAAATATATAACATATCAAACTTAGATAATCTTATAAAGATATTAGGAATAGTTGTTTTTTCTCCTTCTTGTAAAAGATCATCTTGAATTTTCTTTAGTACATACATATCTAAAGTGCCTATAAACTTATTTCCGTCTAGTTCTAATATGGATGTGTACATTCTATCACCTATATTTCAATATTTATAATTAAACCTTTTTAATTTATTGAATAAAAAAGGTTATGAAAAATGAACTTTTATCCATATTTTCATAACCCTTTTTAAAGTTATTTTTCAGTATTATTTATTTCTACATCAATCTTTTTAGCTTTTACTGCTCTTGCATCTTCTAAATATTTAGGGAACTGTACACTTTTATACCAATTAGTCACTTGTTCTTGATCTACTGTTGCATCATCCGTATCTATGTAGAAATACACTAGATTTACGCCTTCATGTTCACATGAACTTATAGAGTATTCTATATCATTTGTTTCATAGTTACCTTTTCCTTTTTCTATTGTTTCACCTGATATATCTGTTGGAGAACACTTACATGCATATACAACATATAGTCTTCTAGCACCGCCTGTTATTCTTCTCTCAAATAAAAATGCTCCTATAGGTGCTTCATCTGTATCAGATACAGCTATCCCACCTTTAACGGCTTTATTTCCAAATAATAATACTCTTTCTTCCTTACTTAATCCTAATACAGTAAGAGATCCTTCTCCACCACCGTATAAGAATTCATTTATAACCGCTATATTATCAGCCCATTCTTGTATATTCTCATACTTGAATTTATTCTCTATTTTTTTCGCATGAAATATATGAACTGGAGAATCAAATGTAGAACCGTTAAACGGTGCAAAATGTATATTACTTAATCCTACGCACGCTTTTGTTTTTTTCATATTGCTACCTTCTTTCTTATATATTTTTATATTTTTAACACAAAAAGAGTAGTTTCATATACAAAACTACTCTTTTATATCTGTTGTATCCATTACATATATAAAGTCCATGCTTTTACCACGAACTCCTTCTCCTTTTAAATCATTACCGCCATCATAGATAAATCCATTTTCTTTTAATAATGATTTAATTTTTCTATATTTATTTATATTATCTAAATTCTTATACCAGTAATTAACTGTTATATAATATGTTTCAGTTAAATTGCCTTCTGTTGTTATATTAGAATCTTTATCATCGTATATGCTAAATACTATATATTCATCTAAAGACTCTGTGTTATCTAACTCTTCCCATCCAATATCTATTCCGAATTGTTCAAGCAAATCGACTAATATTTGATGCATCTATTCCACCTACTTTTTTATTCCTGATGTTATTTCTTTCATTACAGTTTTATTTATAGCTTCATTAGCTTTTTTTATAGAATTATTGAATGATTTTTTCATCCATTTCCTACCTGCAACGGCTTTACCTCCTCTAGAGTAACCATGTTCTTGATAATATCCATATACTACTTCTCTTTCTTGAGCATTTTGAATCCCTACATGAACTTTTCTCTTTAAATCAGTTCCTTGTTTTTTACCAATATCTAAACTAGCTTTTAATCTTCCACCAGCTCTACGATTCTTTTTGTTAGGTGTATGCACAGGAACATTTTTCCTTTCTTCTTCAAGAATTATTTCTGCTCCCGCATCAAGGCTTTTGTCTATTACATTTTTTCTAATATTCTTCTGAATAGTCATTAGATTAGCTTTAACTTTACTAAAATCAAATTCCAAGCCCATTTTATATCACCTTCAACATAAGTTCTAAAAATGTATTTTCTTCTCTTATGTTATCTGAATATAATATGTCATAATAATTATTTTTATATTTAATTCTATACTTTTTACTTATATCTTTATCTAATGAAGAATCTAATTCTTTTTTATATCGTATTATCGCTTTTTTAGATATATTAGGGTTTATGCTTTGAGCTTCAAGAAATTCTTTCCCATGTAAATTCGTTATTTTAGCCCATACAGTTTTATAATTTTTATAAATCTTATTTTTTATTGGACTCTTATCTATTATTTGTTGAATAATTATCTTTTTATTTAAATTAGAAAAATCCATTTTGATTAACCTACCTTGATATTTGAGTTATAAGACTATTTATAATGAAATTATTGTTAGAAGTTAATTTACCTAACCTATCTTCATATCGTTGACTAGTTAACATAGCTATCGCTAATTTATGTAATTCATTATTTTCATCAACTTTAACACCTGCATTACTTAAATATATTTTAGATGATAAAATTAAAGAAGATACAAGCGTATCTTCTTCATCTTCGTCATCTAATTTCATATAAGATTTTACATATGATAATAATTTTTCTTCCATTATTTTACTCACCCTTTGTTAAATATAATAATCCTTTCGCACCAACTAATTTTTTATTTCTAGCACTTGTAGTAATTTCTCCTATAGCCATCTTACCATCTGCAATCATAAGTGCTTTATGAACCCATTTATTTGTATCTTCATTAAAATATTTCTTATAATACATAGATAAATTTGAATTTAACATATATTTTGATAAATCAACTACTAATCCAAATACATCATTCGGACTAGCTGAATCAAACGAAGGAAGTTTATCACAAGTTAAAACCTCTCTACCATTTAATATTTTTTGCCCTTTTTCATTGATTTTTCCAAGTCCTATTTTTTGACCTGTTGCATCCACCATTCCATTTAAATATTTTTCCCATGTAGCCTTATTCATTACATATATTACAGAATCTTCTTCTGTCTCAGGTATTTCAGCTTCTACGCTAGCCCAAGTTGATACTTTACATATTGTATCTGTTGTCATACTTATTTTTTGATTTGCTGGTAATGAATATGTTGTTATACCTTTAGGTTGTCCTGCACCAGTACCTGATATTATTGCACTTTCTATTGCTCTTATCATTGCTTTTTTTAGTTGTTTAACGACAGTATTTTCAAAAACATTTAATGTTACTTCATGAGTTAATAGACCTATTGCAACTCTAGCTTCTAATACATGATATCCAAATGATATTTTCGCTTTCATTTCTGCCTTTTGTTCTTCACTTAAAACCGCTTCACTTTCTAGCCATGTAGCAGTTGGATTTATATCTGATATAGGAATATCAACTCCACCTTGCATAGCAGTTTGCGTTATTCTAGATATTATTTTCCCTTCTACAGTCATATCTTCTATTACTTTATTTAATAGATTTGTAGGTATTACTGCTCCAACATCACTTACAGTTGTAAGTTGATTACTTCTTTGTTCTTGTCTAAATTCTTCTGGTAATGGTGTTCCATCTACTACATAATTTCTAAATGCTTTTCTATATGCTAAAGTTGAATATTTATCTTCATCTTCATCTTCATTAGTTTGAGTAGAACCTATATTTCTGAAAGTTGCTACCGGTTTAAAATTTCCACTTGGTTGAGTAGTAACACCTCTCGATATTATTGTATCATCTTCATCACTCATAGACTCTATAACACTTCTTAATTCTTCGATTTCTCCATCTAAACTCTTAGATTGTTCAATTATACTTCTTAATTCCGTTATATCAGTACATTCTTCAGCTCTTTTATTTAAATCTTGTCTTGCTTCAGTTTTTTTATTTAACATATCTTGTATTTTTTTCTTTGACATTAGTATATTCCTCCTAAATATTTTAATTTTAACAATTCAAATTCATCAGAACTATTTCTTTTCTCTATATTTTTCTTTTCATTTTCTAATGCTTCTTTATCTCTTGCACTTATGTCAGTGCTATTATATGCTGGATTATTTACCGCACTTACTTCAAATACTTTACTTATTTTTTTTATTCTTCTAAGTGGCATATCTGAATCTAAATCTTCCCATGTTTGTTCTTTTATTATAAAGGCAAAACTCATACCATCTATATCTCCTCTTTTTATAGAACTATAAAGAGTTTTAGCCTCTGAATTATTTTCTATGTCTAATTTAGCTCTTATAAATAATCCTTTGTTATCTATTTGCAAGTTCATTGTAGAATTTTGATTTAAACTTCTTGATCTTGCTAAAGGTAACATAGACATATCATGATTTATAAACAAAGATACATCCGAAAAATCACATCCATCAAATGCTCCTCTTTCTATAACTTCATCAAACCACCCACCTATTGAAGTTTTTTTCCCAAAAACTGCAGCATGACCTTCTATGTTATATCCATCTTCATTTAAACTATCTGCTGCTCTAAAATCTGCTATGTTAAAACTCCTTATTACAGAAGTTTCTTTTTTAGCATTTTCTAATTTATTATTCATCTTGTTTCACCCCCTTATCTTTTTTAAAGTTATTTAACTGATATTGATCAGCAATATCTCTATTGATAAAGTTAAGAGACATATGCCTTACATCACCACCCTCAAAAGGTGGATAACCAAAAAGCTCTAACAGTTGATTATCCGTTAGAGCTCCACGACTTGCTAAAATATCAGCAACAGCTATTTTATTTTTTGTATTTGTAAATAATAGTTTTTGGCCATAAAAAATGACTTCATTTCCATGATCTAGTTGATTACTTGAAAATAAAGTCTTACTAAATGCTTGTCCAAGAGCTATTATATTTACTTCTAATTTTTTCTCATAAAAAGCTTGATATTGTTCATCATTAAAATCTCCATTTACAATAGCACGAGACACTCCATAATGATTAAGTATTTTTCTTTCTATAAATTCAAGAGTATCTTTATCTATTAATTTAGGATCTACTGAAATTGGCATATACTCTGACTTTAAATCTAATACCATTATTCCCCTTTTAGATTCAGTCATTCTTTTTTCAAATGCTTCTCTTTCAGCTTTTTGTTTTTCATCATCCATCATAGTATTTATTTTTACGATACCTCTTACAGCTAAACTAGATTTAATAGCTTTTTCTAATCCATCAGTAAGGACATGGTTTATTTTTAATACTTTTAAGATATCTTCATTCTTAGGCCTTCCTTCTGAATCTCCACCCATTAAATCACTATCACTGAAATCTTTTCTCCAATGAATTATATCATTATAAGGTAATGTATAATTTTCTCCATTAAGAAAATAAAATTTTATAAACATTTCGCCATTTTCATCTTGTAAAAAGTCAACTTCTGTAGGATTCAAAGGATAAAAACCTGTATAATTCCTTTTAATAGTTCCATTATGTTCTATGACATCATATTTAGGATAAATAAAACAATTATAGTTTTTTTCATACAACCATGTTATTTTTTCTAAAAATTCTTTAGTTGTCATAAACTCATTTGGTGCAAATTTTAATAATCTATTTATAGAACTTTTAACCTCTTCTTGCGAATCTCCATTTCTTCTAATATGTCTTGGTGTTAATTTACTCATTTCTTCTGCAATGGAACGAATACAAGTATTTACTATATCACTAGCATATATATCATTTCCAAATTGAGAGAATACCGGTGTATAGCCATTTAACATCTTAGCATATGCTAATTTCTTTGATTTATTTTTAATTCCAGTAAAAATATTTTTAAGTGCCATTCTATCACCTCACCATCATTTGATATTCTCTTTTATATCTATCAAGCGTAGCATATGCTATAATCATCGTTACTGCCCCGTCTATTCTTCTATTTCTACTATCTTGAACTTTCATAGGCATTATTCTTCCTAAATCATCAATTTTACAAGCTGTATTTGATAGACACCACTCATCTATTGGATTTTGATTATAATTTACTAAATTGCTCTTTAAATCTGCTTCAAGTAATTTCATTGGATTACTTAAACTAGATATTTCTTGTGGTATTTTTTCTAATTCAAATCCATAATCCTCCATCTCTTTAACAAATGATTTCGCTTGCCATTTATCATATCCTACTTTAAAAACTCTAATATTATATGTTTTATATAACTTTACAAACCATGCTACAACGTCAGAATAATCAACTTCATTTCCTTGACATATATGTACATATCCATTTTTAGCCCACTCTAAGTAATTTTTCTTATCCTCTCTTCTTCCTTGCTCTACCTTGCTTTCAGGTATAAAATACATTTGTAAAAAGAATTTTTCTTTTTTATTAGGCTTCATAATAAGAACTTTTGCACTAGTTAAATCGGAAGTTTCAGATAAATCTACCGCACCTATCCCAATGCTACCTTCTAAATCTTCTATATCATAGGTTAAATCATTTTTTATATCTTTATCTTGTAACCATGCTTCTGAATTATTTTGCTTTATATTAAAATCTTTAGCTAATACGAAAGCTCTTTTACTTGAACTCGTTTTTGCTTCTTCAAGCATATCCCTTAAAAATGACCATTTTTTTATTTTTCCAAGTCCTGGATTACTTTTCACCCACGAACTTTCATCTTGCCATACTTCAATTTCACTATCCTGTGTATATATCCATATTAACCATCTTGGTCTTTCTAACTCTTTATATAATACTTTTCTAGCATCTTCTAGTCTTTTATCTAAATATCCATCTTGAGTAAATCCTTCTGTAGTTAATTCAAAATATAAAGGTTCATCTTGTGTTGAAAGAGCTTGTCTTATAGGCATTACTGTAGTGTCATCTTTCATTTCAAATACTTCATCTACAGCACCAACTCCTATATTTCTTCCTTCCTTAGCTCCAGTTTTAGCAGATAACTTTCTTATACTTCCTTTATTTTGATAACTAAATTTACCTTTTTTACTTTTTTGTTTTTTATTACCAAAATATATACCTTTCAAGTTTTTTCTAGTTACTCTTTCTAAGCTTGGACTTTCCTCTCTCATAGCATTTATTGCTTGAAACATTAAGTCCGCCTGTTCATGGTCATTACTTGCACACAATATCTTTTTACCTATTTCTCCACAGAACCATTCAGCAAGACATATCGCTCCTATAAGAGGTGTTTTCCCATTCTTTCTTCCAACTAAAAAAAGTACCTCTTTGTACTTTCTAACATGTCTACCTATTTCTTCATCATATATTTTTATAGCAAAAATAGCCTCTATAAATGCCTTTTGCCATATTTCTAAAATAAATGGCTTTCCGGCATGAGGGGCTTCATAGTGCTTACATTTAGTTTCTATAAACTTTATTCTTTTTTCAGATGATTCAAAGTCTATTTTTACGTTATTTAAATTTTGATATATAGGATCTGTTACTTCTATATATACTTGCTTGAGCATTAAAAATAACTCTTGACCTACTATAATTTCTCCACTTTGAACCAAATTATAGTATTCTACAATATAACTAGTATAATTTGTCATTCAAAATCCTCTAAATCATTGTCTTCTTCATCTGTTATGCTCTTTCCAAGTATATTAGATAGTTTTATTGTTATATTAGTATAACTTGCCCTAGTTTTTTCTATAACTTTAGATACTGGTAACTCTTTTTGTATATAAGGATTATTTGGATGTATCTTTATTCTTCCTGTCTTATTTATTATAATATTCATTTTATCTAGTTCGCATTTTAACCTTGCACATTCAACAAATAATCCATCTAACATTTCAATTTGTTTTTCATCTATATCTGAAAATAAAGATTTTATTCTTTCATATTCTTGTTTTTCACTCTCTTTCATTTAATTTTCACCTTTTAAAAATTTTTCTAGAAAAGTTCTAAAAAAAAAGTCAAATTTTTAGTATGTACATAAGTGTCCTATCTCCCTCCACTCGCTAGCCCTCTTTAGAATAAATTTTATAGGGGGGTATATAGCTTTTAATTGCCATTCTAAGAGGTTTTTTAGTTACTTTAGATATTAAGCTAAGGTAAATACGTTTCAAACCATTCTTCTATATATTTCGTCCACTCTTTCTCTTTAACTTTTCTATAATCCTCGCAACATTTTAATCTATTTAAACATTCTTCCTTGGTTGCTTCTATATAAATTAACTTTGCACCTAACTTCTTGGCTAACCTTTCTCTCTCTGACTTATTAGAATAACCACCTATAATCCATGCACTCTCAAAGTTACCTCTGTTAGTTAGGATATTATCTATCAAAGTATCTTTAATATCAAACACATTAAACCTTAAAGCGTTAGGCTTATTGTATCTTTCTAATAAAGTAATAGCTTCGTATATTCGATCTAAATCTATTACTATGTCTAAGTCTGTTTTATTGTTTAACACATATGTTGTCTTTCCTGAAAATGGTGGTCCATATACAATATATCTCCCTCTAGATTTCTTATATCCAAACCTCTTATGTTCCTTATTATGACAATCTAAACATAATACTTCTATATTTTCATTATTAAGAGATATACTATAGTCATTTACATTCTCATTAGTTAACTCTATTTTGTGATGTAATATTATCTTATCTGATATGAGCTTCTTACTACATCTTTCACAAATAATACCTTCATATGTTGTTCTTTCTATTATCAAATTTTTCCTAAATAACTCCCATTCACTTGAATCATAGAATGATTTAGTATCCTTCCACATGTTCTCACTCCTTAAAACATTTTAGCTTCTATTTCTTTCTTTCTCAGCTCTAACGCCTCCTTATCATATTTAACTTTATGCGGATTATCTTGCCATTCTTCTGGCTTCTTGTTCTTTAATATAAATATCATAGCTCCTAAATCTGCTGGTACATTTTTATTAACTTCTTTCACAACAACCATTTCTTCTTTTCCAGTTTCTTCGTTTAATCTTAATTCTTTTACCTTTTCTTTATATGTATATCCTATAGCTTTTTTGAATAATGCATTCTCCACTTGCTTAATCGCATAATCCTTGCTTTTTTTAAGGAGTGCCGAAAGTGCCGGAAACTTATTTTTATACTCTCTAAACGTAGAATATGCAATACCTAAATTTTCTGCTATTTGTCTATCACTTAGCCCTTTTTCAGCCCAAGCTTCTATATCTTCAAACTTCGGCTCTACATTGGTAAAGTATTTAGATTTTGCCATCTAAAACACCACCTACCTATAGCAATATTTTTACAAAACAAAAAGACTAGATTTCTCTAGCCTTCTTTTTTAATCGCAGGAACTTGTTTTTTAGTCTACTCTTACCCTAGCAGACTGTATGGGTTTTAGTTTCTTCATTTCTATTTTTCATCAAGTCATATTTTTTCTATATTAACATATTAACATTTTAAATTCCCTAAGTAAACTCTCACTTGTCCCTCTCTTTTCCCTCTTACATATCAAGTGCATCTATACCCCAAAGCAATACACTTAACTCTTTAATTATTTCATTGCTCCAATTGTTAGGACTATTTTTACCACATCCAAGTTCTTTTTGTATTTCAATAATAGTCTTATTTTCTACTATTAACATTTTAAATGCTTGATACTTCTCAAATTGTTTATTTTCACGATATTTATTTTCTAAATATATAAGTTGTTCATCTACATATTTAAGCATTTGAACTGTTTTACCTTTACTTTTCAATATGCTTTCTAACCACATATATTCAACTCTTATATCATATTCATCCATACAGTCATAAATTATTTTTATCTCGTCTTTTTCATTTAATATATGTTGCTTTAATTTGTTATAGTTTAACATTAATAATTTTGTATTTCTAAATCTTCTATCCTTACCTTTGTTTAATATTTCAAATACAGCTTCTTTAGCTACTTCTTTAGATAGTTTCTTAACTAGATCTTTATCTATATTTTCATAAACAATACTTTTTAAAACTTCTTTAGATATTTCTTTAGCTCTATTTTCTATATTTATATCAAGTGCTATACTCATATTTCTCTCCCTACTTATCTAAATATTTTTCTATCGTTTCTTTAGCTTCTTCAAATCCATTACAGACTACAGCTTTATATCCTTGCTCATTCAGTTTATTAATCCATTCTCTTTGTTCTTTGCTAGTTCTTCCGTTTCCATATTTCATTTCTATATATAAACCATGATAATTTTTTCGAGGAACTGGAAGGCATAAGTCAGGAACTCCCCTTTTTAAGCCTTCTCTTTTCAGCTTCTTACCTTGATAATTACTTCTTTTACCTTCGTTAGGTATATGATATATAAGTGATAACTCTGGATATATGCAGACATTTATATTACACCAGTCTATTAATGCCATTTGTTCTGTAGATTCGCTTCTTTTCATATTTCTATACATTTTTAATTTTCTACCTTTTCTATTTTTAAGAATCTAAATTCTTCATTTATTTTTTCTACTTCTATCTTACAACTTCCTAAAATTTTGCCTAGTTCATGACAGAACTCTGTTCTATTCTTTTCTAATTCTTCAAATTCATCTATATTTATACTCATACTTACACATATGAATTCTTGTTCTTTATATTCTTTTATGCAATTTAAGATATTTTCCAATTTTATGTTCATTTTCTTTCTCCATTTTTGTACCTACTAGGAATATATTAATTTTAATTATTTATTTAATAAGTGAGTTATGCAGATCTGTATCATGCCTACTAATATCCCTACGAAGTATGTTGAATAATCAAATCTTCTATTTATCTTATTAAATATACACGCTGTTCCACTTGCAATCGTAAAATTTATTATAAATTCAAGCATAACTTTCTTCTACCTCATATTAATTAAATGTTTTATTTTAACGTAAATTTTTAATATCTATATCTTCTAATATAGCCCTTCTTTCTAGTACGTTTAGATAATTAATCATATATACATACTGTTCGTGTAATAAATTATAACTACAATCTGGAACAAAATCTAACTCACCAGCTAAATATTTACTCAACATACTTCTTAATTTATTAACTCTATCACTTAGCCCTTTATACTCTTTAATAAATCTATCTTTATATGAATTTGAAATATTACTATCTAACAAGGTTAATAATCTAGTTATATCGCTAGGTTTATGTCCATCCCATACTGGAGCATACTTCAACTCTTTAACTTCAAACATATCCCAGTTATCTTTATGATAATGATATGTATATTGCCCTTCTTCTGTATCTATTCCAACTATAAAATAATCATCATACACACTTCCATCATCATGCTTCCAAGACTTCCAAGCTTTATCTTTGTATGTATTACATATCACCGAAAACAACATCATTCTATGATGATATAACTCATCAAAAGTGTGATAACCATCACTTATTTGACCTTTATGTTCTACATTGAATTTAAATTCCATATTTACCTCCTATAATTCTCCTTAAAATTTTGATTTTACTGACTTTTCTACCACCTCAAGTCTAGTACCCTTTATAACTTCTTCTACTTTATCTATTGTTATATAGCATATATCTTTATTTTCAACTAAGTATTTAGCTTTGTATTTAAGCATATCTAAACTACCATACGTATAATGCGTTCTAGTATCTCCTGCAAACACACCATATTGCCATCTTAAAACATATTTATTTTTCATACCTTATTCTCCTAAATATAAAAGTGCATTTATAATACTCAAAAAGCCATTTAAAACTAAAATATTCATATTATTATAATTAACTAACATTACAAATACGCATATCACTATTGCAATTAAATTTATTAACTTCATAATCTCACCTAACTTTTCTTAAATAGTTCTATATTTATTTACTTTCATCCAATTTCCTTGCTCTCTACATTAAATGTCGTTATTGTTTAGTTTCATAAATTTTTTAAAATTGTAGTCTGCTATTATATATAACACCTTCAATTTCATTTTGCTCATTGCTTAATCTCCCTTATTTTATTTTTAGGCTCTAAAACCTTATTTTCTATGCTGTATCATATTGTTAACTTCAACAGTATGATCCATATGCTAAAACTCCTCTTTTAAACTAACAATTCTGGATTTTCGTATATATTTCCTATTACTTTACACTTATTGTATATTTTACCTACAAAATAATCTCCTGCTCTATATATCCCAAAGTGATATTCTACTTTTTCAGTTATTATTTCATCTTCAACATTTGAATAAAATTCAACTATATCGCCTTCGTATATCTCAGTTCCGTTACTATCTTTAATACCTGTGTATTGCATCAATGTATATAAATATAAAGGTCTTACATCATCTTTGGTGTTTACATAGCAATCATTCCCTAGATGCGAGTATGATACTATTAAATTATCTTGGTCATACATAATATTTTCTTCTTTATTCCATGCTCTAAATTTTATATTTCTCATAACTTCCTCCTATTTATCTAAATGTTTTACTTTATTAAAAGTTATTCCTCTATCTTTTCCATCTTTTCCAATACTTTGTTTAAAGTCTTATACATAGCACAATATATATTAATTAATTTTCTTCCTTCTCTATTTTTAAGCCTTTGATTTTCTAATTTTTTTAATTGGTTTTGCCACTCTAATATACTTATCTTTAATTCATTCCAATTATCTTTATAGTCCAAATTCATTTTTAACTCCTAATATTTGAATTTTTAACAAAATACAATTGCCATACTTCCCAATATGGTTATACAAACAATTGTTATAATATATAAATAATCCTCTTGCATATCATAACTCCTTAAAATAAAAGTTTGATTTTAATATCCTAAAACTCCTCTTTTAACTGTATACCTTATCTTTATCTATAACCAATAATCTTAACGCTAGTACACTTTCATGTGAGTTGTAATCTTCACCTTTATTACAGAATATAATCGTATAATCTATTTCTGTAATATACATACATGCAAATCTTTCAAATGCTTTATCTTTATTTACAAAGTGTGATTTATCTTCACCTTCAATTTCTATACTATAATCCTCAAAGTTTGATATCCTTAAAAGCTCTTTTACTTGCATAATAACCTCCTATGCTCCCGACATTAATGCGGTACCAAATTTATTAAAGTATATCTATTAAAACATCTTCTATTTCTATCTCAAAACTTTCTGCTGCTATATCATTATCATCTAGAAATTCCTCTAATCCGAAAACTTGGTTAAGTCTATTTGCTATCATTTTAGCTATATTAACGTGATCATATCCATTTACTTCAATACCTTTTTCTAGCATCTGCATAACATTTCTAGCTTGTCCTGATATGTATTTAATTCTTGCTCTACTATCTATTATTGCTTTATCTGCAACCTTTACAGTAAGTTCTCTTCCTCCTACTGTTTTAAGTGTAAAATCTTCCGTTATTTCTATTTCTTGACCTATTTTATATTTCATAATCTACTCCTACTTCTTATATTTTTTAGCTGCAATAGCTAGAGCATCTAGCACTCCAACTACTACAACTGAAATTACTATAATTGCAGCTAATATCATTAAATCTTTCATGTATCTACCCTTTCATATACTATTTTCCTCATCATATAATCTTCTATTTTTCTATCACATTTATCTTTAACTCTTGATTTCTTAGTTCGTCTTTTGATGTTTTCATATCGTTTTATATTCTTATCAGCGTCAAACTTCAATAGATTAGTTAATATGAATATTTTTCTTTTGCTTTCTTCTAAGTTCTCATTTAAATCGAAATTTTCTAGCGTTAGCTTACTTATTTGTTCTTTACTAGATTCTAATTTATGCTCAACACTATTTAACTTTTTAACTTTAGCTTCTAACTGCTCTATATTTTTCTTTAAGTTGTTTATTTTTTTGTCTTTTTCTTCAATGATTCTATTATGTTTCTTTTTAGGTATTACTATCATTCCACCCATACTCTCATCCCCTTATATTTCTTCAACGATTGAATCAAATGTTTTATGATAAATTATTTTTTCACTAGTTTTTATATTAAAAAATACAGTAAATTCCGAAGTGTTTCGTTCTACCAGGTAATTTTTACTTTCAACACCTAATTTTCTAACTAAAAATTCCTTTTGATTTCTAGTTAGTTTCTTTAATCTTTTCATATGTATTATTTCACCTTTCTAGTTTTTGTCTCCTGTCATACTCTCTAACAGCTAGTATATATATGTCATAGCATCTATCTGAATGTTGTATTTCATGTTTTTCTATTCCCATGTCTTTTGCTATTTCTTCTGCTATTTTTATAATTTCTTCCTTGCCTTTTATTAATGACACTTAATTCACCTCTACAAACTCAACGTTTTTTACTATCAAGTCATACGTTCCTTCATCATTTTCTTTTATAGTGAAGTTTAAGTTATTTCTAATATCATCTAATTTAGCTGATATTTTAATGCCCGTATTAGTTTTGATATTCCTATTATTTAGCATTTTTTTAGCTACTTTTTTATCTATATTGAATCTAGATATATCATTCTTTTTAAAACGCTCTATAAAGTTATATTTAAGCTCTTTATCTTCATGGCTATTGAATATTTCATCTGCTATTTCTTTTACATCTATAACTGAATTATTTAACGCAATATGTTCTAGTACTTCCATAGCTCTATCGCATTTTATTAAGTTTACTATATGTCTATCCTTTATCCACGCATTTGATAGACACGCTTTAACTGATGCAATGAATACTTTAGTCTTATATGAATCATCATCTATCTTATAAGCTTCTAAGAAGTCATTTATAAACTTAGAGCTAATATTTTCTTTTTCAGAATCTTTATCTAATATTTCTAAATCATACTCACTATTTAAACTACTAACACCTACTAATGCACATTGCTTCGGTTTCTTAGTATCTGATATTAATTCTTCATTTAACTTCATTTGTATATTAAACTTATCATCCTCAAATTCTATTGAACGATTATATGCTGCTCTATAATCTAACTTTATTATTGCTACTCTATATTGATCTTTAACTGTATATAAGCATATAACTAAATCACATGAATCTGCATCTGAATCTAATTTCATTATGTCAAATAAATATGCAGCTATTTCTTTTGAGTTTTCTATGAATGTCTCTTCATTGCGTATTATAGATTCACAGCAATCTCTAACTATACAATCTTTTGTATTATCAAATTTAGCTCTTCTTAATAAATCATCTTTGCTTACTTTCTTTATAATGCTTTGTAAAAATTTATCAATCTGAGGATTTACCTTACCTTCAAAATCATTTAATATCGGTTCATCTGATACTTTTGATAATACGTGCGTTATATATCTATGAATTATCATTTCAATCTCCTTTTTTCTATGCACTTGTCACATATAATTTCATTTTTTATTTTTTCTAGCTTTATAGCTCTATTTTTATCAACTAATATATTTTGCTTATCATCACAACATTTACATGATAATGTAAATATCACTCTAGTTTCCTCCATATTCAATCTCCTACTTGCACATTATGTAAGACACAGCTAAATAAGTTAATATATAGATACTCATAAACCTTATAAATGTGTTCATTTTTATCCTCCTATTCAACAAATGAAAATTGTCCATTTATAGCTTCTATTTCTATTCTAAGATTGGTTGAAGGACTCCATTTGATTAAATACTCTCTAGCATTCTCATATTCTTTTCTAGCTGTATTCTTGTAACTATTTACTCCAAAGTATCTTTTATAATCTCTCCATAATTCTGAAAATAGTTTTTTACTTACCCTTTTATATGCTTGTGATGTTTTACCTCCAAGGAGATCTACTGCTCTGCTCCTTGCTAATTGATTTAAGTTTTCTTGTTGTTCATAGTCTATAGTCATGTGATTATATAAATAATCAACTTTTACTTCCATTTGTTGTTGTTTTTTATCTATTGCAAATATAGCTTGTAGTTCTTTTGATAATCCTTTTACTTCGTATACACCTGTTTGTCTTATACTTGGAAGTACTTCATCTGTTACCCAGTCTTGAAATCTTTCAGCTTCTTCTTTTCTAGATTTAAATATCAGTTTGTATACTCCACTTTCAGTTAAAAAATTTTCTCCTGCATTGTTTAATTTTCGGATGTCGGTATTATCAACATCTAAATTCCTTAATTTTATAACTTGTTTATTATTCATCTTTCTTAATGCATCTCTTACTGAACTTTCAGCAAGTCCTAAACATTCTCCACAATGATATGGGTTAAATAATATCTGACCATTTAACTCAAGCACTTCAACTCTCTTATTTTCAAATATCATTAATTTATTCATTAAATTTTTCCCCCACTTTCTTTTATATAACTTCCTTTAACCTAGTGTATTGTTCCACGTAAACCAATTCATCTACACATTTATTGATTGTCATAAATGCGCTTGTATTCATATATTTAAGAGCATATTTATCTAGTAGCTCCTTCATATCATCAAGTATTCTTTGATTAGCTTCTAACTCTAATTCTTCTACCCTTATGTTCATTTTTCTCCTCACTTTTTAAACTTTATCAGTTTATTTTCCGCATTCTAGCATATATGTAAGGCATTCCATTAAATTCATTGATGTAAACTTGAGCATCTACAAATATATATCCAGGATTATTTTTTTCCATTTCATACTTAATTAGATTTTGATTATTAACTATTTCTCTAACTTTCTTTTTACTGAATTTTGTTAAGTTTCTTGTGATTTCAGGATTTTTTAGATTTTTACTACAACACCATCTTTTCTTACCTTTAGGATCTTTTGATAGATATATAGCTAGTCCAGTTAATCCCATATCATCAGGAGATAGAAAACTTATTTTGGTTCTATTTCCAAATTTCCATTCTCTTTCAACTACTTCTATAGGTAATACTGCTTCAAGTACCATATGATGATGACATCTTATCTTTTTAACATCTGAGTGTTCCGTGATAAACATATACTTAATTCTTTTTATTTTCTTCTTAGGAGCTCCATTCGCTAGTTGAATTTTCATGTATAAATAATTTAAGCGTCTTATATATTTATGCATTTGTTTTTTAGCTTCATTGTGATCCTTTGGTAGATATTTATTTAAGTACTCTAGAGTTAAATAATAATCACCTTTAACAAAATTCATATTTAATTTTCTAGTAAAGTTTTTAATAGCATTTTTATTATTTAGATTTTTCTGTGCTTCTCTTGTATTTTTTAATCTCCATTCATCAGGCATATCTTTTTTTAGATACATAGGAAATACTTCAACTTCTCTCATAGTTCCTGATGTGATTGTTTTTGTATCATATATACATCCACTTCTAACATCAACTATGCTATTTAATTCAGTTTCACATATGCCTTCTTCTACTAATCTTGTATGTAGTCTTTCATAATCACTTTCTATATATTTTTTTCTCAAAACTTTGCTCATGTTACATCACTTTTTTATCTCCTTACAAACTGCTTTACTAGGCATTTATTTTTATATTTAATCTATTATTTTTGTCTTAAAGTTAATACTTATTACAAGCCCGTTAAAAGGCTTCCTAACCTTTTAAATTTCAAGCTTCTATTTACTTTTTAAAAGTGTGTGATTAGTTAAAATCACACACTTTTAGTACATTAACTTTTTATTCCTAAATTCCTTAATTTTTGAACTACTTTACAAGCCTTTACAGCAACCTCAACATCATATAGTTCTTTTTCTTTTAGTTCTTCTATTTCTTTGAATAAATTTTTTAATCTTTCTATTTTGGACATTATTATCACCTCCATGTGATTATAGCTACATTTTACACATTAATATTGTGTTTTTCAACACTTTTCTACAAAAAATGTGATTTTTTTTACTTTTTCGCATAATAGTATTTATTTTTTTGTGTTGTTTTACACATAAATAAATGTTATTATGTATATGAGGTGTTATTATGAATTTAAGAATAAGAGAAGTAAGAAAAGATAAAAAACTTACTCAAGAAAAATTAGGAAATATAATGGGTTTAAGTAGAGATTCTATAACTAGCATAGAAAACTCACGAGTTCAACCAAGCGAACTTTTCATTAATCATTTTTGTGATAAATTTAAAGTAAATAAAGAATGGCTTTTAAGCGGAATTGGTTTAAAATACTATGAAGAAGATGATATTCTAGCTGATATTTTCGCAGATATAACTGTTAATTCTTCTCACAGGCTTAAAAATTTAATTAAAGAAATTAACGATTTGGATGATGATTATTTAGAGCTTATAGAGAAATTAGTGAAAGGTTTAAAAAGATAAAAGAGAGATGTTATTGTTAACATCTCTCTTTTATCTTTGTTATATACTTAAATAAAAAATTTATAACTTGAACATCATCTATATTCTCTATAATTTCAATGATAATATTTTTTTTATATTTTAAATCGTCTTTCATAAATCCTCCTAAATATGAAAAATATCCAAAATTTGCCCATTATAAGGTTTTCTTTTACTTTTTTCGATATTTTATACTTAACTTTATTATTTATTGTTTAAAATCGTTTTAAATAATTCCGTTCGAATTTTCTCGAACATAAATTTGACAGTTCGATTATTTTCATTTATTATA
>OLOY01000475.1_pt1 | contig 28813 bp, 28 predicted proteins | sample 1672771 | NCBI WGS metagenome assembly OLOY01 (sample SAMEA3136722, study PRJEB25190) | human gut metagenome
AGCAGTTATTCGGTTATGAGCAAGTAGCGAAGCGGATTGCGAATATCCGCTTGACTTAGTCAAAGAAAGGAGGAGCAAAATGTTAGATCAGAAAGACATACAACTATTAGAGAAAATGTTCGAAAAATCTCAACAGAACATCATAAATACAGTAGATGAAAAAATAACTCACTCCGAAACCCGAATCTTGAAAGAAGTCGACAATAAGATAACTGCTTCCGAGACTAGAATGCAGAAAGAATTCGATACCAAGATGGATGAAAAATTCACCAATTTCGAAAATGTAATCCTGAGGAAACTGGATCGTATGCAGGAGCGGATGGACAAAAGAATGGACGATATCCAGAGAAATATAGATGAACTCAACCAGTATTACAGAATCAGCAAAATGGAATCAGATAAGACTTCCGTGCTTTTACAGATGTACAGCGACATGCAGAAGCAGATCGCAGAAATACAGGCCAGGATCGCATAGAAGACAGAAAAACCTTCCGAACGGAAAATAGCAGCCCCCAAACTGCTGCTTTCCGTCCGGGAGGTTTTTACTTCTGCCTGAAAAAATAATACCCATAAAAGAAAAGATATATACTTGCAAGGCTGTAATTTTACGCCTATACTTTATACTAAAGCATGTAAAAACAGTACGCTCATATGTTGGAGACCTTATATGACCCAGAAACAATGGAAACAAAACCAAAGAATACAGAATCAAAAGATATACAATCAAAGAATAAAAAAGATATTTCTGCCTTTGACTGCAGGGCTGCTTGCATTCATGGTAATGCAGGGCGGCTGTGCACTGCCCGGTAATTCAGGACAGGATACCACGACCCAGGCAGCTGCAGACACCGATGAATCTGCGGTGGTTGATTACACCTGCATTGCCAACCAGGGCAGCCAGGAGAAAATATACGTAATTCTGAAAAATTACCACGGCGATTACTGGAAAAAGGTGATCCAGGGAGTTACAGAGGCAGCAGAATAGATAGAGGAGGCTGTATATCTGGGCGGCATCAACAATGAGACAGATGTATCCGGACAGATTTCCCTTATAGAAAAAGCCCAACAGCAGGGGGCAGACGGAATCCTTCTGGCACCTGCCAATTCCAATGCCCTGGTGGAAAGCTGCCAGGAGATCAAAAACCAGAACATTTCCCTGGTACTCATCGATTCCTCTATTAACAGTGATGCCTACGACACCTGCTATATGACCGGAAATATGGAAGCAGGCCAGATCGCAGCCAGAGAAATGCTTTCCATGCTTTCAGAGCAGGGAAACACAGACCAGGATTCCCTGGAGGTGGGAATCCTTCTGTCCTCTGACTCATCCCAGGCCATGGTCAACCGTGTCTCAGGCTTCCTGGAATACTGGGCAAAATATGCACCTGAGAAATGGACAATCAATCAGGACATCCGCCTGAATGGAGGAGACATGGAGAATGCCCAGGCAGATGTGTCAGAGCTTCTCAGAAACAACAGACATATCAAGGGACTGTATGGCTGTAACAACACCTCCACCAAGGGTATTGCAGCAGTGCTGATGAGAGCAGCCAGAAAGGATATTGTAATGGCAGGATTTGACCTGGCAGAGGAGACTGCCAGCCTGATCCGGGATCCGGATTATCATGGCATCACCCTTCTGCAGAAACAGGACCAGATGGCATATAAGGGAATGCTTTCCCTGGACTGGCAGATCCGGGGAGAAAAGCCGGAACAGAAATATATAGATACCGGAGAGCTCCTGGTGGACAGAGATTATCTTTTGGAGAACGAGCAGAATGAGTGATAGAAGAAAGGACACCAAAAAAAGAAAACTATATCTTGCCATATATCTGTGTCTCTGTCTGCTCATCATCCTTCTGGCTTATTTTCAGCTGAGCCGGATGACCCGGGACTACAACACCCAGCACCTGGAACTGATCACCGGGCTTTATGCAGAGAAAATGAATGATTCCATGGAATATCTTCAGAACTATGCCAGGGACAATGTAAAGATAGCCCGGGCAATGGAGGACAAAACCCCGGCCCAGGTCCTTGCCTGTATGGAGGAGAACCTGGATAGTACGGTATTCTGCGGCATTGGTCTGATCGGAGAGAAGGGGGAAATCTACGGAAGTAAATATGCAGCCGCAGATATCCGCCAGGAGGGCCTGGACAAACAGGCTCTGGAGGCAGAGGAGTTTTTTTGCTCCGATCCCTACCAGTCCAGTGAGACAGGAAACATGATCGTCACTACATTTGTCCCTGTGCCGGATTCTTCCTGGCTGCGCACCATTTATGTATCTGTGAGAATCGAGAATCTGAGACAGTTAGGTGTATACGATCTTTTGCGCAATAAGATCAGTATTCACCTGCTGAAAGCAGACTCTGAGAATTTCGTCACTTGTATTAGTAATTCCGGTACTGAGAGTTTTGAGGGAAGCTGGAATAACCTGCTGCTCCAACAGAGATATTTTCAATATGATGATGGATATTCCTATAGCCAGTGGGTCAGAGATATGCGCTCCGGCAAAACAGATGGCAGGTTTTCAGCCACCATCCGTGGTGTGGAATCCACCATCTCCTACAGGAGCATTACCGGCATGCCGGGCTGGTATGTGATCGTAGAGCTGGCAAACAAAGACATCTCCGATATTACTCAGCAGTTCTCCTGGCTGGGAGGAACCTTCGGATGCATTCTGGTAGCCATTACCCTGATCTACATGCTGTCCATCCTGTTGCTGGAGAAAAAGGACAAAAAGGTTTACATGGGCCTGTCTGCTACAGACCCCCTTACAGAACTTTTGAACCGCCGTGCCCTCCAGAACGCAGTGGACGAGAAACTGAAGAAAAAGGAAACCGGATACTTCATATTTATAGATATCGACAACTTCAAAATCTACAATGACACCTATGGACACAACAACGGAGATTTGTGCCTGAAGCATTGTGCCCACATTATGAAAAAATGCTTCCCGGAAGATAGCATCCTGGGCCGCTACGGAGGCGATGAATTTGTAGTCTGTCTGAAAGGTGTTACCAAAGAGGAAACCTATGCCTATATGGAGGAATTCCAGAGCTGGCTTACCCCGCTGACCCTGTCCACAGGAGAAGTGGCAGAGCTTTTCGTCAGCGCCGGCGGTGCCGCCTACCCTGACCAGGGCGAAGACTTTGTATCCCTGTGCCGAAGTGCGGACGCAGCACTGTATGAAGTGAAACAGAACGGTAAGGGAGACTTCCGGGTGAAAGGCTGACTGTGGAATAAACCAAAGAAAAAATTGAATAAGAATACACAAAAGAAGAAACAGTAGTGAACAGACAAGATAGCCTGTAAGCTGCTGTTTCTTTTATTAGAATATAGTCCAAAATGTGCTAAAAATTCGTAGAGTATTTTACTCTACGAATCTGGTTTCAGACTTTCCCAGTCCTTTTCAACTCTCTTTATTTTATATACAGTAGCACAATTTGTCAATATTTCTGTGACGAATCTGTGAAATTCTTCTGTTTATGACAAAGTTTTTTAACAAACAAAGGGAGTTTTTATATGGTTTTTAATTTATCCCTGCAAAAATCATGACCAAAGTGGGCTGACTTGGGTGCTATTTGCCGTTGCAATTATGGTCAGACAGCTGTCGTGCAACTATATTTAGACTTGTCGGACAGTTATGTTCCTATATTTTATCGAAAGGAGTTACATCATGTCAAGAAAAGGAGAAAATATCTACAAACGTAAAGATGGCCGCTGGGAGGGCCGTTATATTAAAGCCAGGACTCCCCAGGGAAAAGCCGTCTACGGTTCTGTGTATGCTTCCACCTATAATGAGGTGCGTAAGAAAAGAAGCCAGGCAGTGGCAGACCTTGTTACAGATCCTTCGATGCCGGATATTGTTCCTCTACAGCCCCAGTCCTTTGCCAAGGTTTCCGGAGATTGGCTGGTATCCATACAGCCAAAAATCAAAGAATCTTCCTATATGAAGTATACGAATCTGCTCAATTCCTACCTGCTGCCTGAATTATCCCAAATCCTTATCTCAGAACTTACCTCCAATAAAATCCAGAAATGTTGTGACCATCTGCTCACCCACGGCGGAGCTGCCAGAGAAGGGCTTTCTGCCAAAACCGTATCTGATATTCTGTCCCTGTTGAGAAATATTCTGCGCTTTGCCCAGGTGCAGGGTATGAGACCGGCTGCCACAGGGAGGGAAATCGCAATCCGCCAGATCTCTCCGGATACGGTTGTACTGTCGCGGTCTTCCCAGGATATTCTGTGCAGATATCTTTACTCTCATATGAATGAACGCAATCTGGGGATTCTGATCTGTCTTTTTACCGGACTGCGCATTGGCGAGATCTGTGCGCTGCAGTGGGAGGACATTTCCCTGGCAGAGGGTTTTATCTATGTCCATCAGACCATGCAGCGGCTTCAGACCAATGGTTCCGGTAATACCAAAACCACGGTAAAGATTTCTACTCCCAAAAGCAAATGTTCTATACGGACCATTCCTCTGCCGGAAAGCCTGGGACGGCTGATCGCCAGGGAATTTCCGGACAGGCAGGGGTTTGTGCTGGCCTGCGGAGAAGAGAAATATGTGGAACCCAGAGTCATGCAGAATTATTTCCGCTATGTACAGGAGCAGTGTGGTCTGGAGCCCGTGAATTTTCATGCGTTGCGCCATACCTTCGCTACCTGCTGTGTGGAGGTTGGCTTTGATGTAAAAAGCTTAAGTGAGATTCTGGGACATGCCAATGTAAATATTACTATGAATCGTTATGTCCATCCTTCCATGGAGCTGAAGCACCAGAACATGCAGAAGCTCTCTGGCCTTTTTGCCGTCAATTAATTCTGGTCAAAAGCCGTCAAAAGCCCCCGGAATTCCCTGTTTACGGGAGTCCCGGGGGCCTTTTTTCGTAGAGTAAAATACTCTACGAATCCTGTCGAAATCTGCGAAAAAGGAGTGATCGTCATCTGGTACTTATGCGACTGTGGAGAACAAAACCCGACAGAATTTGCCAGAATCTGCAGACAAAGCCTCTCTGCCCGTGCATTGGAGGATGCTTTTGTGCCTACCTATGACCGGATGAAACGGTACCAGGGGCAGTGGCATGTGGAACAGGGGATTGCATTTCCGGATATTATCTTTCTGGAAAGCGAAGATCCGGAAACTTTGGAACAGGAACTTCATGATAAATGTCCTGACAGCCGTATGATCCGCTTATCTTCGGAACAGAAAGGACTGTTCGCACAGCTCTTTGGAGCAGAGAAGCATATGTCACTGTCAAAAGGACATATCCGGCAGGGGCAGACCTGTGTTACCCAGGGGCCATTGCAGGGGAAGGAAGATCTGATCAGGAAAATTGACCGACACAAGAGACTGGCAAGGCTGGAAGTGCCGGCGGGAGAGGGACTTCTTCAGATGTATGGAGGGCTGGAGATTTTGAGTAAGGATTAATAACAAGAGATTATTTTAATTTTTGATTGAAGAAGGAAAAAGATTTATTTGGGAGGAAAGGGCAGAGTGAAGCTGTCCGTATGATTAAGAAATGACATTTATGAATCAAAAGAAAAATTGTAAGAGAAGAAAACTGGAGCATTGGCAGGTGATTTCCCTTTACCTGGTCATTTATGATGTGATCGCTGTAAATGTAGCCTATTTTCTTGGCCTGTGGTTTCGTTTTGATTATACATATTCAGCAATACCCGGAGAATATCTGTCTGCCTATCTGAAGTTTACACCATGGTATACGGTATTCTCTGTTTTCGTGTTCTGGATGTTGCGTTTGTATAACAGTGTATGGCGCTTTAGCTATTTATAATGTTGCCATTAAAAGAAACAATTGAGGTAAATGTATGATAAAGAAAAGAAGGAATGATTTTATGGCAGACTGTTCTAAAAAACATAGATTTGATGATGTAAAACATTTAATACGTCAAATTGAGGCAGTATGTGAACTTGCATTATTGTCTACCACTTTTTATTTGGTTTGGAAGTCTTTTTATAGACAAACAAGTGTAGTTCCATATTATGGAAATGGGAAATTTGTTTTAATAGGAACATATATTTTGTTGATAAGCGTTATTTTCTATTTGTGTGATAGTTTCAAATACGGACATTTGAAGGCAAGTGATGTGGTAGGATCTCAATGGATTGCGATGTTTATCGTAAATGTATTTACATATTTGCAATTGTGTCTATTAGCAAATAAAATATTAAATCCTATTGGAATGCTCACACTAATGGGCGTTGATATTATATTATGCCTAGTATGCACGTACATATATACTGCAATATATCATAATAATTATGTGCCACGAAATATGGTTATGATATATGGAAATGATAATGCGATATATCTTAAATTCAAAATGGAAAGTAGAGAAGATAAGTATCGGGTTTCCACTATAATTAGTATAGATAAAGGAACTGATTATATAAAAAGTGAAATTTTAAAATATGATGCAGTTATTATAAATGATGTACCAGCCCAGGTTCGTAACGATATTATGAAGTATTGTTATGAAAAAGAAATTCGTACTTATGTGGTTCCGAAGATATCAGATATTATTGTAAGGGGAGCAGATGATCTTACATTATTTGATACGCCTTTGGTATTAGTAAAAGGAAGAGGATTAACATTTGGTCAACGGTTTATAAAAAGAACATTTGATATTTTTTTATGTTTATTAGCAATGATTCCCTGTACTCCTATTATGTTAATTGTAGCTATGGCTATTAAAATAGAGGATCGTGGCCCTGTTTTTTACAAACAAAGGCGTCTTACTGAAAATGGAAGAGAATTTGCTATTTTAAAATTTAGATCCATGATAGTCGATGCAGAAAAAGGTGGATATCAAATGTCAATGCGAGCCAATGAAAGAGATCCACGAATTACAAGAGTAGGACGTTTTATTCGTGCATGTAGAATTGATGAGTTACCTCAGATTTTAAATATTTTAAAGGGTGATATGAGCATAGTTGGTCCTCGCCCGGAAAGAATTGAAAATTCAGATGAGTACTGTAAAGATATACCAGAATTTGCGTATAGAACAAAAGTAAAAGGTGGATTAACCGGATATGCTCAAGTATATGGCAAATATAATACATCTGCATATGATAAGTTGCGACTTGATATGATTTACATTGAAAATTATTCAATTTTTCTGGATATTAAATTGATTTTTATGACTATTCAAGTTCTGTTCAAATCTGAAAGTACAGAAGGATTTGATAAAATGGAGGAACTTGAAAAGAAAAAAGAATCGTTACTGTTTGGGGAAGATAATAAGTAGAAAACGATAAAAATGCAGAGGTAGAGTGTGATAGATAAAGTGAAACAGAAACATATTCTTGTCATAAGTCAATATTTTTATCCAGAACAATTTCGAATTAATGATATGTGTTGTGAATGGGTAAAAAGAGGGTACAAAGTTACTGTTTTAACAGGTATACCTAATTATCCGCAAGGAAAGTTTTATGAGGGATATGGAATAAGAAAGAAACGAAAAGAAATATGGAATGGAATAGATATTATTCGAATTCCATTAATTCCGCGAGGAAGTAATGTGATTGGATTAGTTTTAAATTATTTTTCGTTTCCTATTAGTGGATGGTTTTGGAAAATAATGACAAATATAAAGGCAGACTATGTATTCATGTTTGAAACGTCACCTATGACACAATGTAAAATAGGTGTTTGGTATGCAAAAAAGTTTAATGTTCCTTTATATTTATATGTTCAGGATTTATGGCCAGAGAATGTAGAAATAATTACAGGAATACATAGTGCCATAGTTATAAAGCCGATACAATATATGGTTGATAGAATCTATAAGGCATGTACGGAGATTTTTGTGACATCTCCAAGTTTTAAAAAAGTTGTATGCAGACGCGGAATAAGTCAAGAAAAAGTTCATTATTGGCCACAATATGCAGAGGAATTTTATTGTGTAAGGGAAAAGAAAAGTATTCCGGAAATTCCTGATGATAATAAATTTAAAATAATATTTACAGGAAATATAGGCTATGCTCAGGGACTAGATATATTGCCGAAGACGGCAAAAAGACTAAAGAAGAATAAAATCAACAATGTACAATTTATTATTGTGGGGGATGGACGATATGCGGAACAGTTAAAAAAAGAAATAGTTGATGTAAAGGACTATTTTATAGTAATTCCTCGCCAACCGGCGAATATGGTTCCGCTTTTTCTGGCTGCTTGTGATGTCGCATTTTTATCATTTCAGAATATGGACTTATGGAAAATGACTATACCTGCAAAATTACAGAGCTATATGGCTTGTGGGATGCCTATTTTGGCTTCGGCAGAAGGAGAAACAGAACGAGTAGTTAATGAAGCAAAGTGCGGAATATGTACTCCATTGGGAAATGATGAAAAACTAACAGATGCCATCATGCAGATGATGAAATTGAATTTGCAAAATATGCGTAATAACAGTAGAAAATATTTTGAAAAATATTTTGAAAAACAATTATTGATGAATAAGATAGATAAATATTTTAGATAAATGATAAGAGAGGTCGTTATGAAAAAAGAAAAAACATATAGAATATGTTCTTGCTGTGTAATGGATACATCAGATGACGATATTGTATTTGATGAAAATGGTGTTTGCATGCGCTGCAATGAATACAAAAAGAGGATTCTTCCAGAATGGAATTATGGAAAAGGACATGAAAAAGAATTAAATAAACTTATTGAAGAAGTAAAAAGTAAAGGTAAAGGAAAAAAATATGATTGTATTCTAGGTTTAAGTGGTGGTCTTGATAGCTCCTATATGCTTCATCTTGCGGTTAAAGAATGGGGATTACACCCATTTGTATTTCATATTGATGCTGGATGGAACCTTCCTGTAGCTGAAGAGAATATAAAACGACTTACTGAAAAGTTGGGAGTTAAACTTCATATAGAAAAAATGAATTGGAATGAAATGCGAGAAATGCAATTAGCATGGTTTCGGACTGGATTGGAAATGCTGGATGCACCACAGGATCATGCATTTATAGCTTTGATTGATAAATATTCACAAAAACTCGGCGTAAAATATATTTTGAATGGATATAATATTTCGACTGAAATTATAGCAGATCCAAGTTCCTGGGAAAAAGGATCAGGTCCTACCGGCGATGGAACATACATGAAAGATGTAATTCGTAAACACTGCAATATTCCGATAAAAGACTATACATTTACAAATGGATTTAAGCATAAATTCTGGAATCCCTATGTATTAGGCGTTAAAACCCTAAAACCATTAAACTTAGTGTCGGTAACCAAACAACAAATGATAGGTACATTAAGTACAGAATACGGATATGTGCCATATGGACAGAAGCATTTCGAAGATTTACTTACTAAATTTCTTGAAGGCTGGTGGGCTCCTACACGATTTGGGCATGACATTCGTAGGGCTCAGTTATCAAGTTTGGTAGTAACGGGACAGATGACGAGAGATGAAGCGTTAGAAATTTTAAAACAACCTCCTTTAACAGAAGCGGAAAGTAAGGAACTTTTTAAAGAAGTAGCCAAAAGACTTGAGATTAGTGAGGAAGAGTTAATGAATCTTCATGAGTTGCCAGAATGCACAGAAAAATTTAAAAGCCAGGAAAAATTGTACAATATGGGCATACGCCTATATGAATTGTTGGGGCTTGAAAAGAGAATTCGAAAATAAGTATGCATTTGGAAAGGGGAAAAATGAGTAACAGACCATATCAAAGATGTACACGCTGCGTAATGGACACTACTGACTCAAAAATTACCTTTGATGAGAATGGTGTTTGTGATCATTGTAGAAATTTTGATAAAAATATTGCTCCGTATTGGAAACCAAATGAGAATAGACTGGACGAGTTAGAAGGATTAGCTGAGCAAATACGTAAAGAAGGAAGACATAGTGAGTATGATTGTATTTTAGGCTTGTCTGGTGGAGCTGATAGTTCTTATTTGGCGTATATTGCTAAAGAGGTAATGCATTTAAGACCTTTGGCCTATGTTGTTGATACTGGATGGAATTTAAATGTTGCTGTAGAAAACATTGAAAAGATTGTTAAAGGTTTGGACCTTGACATGTATACAGATGTTATAAATTGGAAGGAAATGGCTGATCTTCAGCTTGCTTTCTTTAAGTCAGGTATTTCCTCACAAGATTTTCCACAGGATCATGCAATTTTTGCTTCTTTGTATAATTATGCTGTGAAACATAATATAAAGTATGTTTTGACTGGTTCCAATAATGCAACAGAATTTATTCGTCCACCGGTTGAATGGATATATATGAATGACTTACGAATGGCGAAAGATATTCATAAAAAGTTTGGAAAAAGAGAACTGAAAACATATCCAATGTGCGGAATGTTAAGATATAAGATTTTTTATAGATATTTTAAAGGTATGCATAGAGCGTATCCATTAGATTATGTTGTATATAATAAAGCTGAAGCAGAAGCATTATTGCATGAAAAATATGGTTGGACAAAATATGAGAATAAGCACTACGAAAATGTATTTACCAGGTTTTTTGAGGGGTATTATTTACCACATAAATTCGGATTTGATACAAGAAAAAATGTTGCCTCGAATGAGATTTTAGCAGGTACTCTGACCAGAGAAGAGGCGTTAAAGCGACTTGAACAATCTCCATATGATATGGATCAGATGTTGCAGGATAAAGAATATATTGCAAAAAAGCTTGGTGTATCAACTGAGGAATTTGATGCTATTATCGAGGGACCAAAACATACACCTGCTGATTACAAGAATTCTATGTGGATGATTAGACTTGGAGTATTTGCTAGTAAAATATTGGGGCTTGAAAATAGAAATTTGAGGATTTGATATGGTAGGAATAATTAATTATGGTCTTGGAAATTTGGGATCCATTCAAAATATGCTTAAGGTAATTGGAGAAAAATCTGTTATTAGTTCGAATAGAATTGAATTGGATAAATGTGATAGATATATTCTTCCAGGAGTAGGGGCTTTTGACACTGGAATAAGTAAATTGGAAGAGGGAGAGCTTGCTGAATACATAAAAAGCAAGGCGTTAGTTGAAAGGAAACCTATTTTGGGGATATGTTTGGGAATGCAATTATTAGGAAGGAAAAGCGAAGAAGGTACATTACCTGGACTAGGATTAATACCTTTTGATAATGTGAAATTTAAATTAGACGATACAAATCTTCGAGTTCCACATATGGGCTGGGATATAGTGGATTTTAAGCAGGAAAGCCCACTTTTGCTTAACTTACAAGGACAACAAAGATATTATTTTGTTCATTCTTATCATGCACAATGTGATTCTAATGAAAATGTTCTTATGACCTGTGACTATGGATATGAATTTGCGGCAGCTGTAGTTCAGGACAATATTATGGGAGTTCAGTTTCATCCGGAGAAAAGTCATGATTTTGGTATGGCTTTATTGAAAAATTTTGTGAAGGAGTGCTAATCATTGTTTACCAGACCAAGAATTATTCCTGTACTTCTTGTAGATGATAGGGATTTGATAAAAACAATAAAATTTGGAAAAAGGACATATTTAGGGGATCCAGTTAATGCTGTAAAAATATTTAATAGAAAGGGAATTGATGAACTTTCAATATTAGATATTGGTGCTACTAAAAATAAAAGAGAACCAGATTTTGAGTTATTAAAAGATATTGCAAGTGAAGCGTTTATGCCTTTAAGTTGTGGCGGTGGAATTACATCTATTGATCAGGTTCATGAGCTTTTAGCAATTGGATATGAAAAAGTTGTTATTAATTCAGAATTAATCAGAAGACCTGAGCTTATTACAAAAGCAGCGGAGGCTTTTGGGAGTCAAAGTGTTGTTGCATCTATTGATGCAAAAATAGTAAATAGTGAGTATAAGTGTTTTACAGCAGATGGAAGTGAGAAAACAGACTGGGATCCTGTTGAGCTTGCAAAAGAAGCTGAAAGATTGGGCGCTGGAGAAATAATTATTAATTCTATTGATCGAGATGGAATGATGCAAGGATATGATACAAGCTTGGTCAGAAGTGTAGTAGATGCTGTGAAAGTACCAGTTACTGCTATTGGTGGAGCTGGTGGAATACAAGACTTAAAAACAGTTCTTGATGAGGGACATGCCCATGCCGCTGCGGGGGGCAGTATGTTTGTATATTATGGGAGATTAAAAGCTGTATTAATTACGGCACCGAGTGAGCAGGAATTAACGGAATTAGGAATTTATAAAATTTGAAAAGGATATAATTGAAATGCAGGATAATGAGATTGTTTTACCTAAAATTAGTGATCAAAAAATGCTAGCTAAATATTATTCTTTAGCGGATGTTTTTGTGATTTGTAGCAAAAGAGAAAATTTTCCAACAACCTGCATTGAAGCTCAATGCTGTGGAACGCCTGTTGTTGGATTTGATACAGGTGGAACTAAGGAAACGTCTGTATATTTAGAAGAAGATTTTGTTAAGTACGGAGATGTAAAAGCTCTTAGAGAAAAAATTAACAAGGTTTTTGACAAAGACATTTCTGATATTGTGAAAAAGTCAAGAGAAGCATATTCAAAAGAAAATATGTCTAAACGATATATGAAAGAATATGACCAGACTGGTAGAAAAGAAAAAATTTTATTAATTGATGTCAATTGTAAAAATTCATCCACAGGAAAAATTGTTTACGATTTATATCAAAGCATTCTTGCCGATGGAAGGCAGGCAAAAATTTGCTATGGAAGAGGAGCGTTAATCGAAGAAGAAAATATTTATAAATTTGGTTTAGATGTAGAAACAAAAATTCATGCAGGGTTGGCAAGGCTGACAGGATATAATGGTTGCTTTTCTCCTGTATCTACGAAGCGACTTATAAAATACATAGATGAGTTTAAGCCTGATTTAATACATATTCATGAGTTACATGCTTATTTTGTGAACATAAAACCTTTAATTGAACATATTAAGAAGTTGGGTATTCCAGTTGTTTGGACATTTCATTGTGAGTATATGTATACTGGAAAATGTGGGCATACGTACGAATGTTCGGGCTTTCAAAGAGACTGTGGTCAATGCCCTGCTGTTAGAGAGTATCCAAAGAGCCTTTGGTTTGATAAAACAAAACAGATGCTGAAAATGAAAAAAGAACTTTTAGCTGATTGGGATTTTACTATTGTTACACCATCCCAGTGGTTGGCTGATAGGGTGAAAATGTCGTTCTTAAAGGACAAAAATATTAAGGTAATTCATAATGGGATAGATACTTCTATTTTTAAACCTGTGGATGCGCGCGGATTAAAGAAAGAGCTGAATATTCCGGAAGGCAATAAGGTTGTTTTAGCTGTTGCACCTGATATTATGAGTGAACAAAAGGGTGGTAAATGGGTATTAAAATTAGCGAAGGAAATGAAAAATGAAAATATCTCTTTTGTTCTAGTGGGGGGGGAAAAACCTGATTTACTACCACGAAATGTCATCTGGATAGGAATTGATTATGAATGCATTACGGCTACAGATTGTGTTGAAAAGACTATAACTAAACGAGCATCAATAGCTATGGCTGTTTATAATGGCGAAAAATATATTAACGAGCAAATTGATTCGATTATTGAAATGATGACTATAGAAGATGAATTAATTATTTCATATGACGAATCAACAGATAATACATTAGCAATTATTAATTCATATGCAAGCGAAGATTCTAGAATAAAAATTGTATTTAATAAAGGAAAAAGTGTAGAGTCAAATTTTAATAATGCAGTGGCAAATTGTTCTGGCAAATATATTTTTTTAGCTGATCAAGATGATGTATGGGTTAATAATAAAATTAATGTTATGGTTGATTATTTTGAAAAAAATTCCAAATGTTGTGTGTTAGTATCAGATGGTTATATAACAGATGAAAAATTAAATGAAAGTGGAGAATTATTTAGAGAATATAAGGCAACACCAAATCCAGTCAGAAATTTTATTAAGGGTACATATTTGGGATGTCAAATGGCATTTCGATCATCTATTAAAGAGAAAGTTTGGCCTGTAAGTGTTAATCCTGCTTTGCCACACGATTTGTGGCTAGGAGTAGCGGGGGCGAGATATGGAAAAGTTGAATTAATACATCAAAAACTAATTAAACACAGACTGCATGAGAGTAATTATTCAAATACAAGCAAAATGAAATTACTCGGTGTAATTAAAAATAGGATATTCTTTTTTTACAAACTTATAATTAAATAATATTATTAAGGGAGAAATAATGATTGTTGTACATATTGGTTTGTTAAGCCATTATACGGATGGAATGAGTTATCAGGATAATAGTTTGGCTGAGATGAATGCGAAAGAAGGACATACAGTTATATTTATTACTGATATACATAGATATGAGAATGGAATGTTGGTGGAAACAGAAGAAGAAGATGTAGTATTAAATAATGGTATCAGATTGATTAGATTAAAATATGACAATATCTGTAATTCATTTATTACAAATAAAATTCAAAAGGCTAGCAAACTGAAAAAATTGTTAGAAGATATAAAACCTGATTCCATAATGTATCACGGTGTGTGTGGATTTGAACTGATGGATGTTGCAAAGTATGTGAAAAAAAATCCAGGAGTTCTATTTTATATGGATTCTCATGAGGATTTTAATAATACTGCGAGAAATTGTATTTCCAAAGTCGCATATAAGTATATTCATGGCTTGTTTGTAATGAAAGCGCGTAAATATGTGAAAAAGGTTTTGTATATTACAAAGGAAACAAAAGAATATTTGCAGGAGATGTATAATTTTAGTGAGGAAGAATTGGAGTTTTATCCATTAGGAGGAATAATTCAAAGCAAAGAAAAGCAATTGGAGGATAGAAAATATTTAGTTAAGCAATTGAATTTAAATGAGGATGTAATTATATGTGGACATTCTGGAAAATTAGATAAATTGAAAAAAACAGAAGATTTGTTAAATGCATTTAATAATATAAATGATGAACGGCTGGTATTAATTATTTGGGGAATGATACCAGAAAATCAGAAAAAAGTACTTACTCCACTGATTGAGCGTGATAAAAGGGTATTTTTCTTAGGGTGGAAGAATAGTGAGGAAAGTACCAAATTGATGAATGCCGTCGATTTATATTGTCAACCAGGTAGCCAGTCTATAAGTTCTCAGGCAGCATTATGCTGTGGATGTGCTGAAATGTTATTTCCGCATTCTTCTTATACGGATTTTTATAAGAATATAGCATATTATGTGCGTGAGAAAAAAGATATGGAAGTTATTTTCAGAAAGATATTGCTGAATAGAGAAGGATTTAATGATAAAAAAGAAGAAACTATAGAATTTGCAAAGAAAAACTTGGCATATTCAAAATTGTCGGAAAGATATTTGAGCTGATATAAAATTGAAATTAGAGGAAAACTTTATAGGTTAATGCTTAAATTAGGAGTACATTCAGTTACAGTAGTAATTGAGCAGAAAATAAATATAACTCAGGTATATAGATTGAGCATTTATTATATGAATAACTTATTGCATTAAGAATCATTATTAACAATTTAGTAGATATTTGGAGTGAAAAATGCAAAAGAATAGAAGTAATTTGAAGTACATATTGAAAAATAGTTCAATAGTTATGATGGATAATTTTTTTTCTTTGATAAAAGGTCTAATTTTTTCTATTGGATTGCCTAAAATTTTATCGATAAGTGAGTATGGAATATATAGGGTGTTTTCTCTTTATATCGTATTTAGGATTATTTCATTTCGGATTAATAGATGGAATTGTTGTGAAATTAGCTGGAAAAAAAATAGAGGACGTTGGAGAAAGGAAATATAGAACATATACTAGAGTGCTGTTTTATATAGAGTGCGTTGTTTCGATTTTTGTGTTAATTGCTGTTATTATTTTTTTGCCGCATCAATATGTGTTTTTTGGAATATTGATTGCGCTAGATATTCCAATTCATAATATAATATCGTATTATAGAACGATTATGCAAATAACACTAAATTTCAGAATGTATACTTTAGTGGGGATTAGTTATAGTTTAATTAGTATTTTAGGTTTTGGTAGCTTATGGATGGGGAAACTCACCACTGCAAAAGTTTATGCGGGGGCGTATGTTTTTTGTGAAGTGATCGAATTGATAGTTTGTTTGTTTAGCAAAATGGGTATTACATTAGGCGAGAAATATAAATTATCTGAAATAAAACAAGATTGTATTGATCTTTTTAAAACAGGTTTTCCAGTTTTAATTGCTGGTTTAGTAGTAACATTTATTTTGAATATTGATAGACAAGTTGTTTCTCTCTGGTTTACGTTAGAAGATTATGCATACTATTCATTTGCATATAGTTTAATGAATATTATAATTGTTATGGTATCTGCCTTATCAATTGTATTATATCCTTCTTTAAAGTCAAAATCTAGACTTATCATTATATCTGAGTATAATACCTTAACTTTAGGTTTAACAATGCTAGTATTTGGTATGTTTGGTTTTTTACCTATTTTAGATATTTTTATAAAATGGTATCTTCCACAATACATATATTCTCTTACTATTTTGAAATGCATATTTCCTGCAATCGCATATATTTGCTTAATACAAATTGTCTTATCTAATTATTTTAAGATTATAGAGAAAACAACACAATATTTATTGGTATCAATAATTGCATTGATTCTTTCTTTAGGGCTGGATTTGCTTTCTGCATTAATTTTTAAATCGCTTATGGCTATTGCTATTGCAACTGTAATAAGCTGCTTTGTGTGGGCAATGATGTATCATATTATATTAAAAAAAGAATTGAAAGCAATAAATAATTTCTATTTAGTATATAGTTTTATTATGTTGGTCATTTACTATTTTACTGTAGGAGTGGAATATATTGTTGGAAAAACTCAAATCTGGCTAGTTTATATCGTCCTATATGCAATTATTACGTTTGGAGTTCTATTGCTAGAAAAATTGGCTTTACGAAATAAACCTCATTAAATAAGAAAATGTTGTGTATCTTTTGTTGGGACAGAAGTATTTTTATGAAGTAGGGATGATATGACAAATTTTTGCAAAGTATGCGGAATTAGACTGTAATTTTATAAAATAATTTAAAGTAAGTGCATAAAATCCACACTTTTGTGACTAAGGTATAGGAGGAAAATGTGATGATTTATTATAGATTATCATATAAATGTAATTATGTTGAAAATAAAAAGGACGAGTTTTAATTTAGTATTAATAATTTTTTTGGTTTTTTCATTTGCATGCTTTTTAACATATAAAGATAATATAGATTTTTATGTGTACTGGAGAGAGTACAATGAGATGATTCATACTGGCAGAATAGGTATTACTCAGAATTTTGAACTTGCGTTTACATTTCTCCTTAAAATTAGCACAATAATAGGTTTATCGTTTCGTCAATTTTACTGCATATATATGATGGCTGGTATTCTATTACTAGTTAGATTCTTAAAAAAGATGAATGTTAGGAGTGGAGTTGTTTTTTTACTTATTATTATTAGTTGTTTTACAAATTGGCTCATTCAAATTAGAAGTTTTTTTTCTATAATGATTATATTGAATAGTTTATGTTTCCTGTTTGAAAAAAGAAAAAAAGAGTATTTGCTTGGGGTTTTACTTGCTACGTTATTTCATAGTTCCAGTATCATATTTGTGTTTTTAATATTTTGGGACAAGCTTGAAACAAAGAGCCTTATTAGGCTAGTCTTAGTGTTGCCTATTGTTATAACAGTTAGTTTGAAATTTGTTTATGAACCAGTATTTAGTTATTTGTCAACAAATTCCAATCTTTTAGTTTATAGGCTATCTACAAGTATGTTAGGGGTAGCACATATACACACTTTTTCTATACTTTTTGTAATTGTATGTTATTTATTTATGATATTATTGGGGCTAATTTATATTATGAAGCCATCTATGGAATTTGATGTACAAATTAAATCAATGATAATAATTATTGGTATATCAACGTTTGGATTTATCACGCCGCAGGCATACAGGTTATCACTCTTTTGTTTTCCGTTGAATTATAGTATTTTATTGCGACTAGCTAGAGAATTGAATTTGAAGCAACGCTATTTCGTGATTTTTTTTACATTTTTAATCTCTATATTAGCATTTGCAATATTATGGAGTCCGTTAAACGAAAGTGGATATGATATTTGGAGGTACCAGTTATGGAAGAGCAGTTATCAAATGAGATAGATTTAACTGTCTGTATTACTGTATATAATCAGGCTGAATTAGTAAAGGAGTTTTTGGATGAGATTTCTATTTGTACTAAAAATAATGTAGAATTTCTAATTTCTGATGATTGTTCAACTGAGAATATTAAAAAATTGGTGAATAGTTACAATAATAAGCTGATTAGATATATTAAAACAGAATATAATAGGGGGCATGACTGGAATATAGTAAATGGAATAAAACAAGCTCAGGGAAACTATGTATACGTATTTCGAAGCCGTGACAAATTAAAGATTAATGTATTAGATGAGTTGATTTCGTATGTGAAGATGACTCAGGCAGGATATTATGCTTTTTCTTCGGTTAATCAAATTGGAAAAACAGTTTTTTCATATAGTGATTTAGTTTATCCGAAGGGAAAAAGAGCAATAAATGCTCATAATAAGTTGTTTGTACATCCTAGTGGTAATTTATATGATAAAAGACTTATTGATTTTTCGAGTATAGAACAGATGCTAAATAATTATTTTGCACATGATAAATTTAGTTTTGTTGTACATGATATGTTGCGAATTCAATTAGCTACAAAAGCAAGTATAGCAACATCAAGATTAATTGCATGGCAGTATACCGATACTAATGCTTGTAATGACATAGCGGTAAACAGTAGAAAGGATAAAAAATCTGTATATGATCCAGAAATAGAATATAAAAGATATCGTTGTTTATATAAGTATATAGAGGATTATTATAGTGAATATGAAAAATTTTTTATTTATAAGCTAATTAAACGCTTTTTTCGTAGTATCATAATAGACTTTCCCAAACATAATAAAGATAAGAATGCTCAAAAGCATTATGCGTTCGAACAAACAAATTATGATTTGTTAAAAGAAATTAGATGTTTCTTTTCTGTTACGCGAGAATTGGCTATTAATAATAAGTTGTTTGTTACATTGTACTTATGTAAATTGGTTGTAGAAATTCCTTTTTTTGATATAAAGCATGAAATTGTATGTCGATTTGGAAATTCATCAATGTTTAATAGAGTGTATAAAGTAATAAAAAGAAATTAATCTATAGTAGAAATATTAGAGGGATTGATAAAGATGGAGTGAATGGACTAATAAGAGAAAAACTATGGATGATATTAATTAACCACAAATGAAAGTGAGGAATAAATATGAAATACGCATTAATCGGATGCGGAAGGATTGCAGTAAACCATATTAAGGCAGTTAAAAACAATGATTTGGATATGGTAGCAGCTTGTGACTTATCGTTAGATAATATTGACAATTTATTTGCAAAAACTGGATTTGATAAAACGGTAAAAAAGTATTTTGATTATAAAGAAATGATAAAAGAAATCCCTGATTTAGATTTGGTTGCTATAGCAACAGAAAGCGGTGTACATGCAGAAATCGCATTATACTGTATTGAGCATAACATCAATGTGATTGTAGAAAAGCCAATGGCTATGTCGATGGCTGATGCAGATGAGATTGTACGAAGAAGTCGTGTGAAAAAAGTAAAAGTGGCAGTTTGCCATCAAAACCGTTTTAATATAGCAATTCAACAGATGCGAAATGCATTAGAAACAGGTAGATTCGGAAAAATTTCACATGGTTCCATTAATGTGAGATGGAATAGAAATAGAAATTATTACGATCAAGCCCCTTGGAGAGGTAAATGGGTTTCTGATGGTGGCTGCTTATTTAATCAATGCATACACGGTATAGATCTTTTACGTTGGATGATGGGAGATGAAGTTGAAGAAATTTATGGTGTAACCAAGCAACAATTTCACGATTATCTCGAGTGTGAAGATATTGGTATGGCAGTAGTCAAATTTAGGAATGGGGCTGTTGGCACTATTGAAGGTACAGTTAATGTTTATCCGCAGAATTTGGAAGAGACATTGTATCTTTTTGGCGAGAAAGGAACAGTTAAGATTGGTGGAAAATCAACTAACAATATCGATGTTTGGAATTTTGCAGATGAAACTGAGGCTGATCAGAAGAATAAAGGACTAGAGGAACAAACTTCAAATGTATATGGAAACGGACATACAAGTTTATATGCAGATGTGATTGATGCAATAAAAAGTGATAGAAAACCATATGTAGATGCTGTTGCAGGTCGTAATGCTGTTGAAATGATTCTTGCTATATATCAGTCAGCTGCAACCGGTGCACCAGTAAAACTTCCTCTGAAAGATGTTTCTTCTACTGACTTTATAGGGAGATTTAACTAATGAAGGAAGTGTACATTCACGAAAGTAGCTATATAGATGATAATGTAGAAATTGGAGAGGGGACAAAAATCTGGTATTTTTGTCATATCCAAAAAGGAGCTAAAATTGGTCGAAATTGTTCTTTAGGTCAAAATGTTAATATTTCCAATAATGTTAAGATTGGTGATGGGGTAAAAATTCAGAATAACGTGGCCATATATGAAGGAGTTGAAATTGAAAATGATGTTTTTTGCGGGCCTTCTTGTGTATTTACGAATGATTTGACTCCAAGGGCAAAATATCCGAAAGGACATGAAAATTATAAAAAAACCTTAATAAAAAGAGGGACTTCAATTGGGGCAAACGCAACTATTGTATGTGGTCATACGATTGGTGAATGGGCATTAATTGGAGCTGGAGCTGTTGTGACTTCAGATGTACAAGCTCATGCTTTGATGCTTGGTATACCGGCAAAACGAAAAGGATGGGTATGCGAATGTGGTACGGTGCTAAAGAAGGAATTGGTATGTGATAGTTGTGGTCGTAGATATAAAAAGACCGAAACAGGTATTGGGGAGGAAAAATAATGCAGTTCCGAGATTTAAAAAAACAGTATCAGATTTTGAAATCTGACATTGATGCAGGAATTCAGGAAGTAATCGAAAATACGGCATTTATTCAAGGAAAGCAAGTAAATGAACTTGAAGAAAAATTAGCAAATTATGTCGGCAGAAAGCATTGTATTTCTTGCGGAAATGGCACAGATGCTTTGGTTTTAGCTTTGAAAGCTCACGGTGTAGGAACTGGAGATGCTGTGTTTGTAGCTGATTTTACATATATCGCATCAGCTAGTTGCATAGCATTAGTTGGGGCAACACCAGTATTTGTTGATATTGATTTGAATACATTTAACATCAATATATCAGATTTAGAAAAAACTATTGAAAAGACCATTAAAGAAGGCAAGTTAGTTCCCAAAGCTATAATTCCCGTTGACTTATTTGGACTTCCGGCAAATCATTTAGCGATAAAAAATATAGCGGAAAAGTATGGATTGCTTGTATTGGAAGATGCAGCACAGGGATTTGGTGGAACTATAAATGGTAAAAGAGCATGTTCCTTCGGCGATGTATCAGCCACATCTTTTTTTCCTGCTAAACCATTAGGGTGTTATGGGGATGGTGGTGCTATTTTCACGGATGATGATGCAATTGCTGAACGGTTGCGTTCAATTAGGGCAGGGGGAAAATCGCCATCTGACAAATATGATAACAGAGAAATTGGGACTAATTCCAGATTAGATACTTTGCAAGCTGCAATTTTAATACCTAAATTAAGAGCATTTATTGAATATGAGTTGGAAACTGTAAATAAGGTTGCTGCTTGGTACACAGAAAGATTAAAGGATAAAGTGATAACACCAATTATTCCTGATGGATATTGTTCTAGTTGGGCTCAGTATACAATTCGTTTAAGTTGCAAAGCGGAACGAGATAGAATTCGAGATAAGCTTAAAGAGAATGGGATTCCATCAATGGTTTATTATCCTAGAGGAATGCATCAGCAGGGAGCGTTTAAATATTTAGGTTATTCTCAAGATTTATATCCAAATACGCTTGAAGCAACTAATACAGTGTTAAGTTTGCCTATGCACCCATATATGGAAGAAGAGACAGTAGATATGATTTGTAATGCACTTTGCAAAATGTAATATTATGGCATTCAAGTTTTAAATATTTTTAAAATAATCGTTATTTGTACATACGGAGGATGGAAATGGAAAATAATTCAATTTATTACAATTTAATATCTGGAAAAGAAAAGATGGCATTAGTTGGTCTGGGATATGTTGGAATGCCTATTGCGGTTGAGTTTGCCAAACATGTTAAAGTTATTGGATTTGATATAAATGAAAAACGTGTTGAGGAATATTGCAATGGAATAGATTCAACAAATGAGATTGGTGATGAAATAAAAAATACTACAGTTGAATTCACCTCTGATCCAGAGAAGCTAAAAGAAGCAAAATTTATTATAATTGCTGTTCCGACACCTGTAAATGTAGATACCACACCTGATCTTGGACCGGTAGAAGGCGCTTCAAAATTAGTTGGAAGAAATCTTACCCCAGGAACAATTGTTGTATTTGAATCGACTGTTTATCCTGGTGTTACGGAGGATGTGTGCGTACCTATTATTGAGAAGGAATCTGGACTTAAATGTGGAGTTGATTGGAAGATCGGTTACTCTCCGGAACGAATTAATCCCGGGGATAGAGTTCATACTTTAACAAATATACAAAAGATTGTTTCCGGAATGGATGAGGAATCTTTAAATGAAATTAAGAAAATATATGATATTGTAATTAAAGCTGGTACTGTTCCGGTATCTACAATAAAAACTGCTGAAGCAGTAAAGGTAGTTGAAAATAGCCAGCGTGATATTAATATTGCATTTGTAAATGAAATAGCAATGATTTGTGACAAAATGGGAATAGATACCGATGAGGTGATTTATGGAATGAATTCTAAATGGAATGCATTAGGATTTAAACCAGGCTTAGTTGGAGGACATTGTATTGGTGTGGATCCATATTATTTAACAAATGCTGCCGAAAGAATGGGATATCATAGTCAGATTATTTTAAATGGAAGAAAAGTAAATGATAGTATGGGAGCTTTTGTTGCTGATGCTGCAATTAAGCAGATGATAGAGGCAGGTTTAGCTCCTAAAAAAGCTAATGTTGTTATTCTGGGAATCACATTTAAAGAAAATTGTCCAGACACTCGCAATAGTAAAGTTGTAGATATAATTAATCGTTTGAAAGAATATGAAATTGATCCAGTAGTTACTGATCCATGGGCAGATGTAGAAATTGCGAAGCAGGCATATAATGTAGATTTAGTTCCATTTAAAGAGTTACCTAAAGCAGATTGTCTCATAGTTGCTGTTGGCCATAAAGAGTTTAGAAGTATGTCTATGATGCAGTTAAAAACATTATTTAAAGAAGGAGATGATTGTGAAAAAGTTCTGATAGATGTTAAGAGTTTATATAGATTAGATGAATTAAAAGCATCTGGTATGAGATATTGGAGATTGTAAAAAGATACTTGAGTATGAAAAGTAATTAAGTTGAAGGAGATAAACGATGGGTGTATTTACAGGAAAGACACTTATGATTACTGGCGGAACTGGATCGTTTGGAAATGCGGTACTGAATCGTTTTTTGCAGACTGATATAGGAGAAATTCGTATTTTTTCTCGTGACGAGAAAAAACAGGATGATATGAGACATGAATATCAAGCGAAAATGCCAGAAGTAGCAGAAAAAATTCAATTTTACATAGGAGATGTACGTGATTTACAATCGTGTAAGACTGCTATGCATGGAGTGGATTACATATTTCATGCAGCAGCGTTGAAACAGGTTCCATCTTGCGAGTTTTTTCCAATGGAGGCTGTAAAAACTAATATTATTGGTACAGATAATGTGCTTACGGCAGCAATTGAGGAAGGTGTTGAAGCGGTTATTTGTCTTTCTACAGATAAGGCTGCATATCCGATTAATTCTATGGGAAAATCAAAGTCACTGGAAGAGTCTGTTGCGATTGCAAAAAGTCGTTATAGTGGGAAAACAAAGATTTGTTGTACTCGTTATGGAAATGTAATGTGTTCTCGGGGATCAGTAATTCCACTCTGGATTGATCAGATTAAAGCAGGAAATTCAATTACAGTTACAGAACCTTCAATGACTCGTTTTATAATGTCTTTGGAGGAAGCAATAGATTTGGTTCTTTTTGCTTTTGAATATGGAAATAATGGAGACCTTTTAATTATGAAGGCTCCAGCGTGTACAATTCAAACTCAGGCAGAAGCTGTGTGCGAATTATTTGGTGGCAAAAAAGAAGATATCAAAGTGATTGGTATTCGACATGGAGAAAAGATGTATGAAACTCTTCTTACCAATGAGGAATGTGCGAAAGCGGTTGATATGGGTAACTTCTACCGTGTACCGGCAGACAATCGTGGTTTAAATTATGATAAATATTTCAAAGAAGGTGATGAGGAAAGAAATACTCTCACCGAATTCAATTCTAATAATACAAAGAGACTGAATCTGGAAGAAACAAAAGCGAAGATCGCGTCGTTGAGTTATATCCAAGAAGAACTGGAGAAGATGAATTCTAAATAATATGGATAATATGGATTTATCTGAAATATTGGAAGCGGTATAATGAAATAAAATTGAAAAAGCGCTCCGAGGAGTGCTTTTTTTATAACAAAATTGCGAAAATATGAGGGATTTTTTTATGGGAAAATACGAGAATATCAAATGGAAAGAAAACGGTAAATTAAAGCTTCTTATTATCGTAGGAACAAGACCTGAGATCATTCGTCTTGCGGCAGTCATTAACAAAACACGGCAGTATTTTGATGTAATTCTGGCTCATACAGGACAGAATTATGATTACAATCTGAATGGTGTGTTTTTTAAAGACTTGAAGCTGGCTGATCCGGAGGTTTATCTGAATGCAGTTGGTGAAGATTTAGGCGAGACATGTGGAAATATTATTGCACAGAGCTATAAATTAATGGCAGAGATCAAGCCAGATGCAGTTCTAGTTCTGGGAGATACCAATTCTTGTCTGTCTGTTATTGGTGCAAAGCGTCTGCATATTCCAATTTTCCATATGGAAGCTGGTAATCGTTGTAAGGATGAGTGTCTGCCAGAAGAGACAAACAGAAGAATTGTAGATATTATTTCAGATGTAAATATGGCGTATTCTGAGCATGCCCGTCGGTACCTTGCAGATTGCGGACTTCCGAAGGAGAGAACTTATGTAACTGGTTCTCCTATGGCAGAAGTCCTTCATAATAATCTGGCGGAGATTGAAGCTTCTGATATTCACAGCAGACTTGGTTTGGAGAAAGGAAAATATATTCTTCTTTCTGCACATAGAGAAGAGAATATTGATACAGAGAAAAACTTCCTTAGTTTGTTTCATGCGATTAATAAAATGGCTGAAAAATATGATATGCCTATTCTTTATTCCTGTCATCCACGTTCACGTAAGAGAATTGAGGCAACTGGATTTAAACTGGATCCAAGGGTAATCCAGCATGAGCCTCTTGGTTTTCATGATTATAATTGTCTGCAGATGAATGCCTTTGCTGTTGTTTCTGATTCAGGAACACTTCCCGAAGAAAGCAGTTTCTTTACATCAGTAGGATATCCTTTCCCAGCTGTATGTATCCGTACCTCTACAGAGCGCCCGGAGGCACTTGATAAAGCATGTTTTATTCTTTCGGGTATTGATGAAAAAGGTTTGCTTCAGGCTGTGGATACAGCAGTAGAGCTGAATAAAGACGGAGATTATGGAATTCCGGTTCCGGATTATGTAGAAGAAAATGTAAGTACAAAGGTTGTAAAGATTATTCAGAGTTATACTGGTGTTGTAAATAAAATGGTATGGCGAAAAGATGTATAAGAGAGGATCTGGAAGAGTATGAAAATATTAGTTACAGGAGCCAAGGGAATGGTGGGGACAGCCCTTGTCAATAACTTAAAAAATATCAGGGACAATAAGAACAGGACAAGACCGGGGATTTCTGTAGAAGAAATTTTTGAATATGATCTGGATTCTACAGAAGAGCAGTTAGAGGCTTATTGCAAAGAGGCTGATTTTGTGTTCAATCTTGCTGGAGTAAACCGCCCGGAAAATCCAGAGGATTTTATGAAGGGGAATTTTGGTTTTGCATCCCAGCTTTTGGACATGTTGAAAAAATATGGAAATAAAGCAACCATTATGCTTTCATCTTCTATTCAGGCTACCCTTGCAGGACGTTTTGGCAATTCCGAATATGGACGCTCCAAAAAAGCAGGTGAGGAATTATTTTTCGATTATGGAAAAGAGAATGATATAAAGGTTGCCGTATATCGTTTTCCAAATCTGATGGGACATTCCAGACCGAAATACAATTCTGCTGTTTCAACATTTTGCTGGGCGGTTGCAAATGATGAGCCGTTTATAGTAAATGACTATTCTACGGAATTAGAATTGTTATATATTGATGATCTGGTAGAAGGTATGTTTGATCTATTGGAAGGAAAAGAGCAGCATTGTGAATTTGATGGTGTGGAAACCGTTGCTGATCCTAATGGTCGTTATTGCTTTGTGCCAGTAACTCATAAGGTAACGCTTGGGGAGATTGTGGATTTGCTACAACAGTTCAAAAGACAGCCGTCTACACTTATGATGCCGAAGATGCCGGAGGGATCTTTTGCTAAAAAGTTATTTAGCCTTTATCTGACTTATCTTCCAGCTGAGAAGTTTAAATACGCTATGAAGATGAATGTAGATAACAGAGGTTCTTTTACAGAACTGGTACATACCCTGGATTGTGGACAGGTTTCTATTAATATCAGTAAACCTGGAATTACCAAAGGGCAGCATTGGCATAATTCTAAGTGGGAGCTTTTTATTGTTGTTGCTGGACATGGCTTGATTCAGGAGCGTAATATTAATACTGGGGAGATGGTGGAGTTTGAAGTCTCTGGAGACAAGATTGAAGCAATTTATATGATCCCGGGATGGACTCATAATATTATTAATCTTTCCCAGACGGAGAATCTTGTAACGGTGATGACTTGTAATGAGATTTTCAATCCGGAGAGACCGGATACATTTGGAGAGATTGTATAATACTTTTTTAGAATACTATTGAATCTTTTCCTATGTATAGATTTTAAAAGCATATTAAAATGTATTAAATAAATGTCATACTTTTCTAAAATATTTTTCATCTAGAAAAGGAAATAGTATGGTATATTAATAGTAATGGTACATTTCGAATTGCAATGTGTCATACTTTGTTGTATAATAATATTATGGTAAAAATACCAAATATTATTGATTTTGATGGTAAAAGGTTATGAAAATTGATTTTTTGCTGAATTATACTCCGGATCCGGAGTATAATGAAATTGGTTATCATGCTACATATTCTAAATATTATGATAATATTATTAATAATGGATTTCATGCAAGCAACGAAGATAATGATTGGCTGGGGGCTGGTATTTATTTTTGGGATGATATGACCAATGCTAATTGGTGGAAAAAGAAACTTACTAAAAATGAAGAAAAATGTATAATTAAATGCAATTTGTCTTGTAAAAGAGAAAATTATATTGATTTAGATGTGGAAATGGAAAAATTTGAAGAATTCTTGACACAATATTCTGCAGCTATGAAAAATGCTAATGAATTGAAACCCAATTTTAAAACGAAAGAGCAACGTAGAAAATATTATTGTGATATTTATAGTATCCAGAATAATATTTGTATTATGTCATATACTTTTAAGCATGATATAGTAAACAAATTTGGTTTTATAACAGGTAGCATAGATAGAAGACAAATATGTGTGAAAAATAATGCTTGCATTTCTATTGTTGGAAAGGGAAATTAGTATGGAATATAATGAAAAACTGGCTATGAGAGTATGCAGAATGCATGGTATTGAAATGGTAAGGAAGTTAGGGATGCCATTATATAAGGGAAAGGAAATGAGTGAGGATTTTTCTGCAAAAGAACTATTTGAATCAAATATTGAAATAGGTAATAATCTTGAATTTTCGATAAATTTAGTGTTGCCATTTGCACAATCAAATGGAGTGATAAATGATAATGCAAATGTTGATAAGTTAGAAAATTTAAAATATACATCTGAAAGTTCAAATAAAGATTATATGTCTGAAATATATGACAATCAATTATTAGCTTGTGCAGCATAAAGTTTAGTAAGGAGAATATTAACATGAAGCCTAGTGATTTTCAATTTTCAGATCCTCGAATTGAAAAAATTGATTTTAGAATCGGGAAAAATAAAAAGGAACAAAATTTACCTATTGGGATAGAAGTACAAACAAAAGTAAATAATAAACAGTCTAATGCGATAGTTAGACTTTTTTTAACAGTTGGAGAAATAGATTCTGAAAATGAAGTAATAACCCCTTTTTATTTTAACGGAACAATTTTGGCTGATTTTCGTTGGCAAGGAAATTTTGATGATGAAAGTATAGAGAATATGTTGCGGATAAATGGTGGTACAGTTTTACTTTCTTATATAAGACCTATATTGGCAACAATTACAATGCAAGCGGGAATTAAACCGTTAAATTTACCATTTATAAATTTTATGAAATAGAAGCCGTGACTGCTAAGGTCAGACCCCAATGTGGTCAACCTAGCGTCAACTTAAGGGCATAAGTCTCTAGGGTCAGACCGTGCGTCCAGCAAAGGGTATATAGTCCGGTGGGTGGAAGCCCCATCAAAAAAGCTGCTAACCACAGTATTTGAAGCGAGTCTTGAGTCTGTCGCGGTAACGTTGC
>OLOY01000482.1_pt1 | contig 28502 bp, 33 predicted proteins | sample 1672771 | NCBI WGS metagenome assembly OLOY01 (sample SAMEA3136722, study PRJEB25190) | human gut metagenome
TTTACTATTCCGTATAAAAAGTGACCTCCTTTTAGGGGTCACTACAATACATTATTTTTTAATTTCTCTTTATTATTCTACACCAATTTTATAACCATTGCCCTAGAATTGAATGATTTCTATTTTCGTTGATAAATACTAACTATTTTGAACATTACTGTTCCCTGTTATTCACTGCATTTGAGTAGTTTTTGGAATTTTAAGCTCCAAATAAACCCCAAAAACTGAAATCAGCCATATTTTCTTATCACTTATTTTCACTTGCCCAAAGTTTTTTTATAGAAAGCGGATAATTGATATAGGCACGTTTACCACTCATAAAAAATACAACTTTCTTTTCCTTTATCAATCTTCTTACAACATACTCTTTTATATTCGTTATTTCAGCAAACTCCTTTATAGTCATTATTTGGAATGTCAACACTTTATTAGACAAAATAAATAAGAATTACATATTTTTATATTCAATTGGACTTCTATATCCAAGTGAACTATGCAATCTAATATGATTATACCAATGAATATAATCATACAATTCTAAGTTTAATTCATTTAAGCTTTTGAATTCCCTATTAAACGAAAACTCTGTTTTTATTATTTTATACGTTGATTCAGCAACAACGTTATCAAAAGGGCATCCTTTATGACTTAATGATCTAGTTATGTTATATTTATCTAACATATTTTCAATCAAATCGTTTTTAAATTCATGGCCGCGATCGGTATGAAACATTGTTATTTTATGCATATTTTCTTTAATTGAATCAAAGGTATTTTTTACTAATTGAGCATCTTTATTAGCACCCGTTGAATAGCCAATGATTTCTCTATTGTATAAATCAATCATTAAGCATATATAATTCCATTTACCTGCTACTTTTACATATGTTAAATCACTTACAATTACTTCTAATGGCCTTTTATTATTAAATTCCCGATTTAATTCGTTATTAATTTTGTCTTCGTTAACTTTTGTGTGAATAACTTTATAATGTTTCTTTGTATAATTAGATACTAATCCATTATTTTTCATAATTCTTGCGATTCTTCTACGACTAACGGTAATATTTACTTTACTTAGTTATTGCTTTATACGTCTTGTACCGTAATTTTTTCGACTATTTTTGAATGATTCTACAATCAATAGTTCTACTTGACTATCATCAATTCTACTTTTTATTTCGTTGTTTTTTCTATAGTATAATGACGACCTGGCGACTTTTAATAGTTTACACATAGCACTGATAGGATATTTATTTTGGTTTTTCAATATAATACTTATTTTCGTGCCATAATCAGCGCTGCTTGCTTTAAAATATCATTTTCCATCATTAAACGTTTGTTTTCTTTACGTAATTTAATTAATTCATTTTCTTCATCTGTTCTATTATCTTTTGCTTTAAATGATCCAGTAGTATTATATTTTCTAATCCAACTAGCTAGTACAGATGGCGTTAAATCATATTCTTTAATTAATTCATTTCTCGGTTTGCCGTTATTGTACAATTGAACCATTTGTTTTTAAACTCTTCATCAAATACTCTTCTTTTTCTTGACATGTGTTATACCTCTTCTTATTTTATTTGACAATATAATATCAATTCTTAATTTATTTGTCTAATATAGTATAACCGTTCCACAGATGATACTTCAATGCAAATAACTGAAAGTTTGCTACGTACCCTAATTGAAGTCAACAAATCAAAATAAAAAGAAGATTGACTTTGTGAATAAATTTTTCATTCACATTTCAATCTTCTTTTTTCAAAAATTTATAACCAAAACCATATACAGTTATAATATATTTAGGATTTTTGTAGTCATCTTCAATTTTTTTCTAAGTCTAGAAATCATATTCTCTATTGAATTTACGCAATTATTACTTGGTTCATTCCAAATTTCTTCATATATCTGTTCTCTCGAAAATACTATACCTATATGACTGGCTAAAAGATATAGTATCTGATATTCCTTTGAAGTCAAATATATCTTATTACCATTTTTATAAACAGACTTATTAAAAGATTTAATTTGTAATCCATTAACTTCAATACTCTTACTATCAAAAGAAAGAATACCACCGTTATTTTTCACCAACGATATCACTTGATTGAATAGTTGTTCATTTGTGTCTGTCACTTCTAATATCACAATTTTTTTATCGACATTATAAATCAATTTATTTCACTCATTAAATAATAAATAAATTCAACTTACAAGCTTTCAAAATCTTTTAAACTTACAGGTTCGCACCATTCATTTGAATTATTGTCACTTGGTACCTCTATTGCTAGATGACTAAACCAACTATTCACACTAGCTCCATGCCAATGTTTAACTTCAGCTGGGATATGCACAACATCTCCAGCTTTTAAACTTTGTGCATTTTTTCCAAATTCCTGATACCATCCTTTACCACCTGTGACTAGAAGAATTTGTCCTCCACCATGATGAATATGCCAATTGGTTCTGCAAGCTGGTTCAAATGTCACATTACCAATTGAAACACCTTCAGTTGACAACATATTAAGATAACTTTGTCCAACAAAATATCTTGCATAACTAGAATTTTCATTTCCTATTTCAAATAATACACCATTCAAATTCAAGTCTTTAATCATTTCTCCCCTATTCACTTACAGCCCCTCCTTATTCCTTAAATTTTATCTTTAAAAATTTGCATGATTATTTATATTCCTTTAAAAACGCTTCAACATCATTCCCATTTTTCCTTGCTGGAAAACAACTTTCTTTTGTATCAAGAGTTTTGATTAAATTCATATCTTCATCACTAATATTAAAATCAAAAATATCTAAATTTTCTGTCATTCGTTCAAAATTAGTCGTTTTAGCTACAGAAACAATTTTTCTTTGCGCTAACCATCTTAAAACAATTTGTGCCACAGATTTGTTGTATTTTTGAGCTAGTGAAATTAGCAAAGGATTTTCAAATAATTTTCCTTTTCCTGCTGCTAAAGGTGACCATGCTTCCATTTGAATGTTTTTATCTAACATATATTCATGATCTTCATGGCGTTGATATAAAGCATTTACTTCAACAAGATTTACAGCAGGTATGATTTTATTAAAAGTTACAAAATCAGCCAACCTTTCTTGAGTAAAATTATCAACACCAATTGCCTTTACCTTACCTTCCTTATATAATTCCTCAAGTGCTCTCCATGCTCCATAATAATCATTATATGGTTGGTGAATTAAATATAAATCGACATAGTCTAATCCTAAGTTATCTAATGAAGTTTGAAGTGCCTTTTTTGCACCGTCATAATTCGTGTCAGTTACCCATAACTTTGTTGTAACAAATAATTCTTCTCTTGCAATACCACTTTTTTTTATAGCTTTACCTACCGCTTTTTCATTACCATAAGCACTTGCAGTATCGATATGTCTATATCCAGCTTTTAAGGCATTTAAAACGATTTCCTCACATTCCTTTTCATCTGTAATTCTAAAAACACCAAATCCTAATATAGGCATATTGATACCATTATTTAATGTTATATATTCCATATTTTTATTTCTCCTTTATACAATTCTAATAAACATTTATATGAGCTTTGATGATTTCGCCTATAAATATTTCGTGAAAATCATGGTTTGAATACATTACTTTTTCAATATCCTTATCAAATAAATATTTCTCTTTAATTTGATCTTGATAAATTTTGTGACATACCATCACTTGTTCTGCTTCTTTAAAATATGTATATCCAACTTCAAATATAGGATGGATATCATCCTTCTAACAATCTGATAGGATTATTCATTAGTATTTGTAAACATTCTTCCTTAACACCTGAATCCAACAAACACCCTAATGCTTGATAAAATTGTTCAGGAATAGCAGGTGTCCAATCAAAGAAATGATCAGATGATAAGATACAATGTTCAGCCCCAATTTCTTCAATGGCTTTTTTAATATCTAAAATATCTAAAGAATGATGGAGAGGTGCTAGATTCAAGGTACAAAATTCTACATAATGACCTAGATGTGCAAACTCCTTCATTTGTTCAAAATCATTGTATGAGCAATCACTACATGGATGGGTCAATACAAGCTTATGATAACCTATCATATCTGCATATTTTCCCACTGCTAGACTTTCTTCATGACTGATATGCCCTGTGCATAATACAATGTTATGCTTTTTACACATTTCAATAATTATTTTAATATCTTCTAATAATTCACCAGTATTATTTAATAAATAGTAATAATCTGAATCAACTAGATTTTTTGTTAATGGTAGATATTCTTTGGCGATTGTTCCAAAGCCTGTGTGCATATGATCGCTTAAAGCACTCCATGTTGGTAACCAAATAACTTTAACACCCATTTCAATTGCCATTTCGACTACCCAAGGATATGGACCTCCAGCAACTCTATTTAATGAAATGCTTGGATATATTTTAAAATTAGGATATTGTTTGTTTAACTGATGAGCTAAAGCTACACTAGGCCATCCATGTGTTTTTAAAACAATACCATTCATACCAGCGTTTATACATTGATTAATAATATCATCATTACTTTTTGTTTGTGGATGTTTTAAACAAATATCAGGATTAGCATGGACATGCATATCAATGCTTCCTTGTATTAATTGATTGATTTTATTCATTGATCTTCACTCCCTTTTTACATATTTTTTTAACATAAAGTAAAATAGCTAATGCACTAGCAAAGATAGAAAATATAATTCCAACAATAAATTGTGCCATCATCGTTCCTCCTAGAAAACTAGCTGTAAATTCAAGGATATAAGCTGATAATGATGAGCCGATATTTGCAATCCCCCATGCTATCGACATAGCTACACCAACCATATGACTAGGTACAAATTCAGCTGCTTTTGCGTACAATGTAGAATGAGCTAAAGAAGTTGCTAACCCGATAATGATGGCACAAGCATAAGCGCCAATCAAAGATTTACTAAACATCATTACAATTAATCCGATTCCTACACATAAATAACCAGCTGGAATCATCCAGTCTTTGAATAGTTTTCGTAATAGTGGATACATTAAAGTAAAAACAACTAAGGAAAATCTAACAAGTGATGTTGCTGTACCTGCTTGTGTTGCTGTTCCTAGTTTATACTCTGTTATAATATAAGAAGAAACATTGATATTAAAAACATACTGAGTAACATAGAACAGACAATGAACAAGGCCCATCACGACAACCCAAAAGATAACATTTTTAGGAAGATCGTGCATTGTAATTTTTTCACCATTTACATAAAAATTCATTGAAGGTTTATCAAACTCATTTTTCTTTGCCGAAAAGTAAAATATAACAATACTTAATAAAACAAATATTCCTAATAGATAGGCATTGAACCAATTGACACCACCATTTTTAGCAGCTATCATCCCACCACATTGCAACAAAATAACAGCCCCAATGTTGATGGCAACATTATAATTAGCAATACGGTCACCAATTTGTTCAAGCGGAAAATGATCATTGATAATTCCATTTAAAAGCGGCACATAACAACCTTGTCCATATCCAGCTAGACAACAGGCAACAATATATAACCAAAATGGTCCATGATATTTTCCATTGAAGTAAAAGATTACACAATATAGAAAAACTGTAAACAAGGCTGAAATTGCTAACTTTGTCTTACTGCGATTTAAAGCGATTGGACCAATAGCAAACGAAAAGATAATGCAGGTTAGACTTGGTAATGTTACTAGATTCGCTAACATCGTTTCGGAAACTTCAGGATATGCCATACCAATATATGCCTTCGTAACCATAGTAATGTGATACATCAACCATACAAACGTATAGATACAAATGGCAGTCATGATACTTTTTTGTTTCTTGTTCATAAAATAAACCTACTTCTCAAAATAAATCATTTCACAAATTTTAGAAATCTTAGTTTTGAAATCACCTGTATGAATAGCTGGCATCCATTCTTTTGATTTGAAATCATCTAAAATAGCTGGAATCATTTTTTCTGTAAATTCCTCCATCGAATCCTGAATATTTCTTTCTTGCATTGTTTGGTTAAAATTCTTCACTCCTAAAATCTTGTAATATCTAATAATTTCATCAGCTACTTTATTAGCATTTACAATTGCATCATCTTCCATTTCTAAATTCATGATTTTTCCAATATTAGTAATGGCTTCTTTTGAATCATTAGCAAAATGACGAATTACTGTTGGTAAAACCATGATACAAGCTTGACCATGTACAATATGATAAATGGAACCCAAAGCATGAGCTACAGCATGTCCATTTGGCATACCACCATTGGCTAATGCATTATGCGCCGCCCATGATAATTGTTCTCTTGCTTTCAAATTATCAGGCTCATTTACAGCAACTGGCAACCATTTCCAAACTCTTTTTAAACATTCATATAAAATAGTATTAGTATAATCATTAGCCATTGTTCCAACAAGGATTTCAACGATATGACAAATTGCATCCAGCCCCCCATTAATAGTTGGCATTGCTGGCATCCCCATTGTAAACATTGGATCGATGATACACAAATCAGCTGAAGTATTTCTATTACCAAAACTAAATTTCAATTGATGTTCAACACTAGAAATAACTGCACTTGCTGTGGTTTCTGCTCCAGTTCCTGATGTAGTTGGAATCAGTATCAGTAAACAAGGTCTTTGCCATTCCTCTTTCATCATGTTTCCTGATTTTCCATATTGATGTAAGTCTTTAATTTCTTGCGGAATACCTGCAATTAGTGAACCAGCTTTTGCGGCATCCATTGGACTTCCACCGCCTAATCCAATCACTGCTTCATAGTGATTTTCTTTAATCAAATGACTTACTTCTAAACACATTTGATCTGTTGGTTCACTATTCACTTCACTATAAATTTCATACGCTATTTTTGCTTCATTTAACATTTTAAGCATTTCTATGCTGATGTTATGTTCAATCATTCTAGAATCAGAAACAATTAAACATTTATGAACATTGCTTGATAACAAGTAATGAATCAATTCATTTGTTTTCTTACTACCAAAAATAATTTGTGGAATTTTTCCTTTACTGTAACTTTTCATTTTTTTCCGCTCTCCTTCTAATATTTACAATCAGGTAATCTAGGCAATCTAATTTTTTTTGCTCGATATGAATGCTATCCAACAACTTAAATCTTTGCTTTTTTAACATCATGTTCATTTGCGGATAATTACCCTTATTAAACATACAGATAAATTCATTGATAAATATTTCATCACAATCCGCATCCAACAGATTTTCTCTTATTTTTTCTTCTATCACTTTGATCACCTCTGACTATATTTTAAATGCGATAAACAAATATATCCAATATTTAATAAATATGATTTACCATAGTTATTTCCTATGCTAAAATGTATGTGAGGTGATTATATGGAAATTCGTGTACTTCAATACTTTTTAGCTGTTGCTCAAGAAGAAAATATTACAAAAGCAGCAGAATCTTTACATATGGCTCAACCCTCTTTATCAACACAAATGAAAGAATTAGAGCTCAAATTAGGCAAAAAGCTTTTTATTCGTGGAAAGCGAAAAATAACTCTTACAGAAGAAGGAATGTTGCTTCGACAAAGAGCTCAAGAAATTATTCAGTTAGTAGAAAAGACTGAAAAAGAAATTAGTTTAGGTAACGATATAATTAATGGTGAAATTGCCATTGGAAGTGGTGAAACGAGAGCCATGAGTTTTGTATTAGATATCATAAAAAAATTATCTGATGAACAACCCAACATCAAATATCACTTATTTAGCGGTGATGCCCAAGATATCGGTGATCGCTTAGATAATGGGCTTTTAGATTTTGGTCTTTTAATAGAGCCCATTGATCTTGATAAATATAATCGTATTCAACTCCCTATTCACGAATTATGGGGACTACTTGTTAGAAAAGACGATCCTTTGGCATCAAAGAAATATATCGAACCTAAGGATATGAAAACTTTAAAAATCATCATTCCCAAAAGAAAAGGTTTGCAAATTGAATTTACAAACTGGTTAAGTGATAACGCAAATATTATTGGAACTTATAATCTTGTTCACCATGCAGCTTTAATGGTTGAAAAAGGTATTTGTTATGCATTCGCTATTAATGACATTATTAATACCAGAGAAAGTAGTGATCTTGCTTTTATCCCTTTACATCCTAACCATGATATCAAAATTGCTATCGTATGGAAAAAATATCAATATTTATCTAAATCTTCAAGATTATTTTTAGATTATTTAAATCACTTGATTCAAACAAGCGACAAGAAATAAAAAACTAAATTTTTTTATAAACGTAGTTTATAAAGATTTTGAATCGTAGAATTTGCTATTGACTAATAATTTTTTTGATTATCATATCGATTGCAAAAAAATATGGAGGTCTTTTACGATGAATCAAAATTTAGAAAAAATAGCTTCTGCTTGTTTAAAGTGTAAAAATACTCAATGCAAAAAACATTGTCCTATTCATACAAACATTCCTAACTTGATATACTCAAAATTGCACAAACTCTTTGATGTTGCAGTTAGTCAAGGATGGATAAAAGAAAACCCTTGTACCAATGCCATTAAACCTAAACGAAATAAACCAAAAAAAATTAAACCTTTAGAAATTGATCAAATTAAAGATTTACTAAAAAGAAGTGAAGATTTTTGTACTTATAATGCAGTTATCCATTTTCAACTATATACTGGAATGAGAATTGGCGAAACTCTTGCACTTACATGGGATGACATTGATTTTGATCAACGATTTATTTATATCAACAAAACTGTTAATTTGTGAAAGGAGAATTTAAAGTTGGTCCTCTTAAAACTGAAAACAGCTATAGAACATTGGGTATGAATGAAACTGTCTTTCAACTTCTCAAACAAGTAAAAGAAAACCAAGATAAGATGAAAAATGACCTAAAAGATATTTGGCAAAATTTAAATTTAGTATTTACTCAAGATACCGGTGGATACATTCAAAAAGCTAATATCAACAATCGATTAAACTCAATAAAAAAAGGAACAAACTATGAAGACATCACTGTTCATTCCTTACGTCATTCAAATGCAACTTTACTCCTTTTAAATGGTGTTGACTTATTGTATCTTCTCATTTAGGGCACAACGACATTTCTACCACTGCTAACATCTATATTGATGTCTTAAAATCTCAACAACAGATGGTAGTACAATTGATTGAATTTAATCTTGAAATCTAGTGTACATTCCCTAGAATTCACTGATTTTTAATTATATCAAGTATTTTTAAGTCCCTAATAAGCCCCTGATACAATCTAATATGCAAAAAGTACCGATAAATAGGCACTTTTTTAGTGTTTTTATTATTCGACACCAACTATAAATGAATAAACAGGCTGTTTACCATTTACTACTTCTAATTCAGCCTCAAAATTATCTTCAACAAAACTTTCAATTTCTTCAATGTCATCATCATTTACGTCTTCACCATAAATCAATGTAATCAATTCAGCATCCTCATCTACTAGTTTTTCTAAAACAACTTTTAATGCTTTTAATTTATTATCTTTACAAGCAACAATATCTTTTTCCACCAAAGCCATATAGTCGTTAGCTTTAATTTCTACACCATCGATATTAGTATCTTTAATTGCAAAAGTTACTTGTCCTGTTTTTACATTTCCTACTGCTTCTGTCATTTCAGCAACATTATCATCCAATGAAGCATCAGGATTAAACATGATACATGCTGATAACCCTTGAGGAATAGTTTTCGTTGGAATAACAATAACATTTACTTCATCTTCTAAAATTGTTGCTGTTTGTTGCGCAGTCATCACAATATTAGAATTGTTTGGAAGAATAATTACATTTTTCGCATTTACATCTCTAACTGCTTGAACCATATCCTCAGCTGATGGATTCATTGTTTGTCCACCACTAACAACATAATCACAATGTAGTTCTAAAAAAGCATCCTTTAGACCATCACCTGCACAAACAGAGATAACTGCTGTTTCTTTAGCTTCACGTTTTGGTTTAGCATTGTCATCAACTCCGACAATCGTTCCTGCATTACTTTGAATAGTATCTGCCTGTTCTTGCATATTTTCAATTTTCAGTTTAACAAATTCACCAAATCGTTGAGCAATGTTTAAAGCATTACCAGGTTTTAAAGTATGAACATGAACTTTAACGATATCTTCATCTTGAACAACAACAATACTTTCACCAGGAATTCTCGCTAATTCTTTCTTTAATTGCTCCTCTTTAAATTTATCAACCAAAGAAGGCTCTAGACGAACAATAAACTCTGTACAATATCCATAACCTTCTTCTCCACCTTCAATATCAGCTACAGCATTCATCGCGGAATCAGATGATTTAATTTCTACATAATCGACTGTTTCTCCTGCTAATCCAGCTAAAAAGCCAGTAAAAACTAATAGTAGTCCTGCTCCACCACTATCTACTACTCCAACTTCTTTTAAAACTGGTAATAATTCCGGTGTTCTTTCTAATGAAGCCTCTGCTTCTTTAACAAAATAAGAGAAAACATCTTCAATTTCCATTCCAGGCTTTGCGTATTTTACTACCGCTTCACTCGATTCTCTAATCACTGTTAAAATAGTTCCTTCAACAGGACGCATAACAGCTTTATAAGCAACCTTTGCACCACTTTCTAGTGCTTGAGCCCAAAGTACTGCATCAGCTTCTTCATGACCTTGAAGTGCCATTGAAACCCCTCTAAAAATTTGTGATAAGATAACTCCAGAATTTCCTCGAGCTCCCATTAAAAGTCCCTTAGATAATTTTTTTGAAATTTCTCCAATATTATTTGAATCCATTCCCTCAATTTCTTTAGCACCAGCAGAAAATGTCAAAGACATATTTGTTCCAGTATCACCATCAGGTACAGGAAAGACATTTAATGCATCAATTTCAGGATGATTATTATGCAACGTATTTGCGCCACATAAAACCATCTCTTTAAATAATTTTCCAGTTACAACTTTCATCTTCTATCTCCTCTACTCTATTCCTCGAACACCTTGAACATATACATTCACTGATTCGACATTTACATCTAAAGTAGACTCAACTACATATTTAACTTTCTTTTGGACTTCACGTAATACTTCCGTCATTTTAATTCCATATCCTAATAAAACATATAGATCTAAAATTAAACCAGTTTCACCATCTCGAGCAACGATTCCCTTAGAATAATTTTCTTTACGTAACAAATCATAATAACCATCTTTTAATTTTTTTTGACTTGCCATTCCAACAACGCCATAACATTCAATTGCAGCACCGCCAGCAATTGTAGCAACAACATCTAAAGAAATGTTAACAGTTCCCATATTATTATTTTTTTCAATCATTTATATACCTCCTCGTATACAATTGAATTGTATTCATCAATAACTAATTATATCTTAAAAATTCGTTCTTGACAATTATATTGCAGTCAGAAATTATTGTAACAAACCATAAAAAAAATTCAAGCAAAAAAAATGTAATAATTTTTCAAAAAATAATTGCAATTTAAAACTAAAAATGATACTATATGCAAGTACGTTAAAACACTACTAATGAAGAGGAGGAGAACCTATGTCAAGAAAATGTCAAATCAGTGGTAAAGGACCTATGTCTGGAAATACACGTTCTCATGCATTAAACTCAAGTAGAAGAAAATGGAATGTTAATTTACAAAAAGCTACTATTTTAGTAGATGGTAAACCTACGACTGTAAGAATTTCTGCTAGAGAATTAAGAACTTTGAGAAAATCAGCTTAATAATATAAATAGTACTGCGGTACTATTTTTATTTTATCCAATTATAGTTATTCTATGATTGGTTTTTTTGAAACTTTTTTTCATTAAATTTACATTATTTTCTTATTCAATGAAACTATATTAATAAACAAGGCCAATGTATTTACACCTCAATTATTTCCTAATATGATAATACTATATAAATTAGGAGGATAATTAAATGACATTTCCAAAAGATTTTCTATGGGGTGGTGCTGTAACCGCTCACCAGAGCGAAGGTGCTTATAACGCAGGTGGTAAAAGTCCTGCAGTGTGTGATCTCTTCCCTAAACCAGAACATAGTGATTTTAAAGACGGAATTGATAGCTATCATCGTTATGATGACGATTTTTCATTATTTGAAGAAATGGGCTTCACCAGTTATCGTTTCTCAATTGACTGGTCAAGAGTATGCCCAGATGGTATTAACTTTAGTGAAGAAAGTATGCAATTCTATGATGATTTTATTGATTCAATGATTCGGCATGGAATGGAGCCAATGTGCTCATTATATCACTTCGAAATGCCCCAATTGCTAATGAATAAATATAACGGATTTTATTCACGGGAAGTAGTAGATATGTTTGTTACCTATGCTAATAAAATGATTGACCGTTATGGTGATCGTGTAAAAAAATGGATTTCATTTAACGAACAAAATGCAATTGCTTTACCAGGCAGCAGTAAGGTAGCTTATGGTGCCGTTTGTCCAAAAGACATTGACGAACAAACATTTATTAATCAGCTGGTTCACAATACTTTTGTTGCTCATGCTAAAGTTGTTGAAAAAGTTCATACTATCGCTGATGCTAAAGTCTTAGGAATGGTAATATATATTCCTGCTTATGCCGCCACTTGTAATCCTCTTGACGAGCTAGAATCTCGAAATCAAATGGCACTTACAGACATGTATTTTGATATGTTTACGTACGGGGAGTATTCAAGTTACATGATGGCAAAAATGAAAAATGAAAATAATCTGCCAAAAATGCTAGATGGAGATTTAGAGTTGCTCAAAAAGAATAAGGTTGACTGGCTATCATTAAGTTATTATTTTTCAACAGTAGCTTCACATGGCAAACTAAGCATTGAAATGAACGGTAATGCAAAAGCAGCTACCAATCCATATTTAAAAGCTAGTGAATGGGGTTGGCAAATCGATCCCCTTGGTTTACGTATTGGTTTAAGGGATATTTATGCGAAATATCGTTTACCGATTATGGTCGTTGAAAACGGCTTTGGAATGCGTGATATTTTAGAAAATGAAACCGTTATCGATGATACAAGAATTGATTACATGAAAGATCATCTTGAGCAAATCGCATTAGCAATTAATGAAGGTGTTGACTGTCGTGGATATTTAATGTGGGGACCAATTGACATTTTGAGTTCTCAAGGAGAGATGTCTAAACGCTATGGTACTATTTATGTTAATCGGGATGATAAAGACTTAAAAGATATGAAACGTTATAAAAAGAAAAGTTTTTATTGGTATAAAAAAGTTATTTCTACCAATGGTGACGATATAAAAAATGATTAATCTAAAAATTAGCCGTTTTGGCTAATTTTTTTGTTTTAATATCTATACATCTAAATAAAAAGTAAGGTACAATAAAAAGTAGGTGATAGAAATGAAAAAACTAATTCAAAGATTATATTATCGTATTAATAATCGGGTCCTCGACTACCGCTATAAAGTTAATAAAAATGCTGGTTTATGCTTTGCTTACTATTTAATCATGTCAATCATACCGATTTGTTCACTGTTTGCCTTCTTTGCCTCCATATTAAATGTTGATCTTGGCACCTTAGAACAATTACTAAAAAACTACTTAACTCCTGAATTTTCTAACATAATAATTGCATCCTTAAAATCAAGTCATATTACTTTATCATCAATAATTATCTTATTTATCTCATTATTTGTTGTTAGTCGAGGAATCAACCAGCTTTATGGAATTTCAAAAAACTTATTTCCTTCTGCACATCAAAGGAATATAATTATTGAACAATTATTAATGCTTTTAAAAACGATTGCTGTTTTCGTTTTATTATTTTATTTTTATTATATAAGATTATTCCAGATGTTCATGTTCACATTTTTGACATTGTAAAAGGAGCCTTTTGTTCAAGTATACTGATGTTAATTTTATTATCTGCTCTTGAATTTTATTTTAGCATAGCAGATTATACTAGCGTATACGGTCCATTGGCTTCTGTTGTAGTTATTATGATATCTTTTTCTCTGATTGCTGAAACAATTTTTATTGGCATGTATATCATGTTTGAAGCTCATATGAAAAGATTAATCATTGAAATGAAAAAAAATAATCATTCTTAAAAAAATAAAAAACGAAGAATATTTTTCCTTCGTTTTTATTTTTTAAATTGACGTTTAAATGCATCAAAAATTGATTCTTTCTTCTTTGAAAGTTTTGATAATTTAGTATATAATTCTTTTTCTTCAGATGAAAGTTTAGTCGGAATCTTAACTTCGATTCTAACCATTTCATCACCATAATTAGTACTACGAAGATCTTTAACGCCCTTACCTTTTAGACGCAGTATTGTTCCTGATTGTGTTCCAGCAGGAATTTTTACTGTAACATCCCCTTGAACAGTTGGAACATCAACTTCACATCCTAATGTAGCATCTACATTAGAAACAGGAATAGTAATATGAATATTTCGCCCTTCACGTTTAAAATGTTCGTGACTTCCTACTTGAATTTCTACAAATAAATCTCCATTAGGTCCACCATTTGCTCCTCGTCCACCTTTGCCAGCTACGCGCAATTGTTGATTAGAATTAATACCAGCTGGTATATCTAATTGTACTGTCACTGTCTTAGTTTCATATCCACGTCCATGACAATGTGGACATTTCTCTTTAACAACTTTTCCAGTTCCATTACAGTCAGGACAAGTAGTTTCAGTTACAAATGTCCCAAATGGTGAACTTTGCTGCTGTTGAACAGTTCCACGTCCACCACAGCGTGAACACGTTTGGACATCATTAGGATTTTTAGCCCCACTACCGTTACAATGAGTACATGGTGCATCATAAGTAACTTTAATATCTTTCTTTACACCATTTACTGCTTCCATGAAACTGATATTTAAACGCATTAAGCGATCATCACCACGACGTGGTCCTGTATTTCTTTGACGTGATCTTCCGCCACCACCAAAGAAAGATCCAAAAATATCTCCTAAATCAACATCTTCAAATCCAAATCCACCAAAACCACCAGCACCACCATTACCAGCACCTTGCTCAAATGCAGCATGACCAAAGCGGTCATAAGTGGCTTTTTTATTAGCATCTGATAATACTTCATAAGCTTCTTGGACTTCTTTGAACTTTTCTTCAGCACCAGGCTCTTTGTTGACATCAGGATGATATTGTTTTGCTTTTTTACGATAAGCTCGTTTGATCTCATCAGCTGAAGCCTGTTTACTTACACCTAAGACTTCATAATAATCTCTTTTATCAGCCATATTTTCACCCTCTTTTTATACTATTTAAAACCAAGGCGGCAAAGCCTTGGCTTTAAATGATTAGTTCTTTTCTTCGAAATCTGCATCAACAACATTATCATCTTGTGCATTTGCTGTACCAGCATTTGCATCACTAGCTCCTGCTCCACCTTGTTGTTGATATGCATATGAAGCCATTTGTTGTGCCATTTGTTCTAATTCAGACATTTTAGCTTCTAATGTAGCCATATCGTTGTTATCTAAAGCTGCCTTTAACTCATCTTTTAATTTTTCAGCAGATTCTTTTTGAGTAGCATCAATTTTGTCACCTTGTTCTGCTAAAGCTTTATCGATTTCATTAATCATTTGTTCAGCTTTATTTCTTGTTTCGATATCTTTACGTTTTTGTTCATCTTCAGCTTTATTAGCTTCAGCTTCTTTAACCATTCTATCAATTTCTTCATCACTTAAACCAGTTGAGTTTTGAATAACGATAGATTGTTCTTTTTGAGATTTTAAATCTTTAGCTTTAACATTTACGATACCATTAACGTCAATGCTGAAAGTTACTTCGATTTGAGGTACACCACGTGGAGCTGGTTCAATACCGTCTAATTTAAATAAACCTAATTGTTTATTATCTTTAGCCATTGATCTTTCACCTTGTAAAACGTTGATATCTACAGCAGGTTGATTATCAGCAGCAGTTGAGAATACTTGAGATTTAGTTGTTGGAATAGTTGTATTTCTTTCAATTAATACTGTCATTACACCACCCATAGTCTCAATACCTAATGATAATGGAGTAACATCTAGTAATAATACATCTTTAACATCACCAGCAATAACCCCACCTTGAATTGCAGCACCCATAGATACTACTTCATCAGGGTTAACAGATTTATTTGGATCTTTTCCTAATAATTTTTTAACTGATTCTTGAACAGCAGGAATACGAGTAGAACCTCCTACTAATAATACTTGATGAATTTCAGTTGGGTCCATACCAGCATCTTTCAATGCTTGACGTACAGGAGTTTCAGTTCTTAAAACTAAATCACGAGTTAATTCATCAAATTTTGCTCTAGTTAATGTTAATTCTAAGTGTAAAGGCCCCGCTGCACCAGCTGAGATGAATGGTAATGAAATTTGTGTTTGCATAGTTCCTGATAAGTCTTTTTTAGCTTTTTCAGCAGCTTCTTTAACACGTTGCATTGCCATTTTATCATTTGATAAATCAACACCTTGATCTTTTTTGAATTCTTCAACAACCCAATTCATGATTTTTTCATCAAAATCATCACCACCAAGTTTATTATCCCCAGCAGTAGCTAATACTTCAAAAGTTCCATCAGCTAAGTCTAAGATAGAAACGTCAAATGTACCTCCACCTAAGTCATATACTAATACTTTTTGTTCTTGATCTAATTTATCTAATCCAAACGCTAAAGCAGCAGCAGTTGGTTCATTGATAATACGTTCTACTTCTAAACCAGCAATTTTACCAGCATCTTTAGTAGCTTGACGTTGTGCATCGTTAAAGTATGCAGGAACTGTAATAACTGCTTGTGTTACAGTTTCACCTAAATATGCTTCAGCTGTTGCTTTTAAGTTTTGTAAGATCATTGCTGAAATTTCTTGTGGTGTATAGTCTTTACCATTTGCATGTTCTTTATGATCAGTACCCATATGACGTTTAACTGACATAATTGTATCTGGATTAGTTACTGCTTGACGTTTAGCAGCTTCACCAACGATAATCTCTCCATTTTTAAATGATACTACTGAAGGAGTTGTTCTGTTTCCTTCTGGATTAGCGATTACTTTAACTTCACCGTTTTCCATAACACTGACACATGAATTTGTTGTACCTAAGTCAATACCAATAATTTTACCCATAATTAAATTCCTCCTATTTATTCACTTACTTTTACTAAAGATGCACGAATAACGCGATCTTTTAACTTATATCCTTTTTGTAACTCTTCAACAATCATATTTGTTTTAAAGTTATCATCTTTTACGGTCATAACTGCTTGATGGAAGTTTGGATCAAACTCTTCACCCTCAGTTTTAATTACTTCAACACCTTGTGACTTTAATACTTCCATCAGTTGGTTATAAATCATTTCATAACCCTTCAAAAAGTTTTTAATTTCATCACTAGGATCAACTACAGCTAACGATCTTTCAAAATTATCTACAACGGGTAATAATTCTTCAATAAATGATTGCATCATAAATTTCATTGCATTAGCATGTTCGTTTTGTAATCTCTTCTTAAGATTTTCCATATCAGCAAACACTTTATAATAATCAGTTTTCCAAGTATTTACTTCATCTTCTAAATTCTTAAGTTGATCTTCAACTGTAATTTCATCTTCTTTTGTTTCAACTGTTTCTTCTGCAGTCTTTTCTGTAGATTCTTCATCTACTACTGTTTCTTTTTCCTTAGCCACTACATTCACCTCTATTCATCGTTTGAATCATCTGATTCGTCAAAGAACGCCTCTTCAATATTCCTTGAAATATACTCTACTAAGGAAACTACTTTTTCATAAGGCATTCTTGTTGGCCCAATTACTGAAATAGATCCCTTGGTTCTCTCTCCTGTTCTAAATGAAGCTGAGATGACCGATACATCCTCAATTTCATTAATCGGTGAATCAGAACCAATTCTTACCGTTACTCCTTCTTCATCAGATAAAGGTTGTAAGGCATTCCATACTTGAGAGTTTTCAAATGCACTAACGATTCTTCTCAATTTATTTACATCATTATACTCAGGCTGGTATAACATATTTTCTTTTCCTGAAAAATATACATTGCTCGAAGCAAATCGAACAAAAGCTTCAAGAAAAGCATTAAATAATTCCTCATGCTCCTTGATTTTAGCTGATAACACCGGTTTTACATCACGTTCTAAACGAAATGCTACCTGATCAATCGGTGTCCCTATCAATAAATCATTCATCACTGCAACACAACTCACCAAATCATCAATTTTATGATTACGGTTTAAATCAAACACCTTGTTTTCAACATAGCCTTGATTCGTAATAATAATCGCAGTAACTCGGTTATCATTCAAAGGAACAATATTGATTTGCTGCAAAGTATCTTCGCTAGAATCTGGTCCCAAGACTACCGATGTTAGATGCGTTAGTTCACTTAACATCTCACAACTTTCATGAATAATTTCATTCAAACCACGATGACGATCGCTAAAAATTTGCGCTACTTGGTTTTTAATCCCTTCATCTAGATCCCGCTTTGCAAGATTATCAACATAGAATCGATATCCTTCAACCGAAGGAACTCGTCCGGAAGATGTATGAGTTTTTTCTAAATAACCATACTCTTCAAGAAAACTCATCTCATTACGAATGGTTGCACTTGAATAAGGCAATTGATATTTTGTCATCAAAGCTTTTGACCCAACTGGTTCAGCCGTTTCAATAAACTCATCAACAATACATTTAAATACTAATAGTTGCCTCGCTGTAAGCATCAGTTTCACCACCCTTAGCACTCATCTTTCCTTTGTGCTAAATACATTATACATCAATAATTAGCACTGTCAACACCTTTGTGCTAAAAAATAAAAAAAGAATTATAAATCCGATTTCTATTTAAAACAACTCTATAATCAATCTAATTCCTTGATAAAATCACAAAAAAAACAGCCCTAAGGCTGTTAAATTTTTTCAAAAACACTTGACGGTTGTTTACAAACTGGACAAATAAAATCTTCAGGCAATTCATCTGCTTCTAAAATAAATCCACAAACAGTACATCTCCAACCATGTTTTGAAGTATCTGCTTGATAACTAGAAGCATTTTTAGGTGTTGTTCCATTTTTCTTATTATGATAATTTGCATAAGTTAATACTTCACCTTCATTAATCACTTTACAATCAATAACATCGCCAACAAACATAATATGTGTTCCAACATCTGTCATTGAAATAACTTTAACACTAAATGAAGCAGCTATTCCTTCGGTGATTTGTTTAATATTTTGACAATCAACTTCATAATCAATCCCATCAAATTTGTTAACATCTTTACCAGACTGAAAACCAAATCTTCTGATAACATCCATATCAATATCATCAAGTAATACCCCAACGTTATAAACACAACTATTTTCAATTAACGATGTAGTATAATTATTTTTATTCAGCGTAATGCAAACTCGTGCCGGCTCTGAAGTAACCTGTACAAAAGTGTTAGCAATACAAGCACTATCCTTACCATCACAACTGCTAGATACAACATACAACCCATAACTTAACTTAAAAAATGCTTTATTGTTCATATTCCAATCTCCTTATTAGTAATGATTACTATTTGATTATACATCTTTTATTTCCTATTGTAAACCCAATTTAGAAGATTTAACCGTTCACTATACGATAACTCATCTAATTATCCCCGTTTATAAAAAATCTATTAAGATTTCATTTAATAACTTAATTGATTCACTAGTTGCATGTAAATAATCATTTTCAATTACTAACGTTTTCATCTTCAAATGTTTATCAATAGCAGTTTGATAAACATCAACTGCTCTAAGACCATATCTCTTTTCAAATTCTTTTAAATCTAAGCCTTTCACCAAACGTAATGACATCATTAAATGGTTAAACATCGTTTCTTCTTTAGAATTAATCATCTTTGTGATTGTATTTTGACGACGTAAATAAGCATTTAAATTACGATTATGTTCTATTAAGCAATCATCAATTTTTCCACTGGCTCCTACCCCAATTCCATAATAGTTATCATACTGCCAATAAGCTAGGTTATGAAGTGACTCATATCCAGTTTTCGCAAAATTACTGATTTCATATTTATGGAAATCTATTTGTTCTAAAGATTCCTCTATCAATTGAGTGATTTTCGATTCCACCTCTTCATCAAGCGGTTGATAATTTAGATTTTTCAAGACAGTATGATCTTCTAAAATTAGTGAGTAGTAAGAAATATGCTCGATCGGTAACTGTCTAACCTTAGCTAAATCATTTTTTATATCCGTAATCGTTTGATTAGGCAAACCATACATAAGATCAATTGAAATATTATTAAAACCAATTTTGCGTGCATAATCGATAATCCGCTCAACTTGTATACTCGTATGCTGGCGATTAATCTTTTTTAAAAGGATATCATTAAATGTTTCAACCCCGATACTTAAACGGCTAACACCACCTCTTTTTAAAATATCTAATTTATAATAATCGATACTTTCTGGATTAACTTCTATGGACACCTCTTTAGTCTCACTACTTATGTATGGTTTAATAATATCCATCAGCCATTCTAATTGTTCATCATTTAAACTGCTCGGTGTTCCACCACCAATATATATAGTCTTTAGCGGCTCTGTAATATTTAAAGCTTGAAGTTCATGCTTTAAAACCGCCAAATAATCATCGGCTTGATGTTCGTTATAAAAAACTTTACAAAAGTCACAATATGCACAAATTTGTTCACAAAAAGGAATATGCAGATATAATGAATTAGTCTTCATTTTCAAAACCAAATTCTTTAGCCAAACCACCTAAAGAAGTTTCCTTATACGCACTATTTAAATCTTTTCCTGTTTCTTTCATCACCCGAACAACCGCATCAAAAGAAACTTTATTTTTTCTCAAGTAACCCAGCTGCTTAGCATACATCGCCGCATCCATTGCTCTAAGTGCACCAAAACCATTACGCTCAATACAAGGAATTTGAACATAGCCGCCTACAGGATCACATGTTAAACCAAGATTATGTTCTAAGCCCATTTCACCAGCATATTGAATCAGATTATTATTAAGTTCTAAAATCCAGCCATAAGCAGCCGCTGCCATTGCACAAGCACTTCCGATTTCTGCCTGACAACCACCATCAGCGCCAGAAATAGTTGCATTTGTTTTAATAACATTGCCAAATATTCCAGCTACTGCTAATGCTTTTATAATCTCTTTTCGAGGAATTTCTAATTGTTTGTAACAATAATATAAGACTGCTGGTAAAACTCCGCTAGCTCCACATGTCGGTGCAGTAACAATACGATGTCCACTGGCATTTTCTTCACTAACCGCATAAGCATAACTACTAACTAATAAGCGATCTCGTTCTCCACTACGACGTGTGTTGATTGCTTGTTGATATATTGATTTAGCAACTCTTTTCAATCCCAGTTTTCCTGGAATAACTCCCGTTGTTGATAATCCAGCTTCAACACAAGCAAACATTGCATTTAGTACTTCAAATAAATAAGCTTTAAAATGCTCATCTTCATACTCGATTGTATAATCATATAAATTGATTCCTTTACGATCACAATATTCTAAAATTTCCGTTAAATTACCATGCGGATATACTTGCTTAGAAGGTTGCAAAGAACTATCATCATACATTAAAGCTCCACCACCTACTGAATAAACTGTAATTTTATCAAGCAATTGATTTTCCCGATATATTTCAAAAATCATCCCATTTGGATGTTTAGGTAATGCTGTATTAACAAAGTGTATCTTAACACTATCTTTACCTAAAGTTTCTTCAATAATGTAATCTGTTAAATGGCCTTTCCCTGTCAATGCTAACGAGCCATGTAGATATACTTCAAAATGTGTAGCCTGAGGATAGGTTTCCTTAACTTTTAATGCCGCTCTTTGTGGTCCCATCGTATGGGACGAAGATGGTCCAACCCCAATTTTATATAACTCTCTTAATGATTCCATAATACCTCCTAAATTCTTACCATAAATAATTCTAAACCCATTTTTTTATCCATTTTACCTGTTTTGATTTCTACATCAAGACGTGATAAATCATCTAAACATTGCAATAATTCATTTAAATCAAAATCTTTTCCTTCTTGACGAACATATTTTAATCGGTAAGGATTAACTCCCAGTATTTTTCCAATTTCTTTATCATTATAACCTTTACGATCCAATAATTTAACTTGGTAAATTAGCCGCATTTGACCCGCTATAAGAACAATCAACTTAATTGGTTCCTCATTTAAAATCATTAGATCATGATAAATCGAAAACATTTTTCTTCGATCTTTTTGAAGAATCGCACTAGTTAATGCAAAAACATTTTCATCCAACGGCTTACTTACCAATTCATCAACAATATCATATGTAATATGTTTGCTGTACAAACATAGTTTTTCCACCTCAAGAGCAACATTATTCAAACTATCTCCTAAACGACTCAATAATAATTCTAATGCATCATCATCGATCGTTGCATCTCGACGTCTGATTGCTTGACGTGTACTGTCTGATAGCTTATAATGATTAACTTTATCTATTTCAAAAAATTGTGCTTGTTTACGTAAATTTTTAACAATTTTTTTACGCTCATCAAAATCTTTACCAACATGATAAATTACAAATATTACTTCTTCACTATTAATTAAACATTTTTCAAAATACTCTAACTCATTATTATCTTTTTTTACTTTCTTTGTCGTTAAAAAATAAGGGTTTTTCAACACAACCATTTTCTTGTCGGTTAAAAAAGGAGGTGTGATCAAATCTTCATAAACTTCTTCTAAACTATCTTCATTAGCCCGATATGTTGAAATATTCATATTATCCTCATTACAATCATATTCTTTTTTTAAAGACTGTAATTTTTGTTCCATCAAAAAACTTTCTTCACCATATATTACAAATATCATTTATCGTTCCTCCAACAGTAATAATTATAGACTATTTAATCATTAAAGTCATTGAAAATATAATTATCATTACCATAATAAACAATCTTCACCATGCCCATTTCATCACTACGATAAACCTTTACTCCATAATCATTTAAGCGGGTAATTACATCATCATGGGGATGACCATAATAATTATCTTTACCACAGCTAATTAGGGCAATTTTAGGTTTTATTGCATTTAAAAAAGCTGCACTAGTCCCCGTATTACTGCCATGGTGGGAAACCTTTAATACATCAATTTTAAGCTCTGGATAATCGTTGATCAACTGTCGTTCTACTGCATTGGATATATCCCCTGTAAATAAATATTTCAACTTATTGATCGTTACCAACAAAACTAACGAACTATCATTATTATCTGTTGATTCAGGTGTTTTCAGTATCTCAATTTCTACCTGCCCAATTTTAAATTTATCTTGGTATGATGTAATAGTATGTCCAATTTCAATTTGATCCGCAAGTGACTGATAAGCTCCACTATGATCAAAATCATCATGAGAAATAAAAACATGATCTAATTTAAACACTCCTACCGAACGTAAATATGGTACTAATGTTAAAGCAGCTAGATCTTTATTTCGCAATCCCCCAGTATCGATTAAAATATTTCCTTGATTATAAGGCTGTTAAATAAAAAAACAATCACCTTGACCTACATCAATCATAACCACTTGACCAAAAGTCTGATAGTATGGTTTAAAATAAAACATGATCACTAAACTTAGCAGTAATAGAATCTCACGGTGAATTCGCTGTTTAATATTTATTTTGACTATTAATTTAAAATAAATATAGTAATATCCTAAAATAAAAAATAAAGATGGTTTAGAAAAATTAATAAAAAAAGAGAAGTCCGTACTAAAAACAACAATATTATCTAGAACTTCAATTACTAGACTAATAACCGGTTTAAAGAAATTACCAAAAATCACATATAACCATAGCAGTTGATATAACACTGAAATCAGTGGTGTTAAAATAATCCCTAAAAACAATGACAGTATATTAATTCGATATTGAATCGAAATAACGATTGGTACGCTAGCTCCATAAACTATCTCATTCAGGTACCTATGATGATTAATCAAAATAATTATTAAATACATAAAATAGGAAAAAACAAAAGATAAATTATAAATAATATATGGATTCATAAATACAAAAAACATAGCAACAAGACTAAAGCAGTCTAATTGATTTAGATACTTTTTAAACAAAGTCATCAAAAGCATTACTAAATACGCCCGCATAAAAGAAATATTATATGGAATAATATACATATACACACCAATTATAATTAGACTGAGGTAATTAATTAAATATTCCGGTAATAAAAAAATTAATACTTTTTTAATCAACCTTCTTAATATATGAATATGTAGTCCTGACAAAGCAAACAAATGAACAATCGACAACTCTGTTAATTGATGATAATAATCATTGATCATTTCATCTCTTATTCCCAAAATAAACATGCTTGCATAACTATTAACTAGCTCTTTACCGTCTATTCGTTTTTGAAGTTTTTGAAAAAGCGTATTATGTTTTTGACTATTTATAAGGCGTAGTAAAGATGCATTATTAGTAATCCCTTGACTATACAAATAGTTACGATAATCAAATGCGTTATCGTTTGTTGCACGACTAATTTCAAAATAATTAACCTCAATTTCTAATTCATCACCAACTTCATAGCCAATAAACTCACCATATACTTTGATCTTTGTTTTTGTTGTTTTAAATACAATGCTCTTTTCATCCCTACTAATTATATACCCGCTTATAATTGGTTCATCGGTCGGCTGAGGCCACCTAATAAACACTAAAAAGAAAATCATAACCAGCCCTATCGTTACAAGTCGCCCCCACCCAAAATGACGAATTATAAAGAACGCATAAATAATTAAGAGCACTAAAAAAACTGGATGAATCAACATGACCAAAACACCTAACAAACATGCTACCGCATAGTAAATCAAATGATATCTTAAAGACATAATAACTCCCTTATTCGCAAATAAGTTTTTTCTCCTATCCCTGATACTTCTTTTATCTCTTCGATGGTAGCAAATGGGTGTTCATTACGATAATCAATAATTTTATCTGCAGTTTTTGGCCCAATTCCCTTAATCGTCATCAATTGTTCTTTTGATGCATGATTTAAAGAAATTAAATTTTTATTTATAGGGATATAAAAAACTGTTTGGCTATCCAAAACAGTTTTTTGATCAAATCCATAAACATTATCAGTATTTAATGCTTTAAATACATCTTCGATTGTTGGTGAAGAATTAAATACTAAAGTTTCATTATACTTACCTTCAACAATTATTTTTACTTGTGGATCTGATTCAATTTCATTTAATGATGTTTCAGGCAATGTAAATGAATAAACAGTTGAGATAATTAAAATAATTAACAAACCAATAATTTCATGTTTTTTCACAATACCTCCACAAAAAAAGACTGTAAAAACAGCCTTATTCATCAATATTTATATTTAAATGTTTATATGCTTCATTCGTTGCAACACGACCGCGAGGAGTTCTCTTTATCAAACCGATTTGAAGAAGATAAGGTTCGTAGACATCTTCTAATGTTTGTGGTTCTTCTCCAATTGAAGCTGCCAGAGATTCCAGACCTACCGGTCCCCCCTTAAAGCGATGAATGATTCCTAACAAGTATTTATGATCCACATCATCTAGTCCTAATTGATCTACTTTAAGACGATCTAAAGCCTCAATCGTCCGCTCTTTACTGATAATTTCTTCACCGTTGAACTGTGCAAAATCTCGAACCCGTCTAAATAATCGATTAGCAATACGCGGTGTTCCGCGGGAACGCATCGCCAAAGCCGATTTAGCGTCATCATCCATTGGCATTGAGTAGACACGACTGGTCCGATCAATAATCGTTTTTAAATCCGTTTCATCGTAATATTCCAGTTTAGAAATAATTCCAAAACGGTCTCGTAATGGTGCTGACAGATCACCAGCTCTAGTTGTTGCTCCAACTAAAGTAAATGGCGGTAAATCAATTCTTACTGAACGTGTTGATGCTTCTTTACCAATCACTACATCAACACAAAAATCTTCCATAGCTGGATAAAGAATTTCTTCAACCACTTTATTTAAACGATGAATTTCATCAATAAATAAAACATCACCCGGTTCCAATGCTGTTAGAATAGCAACTAAATCACCAGTTTTTTCAATACTTGGACCAGTTGTAATTTTGATATTTGTCCCCATCTCATTAGCAATAATCATTGACATCGTTGTCTTTCCTAGTCCAGGAGGCCCGTACAATAACACATGATCTAGTGATTCGTCACGCAGTTTAGCTGCCCCAACAAAAACTTTTAGATTTTCTTTTAAGTTAGTTTGACCAACATATTCATCGAATGATGAAGGACGCAAACTACTATCATCATCAATAACATTTGCATCAAGAATCTCATTCCTTGTCATTTTCTACCTCCTACTTTACTAATAAACTTAAAGCTCTTTTTACATAACCGTTAGTATCTAGTTTTTCATTTAATAGGACTGCCAAAGCTTTATCCACTTCAGATTTTTTATAACCTAGGGCAATTAATACTTCAGCCGCCTCGTCTAAATCATTATTATTTATCAGTGTTGTTGCTGTTGGTGTATTTTTAAACTTACCTTGAAGATCTAAAATAATCTGCTGCGCTGCTTTTGGTCCAATTCCAGGAATTTTCTTTAAATATGCTACATTCCCTGTTTCAATTGCACTTATAATGCTTGTTACATCACCAGTAGCTAAAATTCCTATCGCTGTTTTACAACCAATCCCTTTGACCAGAATTAATTTTAAAAACATTTCTTTTTCTTCACTTGTTTTAAATCCATATAATAATAATGCATCTTCTTTAACTTGTTGGTAAAGAAAAATCTTTATTTCTTTACCTCGTGTATATTCATATGGATTATTGACATATATCAAATAACCAATTCCACTATTTTCTACAACAATATGATCAATATTCATCTCAACTACCGTACCAATTAAGTAACTATACATTCCCTACTCCTTCACATTTACTATTATACAGCACATCGTACTGTTTTTTATCTCAAAATCGTTTCAAACCATTCTCAACAATTATAGCATTGTAAAAGAAAAAAACCAACTAGTATTACTAGCTGGTTACTCATAAAAATCAAATTCAAACTCACCGATAGCAACATTATCACCATCTTGAGCTCCGGCATTTCTAAGTGCATCATCAACACCCATATTACGCATTTTAATCAATAGTCGTTTTAATGAATCATCACTTACTAACGATGTCATTGCCACCATTCTCTCGATCTTCTTGCCAGTAATTTGCCAATTACCATTACCTAAATTATGTAATTCAAATGGTTTATCTTCCTCATCACCCATTGTATAAAGAACAGTATGTTCAACTTCATCTTCCATTGTGAAAGTTGGTGCAGTAGCTAACGCATCAGCAACCGCATATAAAACCTGATCTACACCATCATGAATAATAGCACTAATTGGGAAAATCTTAACATCTTCACCAACCTGTTTTTTAAAACGAACTAAATTTTCTTCAGCCCCATCTTCATCCATTTTATTTGCTACAACGATTTGAGGACGTTCTAATAAACGATATTGATATTCACCAAGTTCTTTATTAATAGTAACATAATCCTCATATGGATCACGGCCATCGACTGCTCCCATATCAACAATATGAACGATTACTCGACAACGTTCAATATGGCGCAAGAATTGATGCCCCAAACCTTTACCTTGAGCCGCTCCCTCAATCAATCCTGGTAAATCAGCCATAACAAAACTACGTCCATCTTTTACTTGAACCACTCCTAAATTAGGAACGATCGTAGTAAAATGATAATCTGCAATTTCCGGGCGTGCTCGTGAAACAACTGATAAGAGTGTTGATTTACCTACTGATGGAAAACCAACCAATCCCACATCCGCCAATAATTTCAATTCACAAATAAGATCGAAATTTTCACCAGGTTCACCACGCTCACAAATTTGTGGTGCAGGATTCCGTGAAGTTGCAAAACGCGCATTTCCGCGACCACCACGGCCACCTTTAGCAATTACAACACGTTGCTTATCTTCGGTTAAATCCGCCATGATCTGCCCAGTTTCTTCATTAAGAATCATTGTTCCAACCGGTACTTTAATGACCGTATCAATAGCATCTTTACCATGCATTTTTTTAGCCATCCCATTTTGACCAGATGGTGCCTTATATAATCGATTATATTTCAAATCTAACAAAGTTGATAATGAGGTCGTCGCTTGAAAAATCACACTTCCACCACGACCGCCATCACCTCCAGCTGGACCACCTTTTGGTACATGGGCCTCACGTCTAAAAGCTACTGTCCCGTCACCGCCTTTTCCAGCTTCAACTCTAATTTTTGCTTTATCAATAAACTGCATATATCCACCTCTTTT
>OLOY01000493.1_pt1 | contig 28190 bp, 18 predicted proteins | sample 1672771 | NCBI WGS metagenome assembly OLOY01 (sample SAMEA3136722, study PRJEB25190) | human gut metagenome
TGATGTGACGGACGGAAGTATTCAAATCGGCGGCGTTGACATTCGGGATATTCCGCTGGATGCGCTGATGGATAAGGTCAGCTTCGTATTTCAGGATACGTTCCTGTTCAAACAGAGCATCCTGGACAACATCCGTATGGGAAATCCAGATGCTACGGAAGAACAGGTGATTGCGGCGGCAAAGGCTGCAAGATGCCATGAATTTATTGAGCAGCTTCCGAACGGGTATCAGACTGTAATCGGCAGTACCGGCGTCCATCTTTCCGGTGGTGAGCGCCAGCGGATTGCCATTGCAAGGGCTATCGTAAAAGACGCGCCCATTATCGTTCTGGACGAGGCAACTGCGTTCAGCGACCCGGAGAACGAGTACCTGATTCAAAAAGTCTTTGAAAAGCTGATTCAGAATAAAACGGTTGTAATGATCGCCCATCGCCTGTCTACGATTCGTAATGCTGACCAGATCCTTGTCATGGAAAAGGGCTGTCTGATTGAATCCGGCACCCATGACGAGCTGTTGAAGAAGGATGGAAAATACGCGCAGATGTGGAGCAGCTATACGGAGTCGATCAACTGGAAAATTGGTACAGGAAAGGCGGTGTGATCTATGAGTAAGCTGAAAGAAAAGTTAATGCTGTCGGAGAAAGGCTACTCCGACCTGAAAAAAGCAATTACGGCCTGCACAATAACCAATATCGCGTTATTGCTCCCATCAATGGTAGCCTGCCTGATCTTTTGGGAGCTGTTAAAGCCGTTTACTGGAGAAGCAATTTCGTGGGCCGCGTTGTGGAAGCTGCTGGGCCTGGGGCTGGTGGCGGCTATTCTGGTATTCCTGGCCGCGAAAAACGATTATAGGAAAACCTATATTGCTTCCTATAAGGAGGCCAGCACGACCAGACTTCGGATCGCGGAGCATCTTCGCAAGCTCCCCATGAGCTTCTTTAACACAAAGGATTTGTCCGACATTACCACAAACATGATGGCGGATTGCAGCAGCATGGAATCCATGCTCAGCAGTACCATCCCGCCGCTGATTGCGAATATAATCTCTGTTACTTTGACTTGTATTTGTCTGGCGTTTTTTGATTGGCGCATGGCCCTTGCGATTTTCTGCACGATGCCGGTTACATTCCTTATCATCTTGGGCGGGCGCAAGCTGCAACTTCATCTGTTTGACAAACAGGTGGATGTGAAACTGGAGGCGTCCAGCCAGATTCAGGAATACCTGGAAGGTATTAAGATCATCAAATCTTGTGGTCTTGGCGGTTCCCGCTTTGATGCGTTGGATAAAGCACTCCAGGCCATGAAAAAAATCGCCATTAAAGTGGAACTGGCCTCCGGTATTCTGGTTCAGGGAGCCAGCCTGATCCTGCAAGCAGGGCTTGGCATTACTATTTTCATTGGAACGGTGCTGATAACCGGCGGCAAAATCGAATTGCTCCCTCTGCTGGTGCTGCTCATGTTCTCCACGCAGATTTACGGCCCGATCCTTGCCATTCTCTCACAGTTGACTTCTCTGTTTCATTTGGAGACTGTCACCAACCGTATGCGTACCCTGCTGACCACGCCCGCTATGGAGGGCGAGGATAAGGATGTATCCAAGTATGACATTGAACTGAAAAATGTCACTTTCGGATATAACCAGGACGATGTTATCAAGGATGTGTCTTTTTCTATTCCTGCTGGCAGCGTAACGGCCCTGGTAGGGCCTTCCGGCAGCGGCAAAAGCACAATTTCCAAACTCATTGCCCGCTTTTGGGATGTAAGAAAAGGTCAGATTTCCATTGGTGGTATGGATGTTCGCACCATTGAACCGGAACACCTGATGCGCTGTATGTCCTTTGTATTTCAGGATGTAACCTTGTTCAACGACACTGTTTTTAACAATATCCGTGTAGGCAACATGAACGCTACCGAGGAGCAGGTCATGGCGGCGGCAAAGGCGGCATACTGTGACGAATTTATCCAGAGATTGCCGGACGGTTATCAGACTGTCCTTGGAGAAAACGGCAGCACTCTTTCTGGTGGTGAGCGTCAGCGGATTTCCATTGCCCGCGCTCTGCTGAAAGATGCCCCGATTATTCTTCTTGATGAAGCAACAGCATCTCTTGACCCGGAGAACGAGGTTTTAATCCAGCGGGCCATTGCAAAGCTGGTGGAGGGTAAGACGGTCATTATGATTGCTCACCGGCTTCGTACCGTTGTGGATGCCGACCAGATTCTTGTCCTCGACAATGGAAAATTGGTGGAATGCGGCACACATGATGAACTGATGAAGAAAAAAGGTTTGTATCACAAGTTGTTCTGCATCCAGCAGGAGAGCCTTGGCTGGGAGGTATAACCTTTGAGGATAGGATGTCCTATGAAGATTCATGCGTCCGGGGAGGATTATCTGGAGGCTGTGCTGATTCTCCAAAAGAAGCAGGGCATGGTTCGCTCCGTTGACCTTGCTCGGTACATGGGTTTTAGCAAACCGAGTATCAGTCATGCGGTGGGCGTTTTGAAAAACGGCGGTTTTGAGAAATCAAGGCCGCCGTTTCTTTTGCCCTCAAATGGAATGACGCGCTGGCAGCTTCGGCGGCTTACAGGAGGGAGCCGCCCATGATACGATCTGACCGCCGACAAATTCTGACTGTATTTTCGCAACTGTCAAAAAAATCCATACTGTCCAGTGGGTACAGTCTAACGATGGATGCGAAAATCGTCGCTTTTTAATTTTACTGTATTAGATACTTGTCCGGTCAATATAGGAGATAATGTGTTTTTCGGTCCCAATTGCACAATAGCTACACCGGTTCATCCTTTCCGGTGGCAGGAGAGAAATATTAAATTCAAGGAAGACGGCACTGCTTATGATGATGAATATGGAAAACATATTACGATTCATTCGAATTGCTGGATTGCCAGTAATGTGATGATTGCCGGCGGTCTGATGATGGGAAATGCAGCTTCTGTTATTGGTTTTGCTGTTGCGGGAATTGTAATTTTCTTTGTGGCTGTAAAAGTTGACTTGTCTATTTTGCGCCTGGTGTTCTTGCCACTGGAATTCGCCGGACTTCCGAAAATCGACTTCGGTTTTCCGGAATTGATATTACATTATTTGGAGAGACATTTAAGTGGATTCTGTGGAAATAAAATCCATGGAAGGTTCTTTTTGGCGTGCTGTTTATGTAAAAACAGTGGATTTTTTATATTAATATGTGTATAATGAAGCGAACTGTGAAAAAATAAGGGAAAAGAGAGGAAGAAAGAGTGGAAAAAAGAATTATTCAGGTAGAAGACAAGGTGCCTGCAAAGCTGCTGATCCCGCTTAGTATCCAGCATATGTTTGCCATGTTTGGCGCATCTGTACTGGTTCCGTTTCTGTTCGGAATCAATCCGGCCATCGTACTGCTGATGAACGGTGTGGGAACTTTACTGTTTATTTTGATCACAAAGGGAAAAGCTCCGGCTTACCTTGGATCAAGCTTTGCTTTTCTGTCACCGGGAATCCTGGTTATGACAAAATTCGGATACCAGTATGCACTGGGCGGATTTGTAGTTCTTGGCATTGCAGGTATGATCCTGGCGCTGATCATTGGAAAATGTGGAACCAAATGGATCGATATCGTGCTTCCCACAGCTGCAATGGGACCTGTAGTTGCACTGATCGGTCTGGAGCTTGCCGGAAGTGCTGCAAGTACAGCAGGACTTCTTGACGATAAGATAGATATGAAAAATGTGATCGTATTTCTGGTAACATTGGGAGTTGCAGTGTTTGGACAGATCCTGTTCAGAGGATTCTTATCAGTGATCCCAATCCTGATCGCGATCATTGCTGGGTATGTGGCAGCAGTTCTCTGCGGAATCCTGGATTTTACAGCAGTAAAAGAAGCTGCATTTTTTGCACTGCCTAATTTCCAGCATCCGAAATTTAATCTGGAAGCGATTCTGACAATCTTTCCGGCACTTCTTCTGGTAACATCCGAGCATATCGGACATCAGATTGTAACCAGCAAGATTGTAGGGAAAGACCTGCTGAAAGAACCGGGCTTACATCGTTCCCTTTTTGCAGACTTCTTTTCTACAACACTGTCTGCATGCATGGGTTCTGTACCCACAACTACCTATGGTGAGAATATTGGTGTTATGGCCATGACAAAGGTTTACAGTGTGCAGGTGATCGGAGGTGCAGCTGTTCTCTCTATCTGCTGCTCCTTCCTTGGAAAACTGGCAGCATTGATCAATACCATTCCCGGTCCTGTGATCGGAGGAATTTCTTTCCTGCTCTATGGTATGATCGGTACCTCCGGACTTCGTATGCTGGTAGACAATAAAGTAGATTACGGTAAATCCAGAAATCTGACACTGACCTCGGTTGTATTTATCGTAGGTCTTTCCGGAATCTCCCTGAATCTGGGAAATGTAAAACTGACAGGCATGGTACTGGCATGTGTTGTAGGTATGGCACTGAGCCTGGTGTTCTATATCCTGGACAAGCTACATCTGACAAATGATCAGTGATATTGGATAACTGATATATAAATGAACGAAAACCTTCGGGCAGGAATGTCCGGAGGTTTTTGTGTATAATTTCATTGATGTAAAAATAAAATTGAAGGTTTGGTTATTCTCTTGGTCAGTTTCTAATCTAAGTGCTATAATCCGAAAAAAGTCCCATAGAGAAAATGCTATTAAAGGCTATATAATAAAACCATCAAAAACAAGCGCGCTGATAAAAAACAGGAGGAAATTTTATGAAGAGAAGAGGAATGGCTTTAGGTCTGGCGGCATTAATGACCTGTACTGCTTTGTTTACCGGATGCGGTGGAACAGGTGAGACAGCTTCTAAAGATTCAGAAAGCACGGAGACAACTGCGAAGGCAGAAAACAAGGGCAGTGACGAGAAAGAAACTATAAAATTCACTTACTGGGGAAGTGGAGACGAAAAAAAGGCTATTGAGGAATCTGTAGATAAATTCATGGAAGCAAACCCCAATATTGAAGTGAATCTGATGCATATTCCATCTGAGGATTTCCTGACAAAATTGAATGCTATGATTGCAGCTGGCGAAGCACCGGATGTAAGTTATTCTGCTTCATGGAAATGTCAGATGGGTGAGGATGGCCTGATTTATAACTTCTATGATCTTCTGGATGATATGGGACTTAGCAAAGATGATTATCTGTCCACCTGTTGGTGGAACTGGAGTCCTACAGAATCAGCAGGACCTGTTCAGGCCAATGTTACAACAAACCTGATGTATAATGTAGACTGCTTCGAAGAGGCAGGGGTAGATCTGCCGCCGACTAAGGTAGAGGATGCCTGGTCATGGGATGAATTTGTAGAGATGGCACAGAAACTGACGCTGGATACAGAGGGAAGAAATGCAGCTGATCCGGATTTCGATGCAAATAATATTAAACAGTACGGTGTAATGTTTGGAACAGATTGGAATGTATATATGCCGTTTATTTTATCAGCAGGCGGCGGTTACTTAAATGAGAGTATGGATGGACTTGGATTAAATGATGAGAAGTCAGCTCAGATTTTACAGAATTTTGCAGATCTGATCAATGTGTACCATGTATCTCCTACAGCAGTACAGAAGAATGCAATGCCAAGCGCAGCAACAGCACTGGCTGCAAAACAGACAGCAATGTACATTGACGGAAGTTGGAACCATCTGGATCTTATGAATTCCGGATGCAACTGGGGCGTAGGCGTTCTCCCAATTGATGAAAACTATACTACTTTCTTTGATGGTGGTTCTTTGATCATATTCAAGAGTACAAAACATCTGGAGGCTTCCGAAAAACTTTATCTGTGGCTTACAAATCCGGAAAGTTCAGAAAGAATCACAGAATTATACAGAACTTTATGGATGCCTGTACAGACAGAATATTATACTGATCCGGATAAGATTGATTTCTGGGCATCTGAAGAATTGCCTGCAAGACCAGAGGGATTTCAGGATGCTATTGTAAAGGCAACTTATGATCATGCAGTAGTGGCAACTGAAATTAATGTAAAGAATTTTAATGAGATTAATACATTAGTGGGCTCTGCACTGGAACAGGTGTGGTCTGGAAAGAAAACAGCAGAAGAGGCAATGACAGAAGTAAAAAGCCAGACGGATTCTTTGGTAAAAGGAACCTATTCAGGAGAACGTTCTTAAAGTATTCAGGTGAAAGGCTGCTTTTGGCAGCCTTTCCTGATTGAAATAGCTATAATGCCAGAAAGGAATAAATATGCAGACGAAAATAAAGTATAAAATGACAAATCGCGAGAAAAGAGAAAATCGTTGGGGAATTTTATTCAGTCTTCCCTGTATTCTGGGATTTTTGATTTTTGCATTGCTTCCGATGGTAGTCAGTCTGGGACTGAGTTTTACAAATTATAATTTTACAACAGGCGGGCAGTTTATAGGAATCAGCAACTATAAAAATCTGTTTAGCGGAAGTGATCCGTATTTTTATAAATCATTAGTTGTAACAGTAATTTATGTTGCGCTTTCTGTACCTACAGCTATCATATTTTCTTTTTTTATAGCAATGCTGTTAAATACAAACGTAAAAGGAAAAGGATTTTTCAGAACAATCTTTTATCTTCCAACTGTAGTTCCGATCGTAGCAATGGCAGCGATCTGGATGTGGATTTTCAATCCGGACATGGGATTGGCAAACAATATTTTAAAGGCAATGCATTTACCGGTAAGCACATGGCTTTCAGGTGAAAGTTCAGTTATTCCCACACTGGTTTTTATTAATCTGTGGACTACCGGATCTACAATGGTAATTTTCCTTGCCGGAATGCAGGATGTACCGAGACAGCTTCTGGAAGCAGTTGAGATTGATGGAGGCGGATTCTGGGCAAAGCTGCTTCATGTTACGATTCCTATGATGACTCCTACAATTTTTTATAATGTGGTAATGGGAATCATCAATGGATTCCAGATATTTACCCAGTCTTATGTTATGACACAGGGTGGACCAAACAATTCCAGTTTGTTCTATGTATACTATCTGTACAGAGAAGCATTTGAGTTTGGAAGAATGGGAAATGCCTGTGCAGTTGCCTGGGTATTGTTTCTGATCATTATGGTGCTGACTGCAGTCATATTTAAGTTTTCCAACCGTTGGGTTTATTATGGAGGAGAATGAATATGAAGAATACAAAGAAAATTATTTCAAAAATTCTAATATATTTTGCGCTGATTTTAGGTGTTTTGTTTTGTCTGGTTCCTTTGTACTGGATGATCAGAAGTTCACTGATGAACACAGTGGAAGTGTTTATGATGCCGCCTCGCTGGATTCCTTCTAAATTTATGTGGGAAAACTATCAGGAAGTTTTTGATACACTTCCCTTTGGAAAATATTTCCTGAATTCATTTATTGTAACCGGAGGATGTGTAGTGGGAACAATGCTTACCAGTTCCATCTGTGCATATGGATTGGCAAGAATTAAATGGAGAGGCAGAAATGTGGTGTTTGCCTGCATTATCAGCAGTATGATGCTTCCAGTTGCGGTTACTTTGATTCCTACATTTCTGATGTGGAGAACTATTGGAATAACAGACAGCTTTATTCCACTGATTGTTCCGGCATGGTTTGGAGGCGGTGCATTTTACATATTCCTGCTTCGTCAGTTTTATCTGGGAATCCCGAAGGATTTTGATGAGGCAGCATATCTGGACGGTGCTTCCCATATTCAGATTTTTACAAAAATTATCCTGCCAATTACAAAACCGGCTCTGGCTGTTGTAGGTATGTTTGCGTTTTTAAATTCCTGGAACGATTTCCTGAGTCCGCTTGTATATTTAAATTCTGAGAAAAAATATACAGTTGCACTGGGACTTCAGTTGTTTACTGGTTCTTACAGAGGTGAATGGAATTTAATGATGGCAGCAGCCTGCCTGGTGCTTGCACCTGTTGTGGTTGTATTTGCCATTGGTCAGAAGTATCTTGTTGAGGGTGTAACAATGTCTGGTGTGAAAGGCTAAGAATAGGAGGAAAAACAATGCATTTAAGAGGAAATGTGATTTATAATACATGGGAAAATTTCTGGAAAAAGGCATATAAGTCTTCTTATTTCAGAGCACAGTATGATGAAACTTCGGAGCGCACAGACTGGTCATTAAGTGAGAGACAGCTATTTACACAGTCAAATGGAAGAACACTTTTGGGACAGGATACCATGGGCAGACTGCACTTTTTGTGCACTCCTCATGATAAAATTTATGCAGTACCATCCGGAGGAACAGATCTGGGAGGACAGTTTAAAGGATACATAGGTCAGTATTATCAGAATGATACAGCATTACTTCTTGGAAAAATGAAATATGATCTGGAGCTGGACAATGGTCTGATGATCTCAGGTGCAAATAAGCAGTCATGGACAACTTATTATGATGATTTTCTTCCGGTTACCTCTACAGAGCATCCGGAACTGGAAACCAGAATATTTTCTTTTGCGCCGATTCTTGAGAAAGAAGCAGTTCCAGCATCATCAATCCATCCGGTTCCGGGACCTGCAGGAGCATTTTACTGTATAGAAGTAAAAAATACTTCCGGATGCAAAATTAAAGGAAAACTCCGCCTGTCATTTGACCAGAAGTTTGTAAATCAGTTTGAGCATTATGGAAAGTATTTCGATGATTATACAGTAACACCATATAAATCAGAATGGGATCAGAAACTGCTGATATTATGGCACCCGGAAGCCTGTGCAGCAATTCAGCTTCTGGATTCCGTATGTGAAGGCCAGGGAGATAATCCCAGGATTTATGTACCATTTGAATTAAAAGCAAATGAAACCAGAACATTTACAACAGTGATTGCTCTTACTCCAAAGAGAGAAGAGATTTATTCTGCTCTTGGAACACTGTATCAACATACATCGCTGGAATGGTTGAACGTTACTGATGATTTCTGGAAAGAAAGATTTGGAAAAATCACTACAGACATTCGGGAGAATCAGGAGGCTGGTGAGAAATACCGTGATATGCAGGTACGGTTCATTCTTGATAATTTTAACTGCCTTTCCTTCAGAGAAGACGGAAGTCTGCTGACTAACTGGCAGGGGGCACCGTCTCATAGCCTTTCAAGACTCTGGGGAATTGATATCACTCCTGATGTGGTAAGTGTTATGTATGCAGTACCTGAGGTAGGAAAAAGCGCAATGTTTTATCTGGCAGAAAGAAACCGGCCACGTTACAGTCTGTATTCGGATCATAGTATGTTTTACTATATTTCTCTGCTTGTAATAGCAGGAAAATATCTGGAGCTGACAGGAGATGAGAAATTCTTCAGAGATCATCCGGAACTGGTTGCTGCTATTGATGAGATCTACGATGGAATGATGAAGCATAAACATAAAGAAAAAGCACTGATTTCCAGCAGATACGCCAGCGATCTTATTGTATTCCGCAAGTATGATTATGGCGCAAATGTACAGTGTTATTATGCGCTGAAATCTTATAGAAGAATTCTGAAACTTCTGGAACGAGATGTGACAGATGTGGACAGATTTATGAAACAGATGAAAGCAGATATGAAAGAACTGATGGAGGGCAGCGGACCATTCGGCAGACAGATTACAGGTGGAAACAACTTAGGTGAGAATGAGGAACGCTTCTATATCCAGGATGATCTGAATTATTATGGCGGTGAGGATACTGCTACAGTTATGGCACCTTTGTATGGACTGTATGAGTTTGATTATGAGCCGTATGTAAACCTTCACAGATATGCACGTTCTATGTATATCACAAACTATGATCCGGAATTCCAGACAATGCGTGAATTACATTTTGGCATGAATCCATCTGCAACAGGCTGTACTTTAAAACTTGGCGGAAGTCTTACCAGACAGGAAATGCTTGATAACCTGAATCTCCTTTACGAACGTCTGGATGAAACAGGATCACTTTTCTGGTGGCCAAGAGCGACAAATAAGAAAAGATGCCTGACTAGATGCAGCCAGGGACAGGGGGCATGGATTCAGCAGAGTATTGAGCAGTGGTTTGGTCTCAGGATGGATGGAACACAGAAAACGCTGGTCATCAAGCCACAGGGATTGCTTTCCGGTTATAAACTTCAGAAAACACATCTTGGAGCTTATGTTTTTGATATTGAATATAGAGAAGAAAAAGGAAAAACTGTTATTAATATTAAAAACTATAATGAGGAAGCAATAAAGGTTATTTTTGAAGTACGTAAGTACGGTGCAGGTGCACAGGGAGAATGTATAAAAGTAGAGGAATTGGTATTGGCAGGAGCTCTTGTTGAGAAAGAGTTTGTTACAGAGACAATGGCTGTGCAGGAAACGGATATTGCAGGAGCTGAGTGCAGCACAATGACAGAGGATGGAATTTTGTTCAGTCCATATGGAATTATCATGCCTAAACTTTATAATTCAGACTGTGGAATCTTTTTATTCCGTTATCTGATCAGCCAGTCAACAGACACGAAATGGAAAAATGCAGAAGTGAAGATAGAAGTTCCTGATGGATGGAAAGTGCAGTATAAACAATTCTATCACTGGGATTATCAGCCTGTATTTTCAGACAATAAGGCAGTATGCATGGTGGGAGAAGTACCACAGAATACCCATAAGGTAGCTGGTTTTTACATCAGTTTGCCAGATGAACTGGCAGGAGGCGAGAAGAGCGTGATGCTGTCAGAGCATCCTTTCCCTCAGGATACACAGCATAAAATGAAACAGGTAACCCTGTATGTGGAGGGACAGAAAACACAGGCAGCAGGAGTGATCAGTGCAAGTCTTGAGACGGATGGAAAACAGTGTAAAGTTTCGGAAATACCGGTATTGATTCTTTCTAAGGAAGATTATGCCAATGCATTAGATAAGATGTATCACGGAACAAAAAAATAGGATTTGTAAAGACAGGTGTGCAATTGTTCATGCACACCTGTTGTGCTATAATCAAAACGTATATATCAGATAGAACAGGAGATAAAATGTACAATATATTAGTAGTAGATGATGAGCGAATTCACAGAGAAGGACTTATTATGCTTCTTGAAAAAATATGCCCGGACGATATGCTGTGGGAAGCATCAAATGGTCAGGAAGCAATGGAAATCATGAATAATATTTCCTGTGAGATTGTGATCAGTGATATACGTATGGCAGAGATGGACGGCTTACAGCTGCAAAAAAAAGTAAAAACAGATTATCCAGAAACTGCATTTGTGATTGTAAGCGGATATGCAGATTTTTCCTATGCAAGAGAGGCGTTACAGTTTCATGCAAGTGATTATCTGCTAAAGCCTGTAGATGCAGAAGAACTAAAACAGGCCATTAAGAAAATAAAGAAATCAAAAAATCAGGATCAGGTTCAAAAACAAAAAGTAGATCAGATGGAACGACAATTGAAGGAATCCGCATATGGATATATGGAGTGGCTTCTGAATCAGTATATCCACCATGCACGGCGTAAGGCGTGGGAACCCTTAAGTGAGATGTTTCCTCTGAAACAGGAAGGCTATCTGATGTTGATTCGAATTAATAAGCAGCATCTGGTTCTTAATGAAGAGATGAAACGGGAGATAGGATATTTTATAAAAAAACATCTGACAGATACATCGTCAATTACATTTCAGGTCAGCGGAACAGAAAATTTGCTGGCGGTGCTGGCCTTGTCAGGATCAAGAATTGAACAGGAACAGATCACTCAGATAGAGGAGTTTATTCAAAATATCCTGGTACTTGAGAAAAACAGAATTTATTTTGCAGTCAGTTCTTTGTATCCGGATATGGAAAGCTGCGGAAAAAAGGCATATGAAGAGGCTATGGCCGCTATGAAGTATTCTTTTTATGAAGAAGAAAGATATTTGCAGGCAGAGAAATATCTGTCTGATGGAAAACAGGAGGATTCAGTAGACAGTGAGGCAATTCTGAATTCTATAAAAGAAGGAAATCTGGAAAAAAGCGAAGCAATTTTTGAAAAAGTAGCGGAGCTTCTGTCAGAGCATAAAAGTGTTCAGCCGGATATTTTTAAAAGAAAAATCGTATTCTTTTTTTTCAGAATCTTACGTTATATGGAGCCCTATCTGAAAGCTGAACACTTGTCAGAATTAAATGCATTGGATAATCGTCTGATCGAAAGTCAGTGGTATTCTGAATTGAAAAAAAGGTCAGCGGAATTAATAAAAAATATAATCGCTTTCCGAGAAATAGCAGATTCACAGGAGACAGATCCTTTGGATGAAAGCAGAAAATATATAGAGGAACATTATCGGGACGAGATCAGTCTGGAAAGAATTGCAACATTGTATCATTTTAATGCTTCGTATTTCAGTACTTTATTTAAGCAGAGATTCGGAATTTCCTTTTCTGAATATCTGTCAGATATTCGTATGGAGAAAGCAGAGGATCTTTTGAAAACATCTTCCGACAAGGTAAGGGAGATTGCATTGGAAGTAGGGTATAAGGATCCCAATTATTTTAACAGGGCATTTAAGAAACGTCATAATATGACACCTGAAGAATTTCGCAAAAGAGTTGGGTGATGATGGAAAAATTAAAATATACAAAATTTAAAACTCTGCTGATTAGTTCATTTATTTGTATTTCCATTATTCCTGTTGTGCTTTTGGGTTTATTTATCTTCCATTTGTCAAAACAGGAACTGATCAGGCAGTCAGAAAAACAAATGTGGCAAAATGCTGAGAATGTCAGTGATATTCTGGATGAAAAGTTGGATTATATTGAGGAATTTTCATTAAAAATAAATGTAGATGCGAGAATTTATAAAATATTTCAGAATCTGGATACGTCTGACAGTGTGCAGCTTGAAAGTGCCAGTCAGGAAATTTCAAAAATTTTGTTGGACTATCTGCCGTGGAATAACACGGTTTATTCTACGCATATTGTGACTCCGTATTATCAGTTTGGCGAAAAGGAAAAGAACTATTATCCAAATCATAGCTTTATGGGTTCTAAAATACAGAAAGCAGCAGATGAGGCAAATGGAAAACTTGTGTGGATTCCGGCATATAATTATCTGGACATGTTTTCAATTGAAGATATGCCGAGAGATTTTCTGGAATATGAGCATGTATTTACGGCTGTCAGAAAGCTGCAGTTAAGCAGGGTAGAATCAGGACATATTGAACATCTGAAAAATAAGGCAGATCAAATGTATCTGGTGGTTAATTTTACAGAGGATAATCTGAATAATATGCTGAAAAAGTATACAAAGGCAAATTCTCAGATTCTTTATTATATCATGAGTGAAGATGGCAGTGTTGTTGGTCCTTACGGTGAGAGCGAATCAAAGCTGTTTCGAAATGTAACTGCAGTTGATATGGGAATTACGGAGAATAAAGGAACTGTAAAATACTACGGTGCAAATAATCAGGAATATATCGTAACCTATTCCAAAAGTATGGTGACGGGATGGTATACACTTGCCATGATTCCAGTTAATGTTTTCAGCAAGAATATTGCCACAGATCTTACCAGGGCAATATTGATTCTGGTAACTATAGAAATTATTTTATCTATTACTACGGCTGTTCTTATTTCCAGAAAGATTGGGAAAAAAGTTTATAAACCGCTGCACATGATAGAGAAAACAGGAGAGGGTAATTTTACTGCAAGAATTGTATATGACAACAGGGATGAGTTTGCGTTTTTTTATAAAAAACTGAATGAAATGAATCAGAACCTGCAGATGTTGGTTCATGAGAAATATGAGATGATGATCCAGAAACGAGACACGGAGATCATGTCGTTAAACATACAGATGAATCCCCATTTTCTCTATAATTCGCTGAATATCATTAACTGGGTATGCCTTAAAGGAGAACAGGAAAATGCCAGCAAAATGCTTTTGGATCTGTCGAGAATGCTTCAGTATACCAGCCAGAATGGTGATGTTCTGGTTCCGCTGTGGGAGGATCTGGACTGGCTTAAACGGTATATTGGAATTATGCAGAAAAGATATCAGGATCAATTTGAAGTGAGTATGGATATACCGGAGTATTTAAGAAGTCTGGAAGTTCCAAAGCTATTTCTGCAGCCGTTTGTGGAGAATGCTATTATGCATGGATTTAAGAATTATCAGGATTCCGGGAAAATCTGGATTTCAGCAGAGGAAGAAGAAAATGATATTCTTTTTTATGTAGAGGATAATGGATGTGGAATCTGTGAGGAAGATCTGAAAGAGATTCTGAATAAGGAACGAAAGAGTATAGGCGTCAGAAATACAAATAAAAGGATTCATATGATTTATGGAGAGAAATATGGGGTTACCATAAGCTCACAGCTGGAAGAAGGCACAGTTGTAACCATAAGGCTTCCGTTAAAAATTAATTCGAAAAAACAGAGTTAGATTAAGGTTATATGGATATTCAATTTTATGAGAAGGCAATTGTGAAAGATTGCTGGAAATAAGGTTGAATATCCATTTTTGATTATAAGCAAATAAATACCATGTATAACAGTATAAAACAGTTGACAACAGTTATATGCTGTTATATACTGTTTGTAGATGGAGGAGAAACATATGCATATAATAATCAATAATTCATCCATGGTACCTATTTATGAACAGATCATAGACCAGATTAAGTCTGCGATTATCAGAGGAGAGTTACAGCCGGACACTGTATTACCTTCAGTACGCAGTTTGTCAAAGGAACTGAAGATCAGTGCCCTGACTGTGAAGAAAGCCTACGACAATCTGGAAGAAGAGGGATTTACCGTCACTGTTCATGGAAAAGGAACCTACGTTGCAGCCACAAATAAAAACCTGATGAGGGAAGAACAGCTCAAAGAAGTAGAACATGATCTGGAGCAGGCAATTATGAAGGGCAGAAGATGTGGACTGAACGATGAGGAAATCAGAAATCTTTTTGAAATGATCATGGAGGACTAAGACATGTTGAAAATCAATCATTTGCAGAAACATTACAGAGGTTTTTCGCTGGACTGTTCTATGGAAGTACAGCCTGGGATGATTACAGGACTTATTGGAAGAAATGGTTCCGGGAAATCCACCACATTTAAAGCTTTGCTCGGCTTGATTCATCCGGATGGCGGAGAGATAGAGGTCTTTGGGAAAAAGGCAGAAGAGCTTAAGCCGGAGGATAAGCAGAAACTGGGAGTTGTTTTTGCAGGTTCAGGCTTCAGTATGTATCTGACAGCAGTGGGCGTGGCCAATATTATGAAAAGTATATATCCGGATTTTGACAGAGAGAAATTCCTGCAGCAGTGCAGAAGATTCAATCTGCCCACAGACAAGAAAATCAAAGAATTTTCCACTGGTATGAAAGCAAAGTTTAAAGTACTGGCAGCATTAAGCCATAAGGCAGAACTGCTGATTCTGGATGAGCCCACAGTTGGTCTGGATGTGATCGCCAGGGATGAGGTGCTGAACATGCTGAGAGAATATATGGAAGAAAATGAAAGCAGTTCTATTCTGATCAGTTCGCATATTTCATCAGATCTGGAGAGTCTTTGTGACGATTTTTATATGATCCATGCCGGAAAAATTATTCTTCATGAGGATACAGATGTACTGCTGTCAGATTATGCAGTTCTTAAAGTTTCAGAAGAAGAGTACGAAAAACTGGATCAGCAATACCTTATTAAGATCCGGAAAGAAGCTTATGGATACAGGTGTCTGACAAACCAGAAACAATTTTATATGGAAAATTACCCGGATGTTGTAATTGAGAATGGAAAGATTGATGATCTGGTAGTGATGATGGAGGAACAGGTATGAAGGGATTATTTGTAAAGGATATAGAACTGATGAAACAGCAGAAACAGTTTTTTATCCTGGTTGTTGTAATGGGAGTCATCCTGAATCTGACAGGAAGCGGGAGTGTCAGTTTTGCTGCAGGATATTTTACGATTGTCACAGCAATTTTTGCCATTACAACTATAAGTTATGATGAGTTTGATAATGGTCTTGCATTTCTTATGACCTTGCCGGTTACCAGAAAACAGTATGTGGCGGAGAAATATCTGCTGGGAGCAGGGCTTACGGCTGCAGCGTGGGGAATTGAAGCAATAACGGGAGTGATCTGTAAAGGTGTGGCAGAGCTTCAGGGGTGCCTGAGTGAGAAAATTATTGGCACTCTGATATACATTCCACTGGCGCTTCTTATGTTGTCAGTATCGCTCCCGCTTGTAATACATTTTGGAGCGGAAAAAGGACGTTATATTGCAATGGTCATGTGGGCTATTATAATTGCCGTAGTTTATACTCTAATAAAAACAATGGGACTTTCAGCAGACGCAGTCGATGCATGGCTGAATGGACTGAACCGGGGAATGGTATTGGCCGGAGCTGTATTGTTCACAGTAATTGTATATATGGGGTCTTTCTGGATTGGTGTCCGGCTTATGGAGAAGAAAGAATTCTGAGGAAAAATATTTTGACCCTAACATCATAAGGAACTGAATACGGCAGTAGAACGTGCAGTGAGTGAAAGCATTCAGGAGGGAATTTTCAAAGAATTTCTGCAAAAGAATCGAGCGTAGATAGTCGCTATGAGTATATTTGAAATGGGATTATCCGTGCAACAGATTGCTCAGGGAGTAAAAGTAGAAGAAAAGACTGTACATAAGTGGTTGAATGAAAAAAAGAAGATGAAAAACACATATTAAAAATAATGGAAGCGGAGTCCACATTAACTATAAATGTGGGCTCTTTTGGACTAAATGAACACATAAAAACACAACCCTATTGGATTTATCTATATCAGTATGTTAAAATAATTAATTGATAAAGAATTTTAATAGATAGAGCAATAAAAAAATAACTACTGATTTTATAAAAAAAAGGAGCTTTTAAATATACTATGGAGAAACTTGTCATTGGTATCCTTGCCCACGTAGATGCAGGTAAGACTACGTTGTCGGAGGGGATTTTATATTTAACGGGAAAAATCCGTAAGCTGGGGCGGGTGGATCATAAGGATGCTTATCTGGACACTTATAATCTGGAGAGGGAGCGTGGAATCACGATTTTTTCCAAGCAGGCGGAGTTTGAACTGGGAAACAGGGGGATAACTCTTCTGGATACGCCGGGACATGTGGATTTCTCGGCAGAGATGGAGAGGACACTGCAGGTTCTGGATTATGCCATTCTTGTGATCAATGGTGCAGATGGTGTGCAGGGGCATACTATGACCTTATGGAGACTTCTGGCGAGATATCAGATCCCGACGTTCCTGTTTATCAATAAAATGGACCAGGATGGAACAGATAAAGAGAAACTTCTGACAGAATTAAAGAAGCGATTAAGTGATAATTGCGTTGATTTCACCTGGGGAAAATCAGATCTGCAGTCTCAGTTTCTGGAAGATATTTCTGTCTGCGATGAAGAACTGCTTGAAAAATATCTGGAAACGGAAGAGATTTCAACAGCAGATATCCAAAAAGTGATCAGGGAGCGAAAACTTTTCCCATGTTTCTTTGGCTCTGCTCTGAAAATGACAGGTGTAGAAGAATTCCTTCATGGGCTGGAAAAATACTGCGAGACACCGACATATCCGTCTGAGTTTGGCGCAAAAGTATTCAAGATTGCCAGAGACGATCAGGGCAATCGTTTAAGCTATATGAAAATCACCGGTGGAACATTGAAGGTAAAGGAACTTCTCACAGATACAGAGAAAGCGGATCAGATCCGCATCTATTCCGGTGCGAAATTTGAGCTTGCAAAGGAAGCTCCTGCAGGAACTATCTGTGCAGTAACCGGTCTTTCCCAGACACATCCGGGACAGGGATTTGGAATTGAACGGGAATCTGAGATGCCGGTTCTGGAACCTGTATTAAATTACAGAATTCTGCTTCCTGAGGACTGCGATGTTCACCAGATGCTAAAGAAACTCAAAGAGCTGGAAGAAGAAGAACCGGAACTTCATATTGTATGGAACGAACAGCTTGGAGAAATCCATGCCATGTTGATGGGTGAGGTTCAGATTGAGATATTAAAGCATCTGATCTGGGAGCGTTTCCATGTAGCAGTAGAGTTTGGCACAGGAAATATCGTATATAAAGAAACAATCGCAGAGCCGGTAGAAGGGGTGGGTCATTTTGAGCCGCTGCGTCATTATGCAGAGGTACACCTGCTTCTGGAACCGGGAGAGCCGGGAAGCGGACTGCAGTTTTTTACTGCATGCAGTGAGGATGTGCTGGACCGTAACTGGCAGCGTCTGATTCTGACTCATCTGGAAGAAAGGGAGCATCCGGGAGTACTGACCGGTTCTCCCATCACAGATATGCAGATCACACTGATCACAGGACGCGCCCATCTGAAACACACAGAGGGAGGCGATTTCCGGCAGGCAACGTACAGGGCTGTGCGTCAGGGATTAAAGAAAGCAAAAAGTGTACTGCTTGAGCCATATTATGAGTTCAGACTTGAGATTCCGGGAGACATGATCGGGCGTGCTATGACTGACATTCAGAAAATGAATGGAACCTTCCAGCAGCCGGAAGCGGATGAGGATGACATGATGGTGTTGAAGGGGAGTGCACCGGTATCAATGATGCGAGATTATCAAACTCAGGTAACCTCCTATACAAAGGGACATGGCAGATTATTCTGTTCGCTGAAAGGTTATGCCCCATGTCAGAATCAGGATGAGATTGTAGAGGAGATTGGATATGATTCCGAACGTGACCTGGACAATCCCACAGGTTCTGTATTCTGTGCTCATGGAGCAGGATTTGTGGTGCCATGGTATGAAGTAGAGGATTATATGCACCTGGAAGGGGTTGACGAGTCTGAGCTGGGTGGTACCATACCGGATGGTGGAGAAAGCACAGCAGAAAACAGGAATGGAAGGAATCAGGGAGACGCAGGTTATTGCCCGCCAAAGAATGCCGGCGTAGGAAGTTATGAGGATGAGGAAGAACTGAAAGCTATTTTCGAGCGTACATTCGGACCGGTCAAGCGTTACAAAGAACCACAGTTTAAGAGAACATTTTCTTCAAAATCTGACAGCGGAAGCTATTACCGCAACAGTTCTTCTGCTAAGAAGAAAGAAAAAGAATATCTCCTTGTAGATGGCTATAACATCATCTATGCCTGGGAAGATTTAAAAGAGCTGGCAGATGCAAATCTCCATGCAGCTCAGACAAAACTGATGGATATCCTGAGCAACTATCAGGGCTTTAAGAAATGTACGTTAATTCTTGTATTTGATGCTTATAAGATAGAAGGCCATGCAGAGGAAGTGATCACTTATCATAACATCCATGTAGTCTACACCAAAGAAGCTGAGACAGCGGATCAGTACATTGAGAAAACGGTCCATAGGATTGGCCGGGAAAATCAGGTAACTGTAGCAACATCCGATGGACTGGAGCAGATCATTATCATGGGACAGGGTGCTCACCGTATGTCTGCCAGAGGTCTTCGTGACGAAATAAAAGCTACAGAAAACCAGATCCGCCAGCAATGGCATGAGAAACGTCAGAGCAGTAAGAATTATCTGATTGACAATATTTCTGATGAAATGGCACGATATATGAAAGAGAAAAGATTGGAAAAATAAGAAAGACTGGCTTTTAAGCCAGTCCCTTTTCTTCTAACCAGTCATAAAGTGTTTCCTTGTTTGCCTTACGCTGACGTGCCATATGATTAAACTGCAGGATTGTAAGCAGAGTAAATACTACGATCAATCCGATCAGTACATAAACTGACTGACGGATACTTCTGCCGCCTGCAATTGTGCTTCTGAATGCATTTACTGTATAGGTAAATGGTACATAAGCGTGGATTTTGGATACAAATTCCGGAGAAATTTCTACCGGATAAGTACCTGCGGAGCCTGCAAGCTGGATTACCATGAATACCAGCATAAGGAAACTTCCAACCTTACCAAATGTAATATTAAAGAAATACATAACAGATGTAAATGCCATTGCTGTCAGGCAGGCAAATAATACTGTCTTTGTCATCTCTATAGGTGTAAATCCATTGAATACATGAAGCAGAATGATCAGGAAAAGTCCCTGGAGGATTGCTACCGGATAAAGAATGGAAGCTTTACTTGCCCACCATGCAAATCCTGATTTCAGTTTGCCTTTGTATGTAGTCAGAGGATACATCAGGCAGAAGGCCAGTGCACCGACCCAGAGACCGACAGACATCATATACGGTGCCATTGCATGACCGTTATTTTCTACAGTTGTGATCTGGGTTTCCTCATCCTCAATCGGTGTTGCGAACATGCTGACAGTTGTATCACTTGATTTCGTGCTCTTTACTTGATCTGCACCTTCACTGAGGCTGGATGACAGTGTAGAGGATCCATCCTTTAATTTTGTCATGCCATCTCCCAGTTCTTTGGAACCATCATAGAGCTGAGAGGAACCACTCTGGATCTGAGAAGCACCGTCTGCAAGTTTCTGTGCACCGCTGGTCAGTGAATCATTATTGGCAACCAGCTTCGCTGTTCCACTTGCAAGAGTTTTTGTGCCGTTACTGAGGGTATCAGCGCCACTTGCCAGGGCTTTGGCACCATCGGCAAGCTGTCCGGTTCCGCTTGTCAGTGCTTCATTGTTAGAAGCAAGAGTGGACACACCATCCGTGTACTCTTTGATTCCATCGTTGAGTGTGGTGGCTCCTTCTGATAACTGAGAAGCACCTGAGGAAATCTGAGGTACGGCAGCAGTAAGTTTCTTACCTGCTGATTTCAGGCTTGCAGCACCGTCTGTAAGTGTTGTGTCATTGGAAGTCAGAGTTTTGAATCCGTCATTTAATGCTTTCACACCTGCGGCTGCCTGTGGGAAAGATGCTGTGCTGTTTTAAACAGACTGAGTTCCTGCATTTACTGCCTGAGCACCTGCATAGAGCTGTTTTACGGCAGCAGTCACAGAGCTGAATGCATTACCGGAAACATCCGGGATCTGACCTGCACCTGCATTCATCTGATCTGCACCTGCAGACATATTCTGTGCGCCGTTACTTAAAGTGGAAGCACCGTCAGAAAGCTGACCTGCAACTGCATTCATCTGTTCAGCTGCGGAATTCAGTTCAGAAACCCTGGAAGAAAGTTCAGAGGACATACTGCTTACGGCGTTGCTGATCTCACTGGAATACTGTGCTGCGAAAGAACCATCCACACCTTCCAGATCTGTAACAGAAGAGTAAAGTGCATCAGAAAGTCCGGCAATAGAATCAGCGGAGATCATACCATTTTCATCTGCAGAAGCTGCTGCATTATCCAGAGCTGCTGCTACATTCTGCATTGCCTGCATGGCGGTCTGAGCAGAAGCAATCTCGCTGTTGGCTGTTTCGAGTGCGGAAGAAGTAGCCTGAGTATACTCACCAAGTGCAGAACCAATACTTTCTGCTGCGGAAGATGCCTGAGAAGCTGCATCCTGAAGTCCCGGTACAAGAGTATCGGAGATCTGGCTGCTTACCTGGCTGATCGCATCGGAGGCATTGGAGATTCCGGTTGCTGCGGAGGTCATCCCTTCACTGGCATTTTCCATTCCTGTTTTTGCCTGGCTCAGTCCGGTGGTAAGTTTGTCAACGGAAGCAGCGGATGCACTGTTCTGTAAAGCTGACAACTGTGTGTAGAGCTGTCCCAGACCATCCTCAAGCTGCTGGGTTCCGTCTTTTAATGCAGCGGAGGAATTACTTCCTTTGGAAACTGCTGCATTTAACTGAGAAATACCGCTGGATACCTGACCGAGATTTTCCAGTCCGCTTAACTGAGAAGCACCGGCTGCTAACTGCTCGGCACCTTTTACATAAGCGGTGGTTCCGTCTGCGAGAGAATTTGCACCGTCAATATACTGAGTAGCTCCATCTGCCAGGGTTGTCACACCTGCGCTAAGGGAATTAATTCCTGATTCCAGGGCACTTGCACCTTCTTTTAATTTCTCGGAGTTTTCATTGAGCTTTGCAACACCGTCTGTGTAACTTTTAACACCGCTGTTGAGAGTATCGATTCCGGAGGTAAGTTCTGGTACTTTTGATGTCAGTGTGCTGACGCCATCATCAAGTTGTCTGGCACCCTCATTTACCTGAGAGACACCATCTGTGTATTCCTGAATACCTTTTGTAAGGGTTTCGGCGCCATCTGCGAAGGTCAGTGTGCTGGAAGAGAGTTTCTTCAGATTCTCGGTGATGGTCTGGTTTCCTTTGGCAGCAGATTCGATACCGTCTTTAAGTTCACCGGAACCATCGGCTGCATCCTGCATACCGTCTCCGACTTTGGCTATCTGGTCAAAAACTGTCTGTGTATAGGTTTCTGTTACTTTGGTGGCAACTGCATCCTTGATCTTCAGCAGTGCGGTTTCACTTAATTTGGAAGCAATGTAGTTGGTTCCGGGGTTGGTTTCGTATTTCAGCTCCATTTTCTTAGGTTCATCGTCCATAAGTGTGGCAGCATTTGCGGAAAAGTCTTCCGGAATGGTAATTACCATATAGTAAGTACCGTTTTCCAGGCCATCCTCAGCTGTACGGCTGTCTACGAAATTAAATGCCATAGAATCATTTTCACGTAATTCTTCTACCATGTCCTTTCCTACACTTAATGTGGTGCCATCGTAGTCTACAGGTTTGTCTTCGTTGACAACCGCTACAGGAAGATGGCCAACACTTCCGTATGGATCCCACATGGATTTCAGAAATAGTCCTGCGTAAATGATCGGGATTGCGATAATAGCAATTACCACAATGAACATGATCTTATTATGCAGTAGATTTTTCCATTCGTTTTTGATCATACCTTATCCCTTTCTTTTAATTGTAGTGAAAACTGTTCGGTTTGCAGCTGGCAGGCTGTGAGTGGAACAGTAAGATGCTGATAAACAGCAAATTGAATAATCAAAACATAATTGATTAATGACTGCTGAAACTATTAATCAACAAAGTGTTGATTTTTTCTATGGATGGTATTATACTAAAACTAAAAATAAGATACAACCATTAAATTTGCTATTTGACGTATATTAATAGACATATTCACTTAAAATGACTGTTTTTACACAGAATCTACATTTTAGATAAAATATACAAAAACATGAGAATAAAATTAGTGATATTTACAATTTGAATAAATCAAATAAGCCAATTGTGAAGGTTGTGAAAAGCAATAATCATTTACCCAGGCAAAGGCAGAAGACGGAATAACATAACAGAGATGTCTGGGCATTTTATGGAATTGATATAGAATATGAAATAAAGAACTGGGGGAAATATTAATGGCAGAAAAATTAGACAGAAGAGTACGAAAAACCAAAGCACAGCTTCGGGCAGGTCTTGCACGACTGATGCAGAAGAAGAGTATTAAGGAAATTACAGTTAAGGAACTGGTGGATGAAGTAGATATTAACAGATCTACGTTTTATCTTCATTACAGTGATATTTATCAAATGCTGGAGAGTATTGAAAATGAGCTGATGGATGAGATTGCTCAGGTAATGGAGGAGCATCCTCTGGATCTGGTACAAAATGGAAGTTCTTATCCGATGATCGAGCATATTTTTACAATTCTTGATAATAATAAGGATATTTGTATTGCTCTGTTGGGAAGCAATGGAGATATGGGGTTTGTGAGCAGGATGGAGAAGATGGTTGCGGACACGGTTCTCCGGCAGTTGTCCGGAAAATTTGCAGCAGATAACCATGACGTGGAATATGTTTATGCATTTTGCCTTAATGGGTGCGTGGGAATGATCAAAGCATGGCTTTCTTCGGAACACCGGGAATCAACCAAACATATTGCAGAACTGACGAACAGAATGATCGAGAATACGACACATGATTTCCTGCGGCAGATACCAAATGCATAAATCCTGCGATTGTGAACAGTAATGATTTGACAAAATGATGCCCTTCTGCTATGGTTAAGCCAATATAAAGCAGAAATAGAAAACAGAAGCAATAAAGGGGAGATGTGGCAATGAAAGAAAAGCTTACACAAAAGGATGTTGAGAAAATCCAGCAGGAGATCGACCATCGCAAGCTGGTTGTGCGAAAAGAAGCAATCGAAGCTGTAAAAGAAGCAAGAGCCCAGGGGGATCTGAGTGAGAATTTTGAGTATTATGCGGCTAAGAAGCATAAGAATCAGAATGAAAGCCGTATCCGCTACCTTGAGAATATGCTGAAAACAGCAACCATTGTTTCTGATGATTCCAAAGACGATGAAGTTGGAATGGACGATATTGTAGAGGTATATTTCGAGGAAGACGATGAGATTGAGAAATATAAACTGGTAACTTCCATAAGAGGAAACTCCATGGAAAACCGCATCAGCATAGAATCTCCCATTGGTATGGCATTAAAAGGTCACAAGGTTGGAGATAGAGTGGAAGTGAAAGTAAATGATAACTACAGTTACTTCCTGGAAATCCGTTCTATTGATAAGACCGGTTCCGAGGATGAAGAAATCCGCGGATTCTGATAATAATACTGTCGAAATACAGGATCCGGATTGATAAAAGAACTATTGTAAGAGAGGAACACCGGTTAGTGTCATATCTCCTGCAATGGTTCTTTTTATTTTTATATCAAAAATACGGATGGATTTATGGGAACCTTACACAGAATGAATAGGATGACTGGAAATTTTACATGGATTTAACATTCTCATGGGGATGATTTTACAAAGCATGGTTATGATGAGAAGCAAGTCAGGGATATGTATCGCAAAAAACATATATATACCTGCACATGTCTGAGACTGCCATCAGATGGCAGAAAGTAAATAACCATATACTTATGAAAAGGGAAAAGGAGAATAATCATGGATTTATTCAGTATATTAACATTAATCGGAGGCCTTGCATTATTTTTGTATGGTATGAATGCAATGGGAGATGGCCTTGCAAAGGTTTCCGGAGGAAAGCTGGAGAAGATTCTTGAAAATCTTACTTCAAATCCCATAAAAGCAGTGCTTTTGGGAGCTGGAGTAACAGCGGTGATTCAGTCATCTTCAGCTACGACTGTTATGGTAGTAGGTTTTGTAAATTCAGGGATCATGAAATTGTCACAGGCAGTAGGAGTGATCATGGGTGCCAATATCGGTACTACGATCACTTCCTGGATCTTAAGTCTGACAGGAATCCAGAGTGACAACTTTATCATTCAGATGTTTAAACCAACATCATTTTCCCCTGTACTTGCGATCGTTGGTGTGATTTTTATTTTGTTTATCAATGATTCAAAGAAAAAAGATATCGGAAGTATTTTTATTGGTTTTGCAATCCTGATGTACGGTATGGATATGATGAGTTCTGCTGTAAAACCCCTTGCAGAAGTGCCGGAATTTACAAACCTGTTACTTAAATTCTCAAATCCGTTGTTAGGCGTTGTAGCAGGTGCCCTTCTTACAGCAGTAATCCAGTCATCTTCTGCATCCGTAGGTATTCTGCAGGCTCTGTGTCTTACAGGTGCAGTACCGTTCAGTGCAGCAATCCCGATCATTATGGGACAGAACATCGGAACCTGTATTACTGCGATCCTTTCTGCAATCGGAGCCAAGAAGAATGCAAAACGTGCAGCAGCAGTACATCTGTATTTCAACCTGATCGGTACAGTTATCTTTATGACTGTTTTCTATCTTATAAATGCAGTTGTTGGATTTTCTTTCTTCCATCAGGCAGCAACACCGGCAGGAATTGCTGTTATCCACAGTGTATTTAATGTTACTGCAACGATCATTCTCCTTCCTTTTGCAAAGGGACTGGAGAAACTTGCCTGTCTTACGATCCGGGACAAAAAAGAGGACGTTGTTGTTTCGGCAGAGGACAGAGAGTTTATGATCCTGGAACCACGTTTCCTGGAGAAACCTGCATTTGCAGTGGAGCAGAGCCGCAATGCAGCAAGAAAAATGGCAGAAGAATCCCACAATGCACTGTTTACAGCGCTGAGTCTGGTGGACAAATACAGTGAAGAAGGCGTAGAACGTGTGGAAAACATGGAAGCCAAGGTTGACCGTTATGAGGATGAACTTGGAACTTATCTGGTGAAATTGAGCCATAAAGATATCTCAGAAGCAGATAGTCACAGCCTTTCCATTATGCTTCATTGTATCGGGGATTTTGAACGTATTTCCGACCATGCAGTCAATATTATGGAATCAGCACAGGAGCTTTATGAAAAAGGACTGAAGTTTTCCGAAAATGCAAAGAAAGATCTGGAAGTGCTGGGGCAGGCAGTAGAAGATATCGTAAATACGGCATATGAAGTTTTTGACAAACAGGATATGAAGCTTGCGGAGAAAATTGAACCGCTGGAAGAAGTGATCGATGAGCTTTCCAAAGAAGTGAAACGTCGCCATGTACAGAGACTGAGAAACGGTGAATGCACCATTGAGATGGGATTTATCCTTTCAGATATCACCACATGTCTGGAACGTGTGGCAGACCATTGTTCCAATATTGGAGTCTGTGTGACGCAGGTCAGTGAAGATCTGTATGATACGCACAGTCATCTGAATACAGTGAAAACTCATCCTGATGAATCCTTCTATCATGACCTGGAAGATGCGCGGCTTAAATACCAGTTGTCGTAATCATATGAAAGCCATCTGAATGGTGAATAGAAACTGGTATAAAAAATAACAGAAAAAGAAAAGTCCGGGCTCTCTGGAATATACGCTAGGAGATGCACCGGATTTTTCATGTTACAGACTTACTTACAGCAATGGATTTTCTTGACTGGGGTAATGGAATTTGGGGAAGATACAGGTTACAGACTTGTGTAAATATAAAAAAATAAGTATACTGAAAAATAAAGAGGAGGGCAAGAAAAGATGATCTATTGTGTGGAAGATGAACGTAATATCAGAGAGCTTCTTATTTATACACTGGAAACAACAGGATTCAAAGCCAAGGGGTTTGGGAATGGTGCTGAGCTGATGAAGGCACTTAAGGAAGAGATGCCGGAGCTGATCCTTCTGGATATTATGCTTCCGGGGGATGATGGCTATACAATTCTGGCACAGCTGAAAAGTATGTCGTCGGTGAAAGAGGTTCCGGTGATCATGGTAACGGCCAAGGAAGCGGAATTTGATAAAGTAAAAGGACTGGAAGGCGGAGCAGATGATTATATTACCAAGCCTTTTGGAATGATGGAATTTATTGCCAGAGTAAAAGCTGTACTCAGGCGAAGTGCCCGTCAGAATGAGGACAGGGAACTTCATTATGGGGAACTTTATCTGAATGTGGGGCGTCATGAAGTGCGATATCAGGAAGAAAAGATTGAACTTACCAGAAAGGAATTTGAACTTCTTCAGTATTTGATGGAAAATAAAGGTTTGGTCATGAGCCGAAATCAGATTCTCTGCCATGTGTGGGGATATGATTTTGACGGTGAAACAAGAACGGTGGATGTTCATGTGAGAACTTTACGACAGAAGCTGGGTGAAGCCGGAGATTTGATCGAGACAGTTCGTGGAGTGGGTTACAGGATCGGAGAATAGGGGAAGAGATGAAACAGAAAATATTCAGTCATACAAGTTTGCTTATTATCCTATCAGTGATACTTACATTTCTGGCAGCAGGAACCGTTATGTATAACCGATATGACATATATATGAAGCAGGGCATAAGGGATGAAGCCGCATATATTAAAACAGGTCTGGAAGAAGACGGAGACGTTTTTCTTTCAGACAGGATCGGAGATGTCACCAGCAGCAGGATCACTCTTCTGGGAAAAGATGGTCAGGTGTTGTTTGACAGTATTGAGAATCCGGAAGAAATGGAAAATCACAGTAACAGACCGGAATTTATTGAAGCTGAGAAGCAGGGTTCCGGTGAGATGGTCCGCTATTCAGACACATTATCCAAACAGACGTTTTATTATGCTGTAAAATTAAAGGATGATCAGGTTCTGCGAGTAGCCAGGACTACAGATAGTCTTCTGTTAACAATGCTAACCAGCTTTCTTCTGCTTGGCGGACTGGTATGCGTAATCCTTGTGATTGAACTTTTTCTTGTACAGAAACAGACCAGAAAGCTGATAGAGCCTATCAACCGGATTGATCTGGAACATCCTCTGGAGCATGTATGCTACGAAGAATTAAGACCATTGCTTTTTCGTCTGGATCAGCAGAACAGACAGATTCAGAAGCAGCTGGAAGATCTTAAGAACGCAGAGAGTGCAAGAAAAGAGTTTACGGCAAATGTTTCCCACGAATTGAAAACGCCTCTTATGTCAATCTCCGGATATGCGGAGCTTATGATGAATGGAATGGTACCGCCGGAC
>OLOY01000499.1_pt1 | contig 27783 bp, 22 predicted proteins | sample 1672771 | NCBI WGS metagenome assembly OLOY01 (sample SAMEA3136722, study PRJEB25190) | human gut metagenome
ACAAAAAAATATATAAAACAGTGGGATACTATACATATTATTCCTTCTCTCTAGTGTTTGAAGGTAGCTAAAAATTGATATATTCTTATAATTTTTTTCTTATTAGTTGAAAAATGTATCTTCTTTTGATATACTGTGTATGTACTTGATTGTGGTGTTCGCACTATACATGATGGTATAATCTACAAAAGCTAATAATTATATCCCACCACTGATTCTAGGTGTTCGCACTATTAGAGGATTTGGGCGGGATATTTTTATTTATATTTCAACAAATCATACTCGTTTCATTAGATTATCCGTACAACATTGTAATAATGATAGCATTTTAATAAAAGAAACACAATGTATTACCGTAATAGTATTAAGAATTTTTCTTCTATATTTGATTTTTATCTAATCTTCCTTTCTCCAGATACTCTGCCAGCTCTTCCAGGCTCCGTGTAATATATTCATACGTCACATACAGCGGATCGATCCGTTCTACCAGCCCCTTTACCCCGACGGCTGTAAACGGTTCGTGGCGGTCGAGCTGAAAGATATGCTCATAGACCACCCGGAAGCTCTCTGCCGGATCTTCAGGCAGTTCGTGTGGAGCATCTGCCAGCCATTGTTTCACATACTCCCCGGTCAGGGATTCCTGCAGGTGAATGCCTTTGATGTAAGGGATCAGGTCTTTGTGATTGTCAAGCATCTGATGCAGGCAGGCCACGGCCGCATCCTGATCGTGAAGATCCAGATTTGTATGCAGGTAGTGTCCGGTATCCAGCATAAAGCCTTTCTTTTCGTAATGTACCTGTTTAAGCAGTGCCCGGGCATCTTCCGGGTTCTCGAAGGTCAGACCCGGCCACCACAGGTTTTCCATGAGGAACCAGAAATGATAGGTCTGCCCGTCCAGAAGTTCATTAATGAAAGATGCAGCGGCATCGATCACTTCTCGGTTCGTGTGTTTCATCTGATAGGTGAAACTTTCTTCCCCGTCTACCTGTACCACATGAAAGACCACATATTCTGCACCCATACGCGTTGCATAGTCCAGATCTTTCCGGTAGTGAGTGATCAGTTCCTCTCTGTTTTGATTCATCCAGTCCTGAAGGCAACAGCAGTGAACACCCGTTACCATGTCCGGTTGTATCAGTGGACACGCACTGGCCTCCTGATACGCATCCGGTGCTTCCCATGTAGAATATGGCAGTGGCATCACTTCCAGTCCGTTGCAGCCATGTTCCTTATAAAACTGCCGTAAATCTTCTGCCGATGTAAAACGGGTCACATCGTCCAGGGATGTGGTAAAATTCATCTGATACTTCATTTCTGGTTCCTCACTTCACATGTTTTCTGTTCTTTTTCGTAACTGCTTTGTACCTTTACAATTACTGTTTTTCTATATATTCTACCGTGTAACCATGCTCCTGACAATATGCATCTACTTTGGATCCCTGGTAACAGCGGATCCGAACCGGTTTATTGACAATATCTTCTCCGATTTCTTCCGGATCATGACGAATCTCAATGACTTCCAGTTTTGCTATGCCATGGAAAACCTCGGCTCCAATCTTTCGTACGCTTTCCGGAATGACCACTTTTATCAGTTCCTTGCAGCAAAAGAATGCTTTTTTATCAATTTCTTCCAGTGTATCCGGAAGATCCAGCTGTTCTAATTTGCAGAAATGAAATGCTTCCCTGCCTATCCGTTTCAGTCCTTTCGGAAATCGGACTGTTTTCAGGTTTTTACAATGATAAAATGCCTTGTCCCCCACTTCTCGGACTCCGGCTGGCAGCAGGATCGTTTCCAGCGCGTTGCACTCATAAAAAGCAAAGCCTTCAATGTTTTCCAGCTGACTGTCTTTGGTAAAAAGCACCTTCTTCAGATGCCGGTCCGAGCGAAACATATTTTCCGGAATTACTTTCAACTGTTTTGACAAATAGGCTGCTTCAAGCACCTCACATTCGGAAAAGCACCCACTTCCTACCTTACAGATACTGTGCGGAAGTGCGACTTCCCTCAGTAAACGGTTCCGTCGAAACGCATTGTCCCCAATTTGTTCGAGACCATTTGGTAACAGCAGCGTTATCATTTTTCCATTGGACAAAAATGCTTCTTCCTCAATTTCTTTACAAGTTTGCGGGATTCTTACTGTTCTTGCCCTTGCGTATCTCATCGCATCACTCTTTGTCAGGAGTTCCCCTGGCTGTCTCTTTTTGGATTTTGCTACATCTATCACTTGTATGTTCCTCCACACTCTTTCCTTATTCGATATACTCTGTTATATAGTCATGTTCCTGGCAGTAGGCATCTACTTTGGATCCCTGGTAGCAGCGGATCCGTGTTGACTTATTGATAAGTTCTTCACCGATAAAATCCGGATCATGCCGGAATTCTAGTATTTTCAAACGGTTGCAGCCATGAAAAGCTCCTCGTTCGATACTCCTGACGCTTACAGGAATCTTCACTTCCTTTAACTGGGTACATTTAAAAAATGTTTTTACATCAATTGTTTCCAAGGTGTCCGGCAGTTCCAGTTTTTCCATGCCGCAAAAATGAAATGCATTCATGCCAATTACTTTTAACCCTTTGGGAAAACAGATCGTTTTCAAATTTTTGCAACGGTAAAAGCCTGTTCTTCAATTTCTTTTACTCCTAAAGGAAGCTGGATTTGATCTAATTTAGCGCACTCATAAAAAGCACACTTTTGAATCTTTTTGACCTGGCTTTTCTCTGTAAACTGTACGGTTTTTATCATCCGATCTGCATAAAACGCTTCTTCCGGAATTGTTTCCAAACGATCGGAAAGCGTAACGGATCGAAGATTCTGGCAGTCCGCAAAGCAGCCGTTTCCAAGCCGGAGGATACTGTTTGGAAGTTCCACAGTTTTGATATTTCGGCTGAATCGAAAAGCATTTTTCCGATCTCTTTTAACCCTGCCGGAAACTTTATATTGTCAATTCCGTTCTTTTGAAATGCCTCGGCACCAATGGCTTTATACCCTGCCGGGATCACGACCTCTTTCGCTTTCGTGTATTTTGCGGCTGCTCTTTGTGTAAGAATTGTTGGTTTTTTTATCTGTCTGTTGGTAGTATTCACTGTAATTTCCCCTATACGCTGTTATTCTATATATTCCACGGTAAATCCTGACTCCTGGCAGTACGCATCCACCTTCGATCCCCGGTAGCAGCGGATCCTTGCAGCTTTGTTGATGATCCACTCACCAATGTATTCCGGATCATGCCGGATCTCCAGCACCTGCAGGCGGGCACATCCATGGAAGACCCATTTTTCGATCTTCCGGATGCTCTCCGGAAGTGTTACTTTTGTCAGGTACATGCATTTAAAAAATGCTTTCTCATCCAGTATCTCTACCGTATCCGGCAGTTCCAGGCTTTCCAGACCACAAAAGTAAAAGGCTTCCTTTCCAATCTTTTTCAGGCCTTTGGGAAAACGGACGTTCTTTAGTTCCTTGCATTTATAAAATGCCCGGTCTTCAATTGTTTCCACTTTCGACGGCAGTAAGATGCCTGCCAGTGTCGTACATTCATAAAATGCCTTTTTTCTTATCCTTTTTATTTCACTGTCTCTGGTAAAAAGGACTTTTTGCAGCCGTCGGTCTGCCCGGAACAGATCCTCTGAAATTTCTTCCAGACCATTCGACAGATACGCGACACGAAGGGAAGGGCACTCGGCAAAACAGCCGTTCCCCACCCGGTAGATACTGTGTGGCAATGCTACTTCCCGGAGCGCCTTACTGCACCGAAACGCGTTCGTGCTGATCTCCTGCAGCCCGTTTGGCAGTAACAGGTTCTTCATTTTTATATTGGACTGGAAGGCATTCACACCGATCATCTGATAATATGCAGGGATCCTTACGGTTTCCTCTTTCCCGTATCTCGCTGCATTTCTCTGTGTCAGTACCCTCCGGTCCTCGTTTTTGTTTTCATAGTTACACATAAAGTAGTTATTTCCTCCGCAATCCATACCAAAGCCTACGGCTCCAGTATTCCATATTTTTTCCGGATGCGTTCCAGTTTTGCAAGCATCGGTTCCCCCAGCACGGCTAAAAAGATCACCGTGGCACTCCCGTGGATCACGTTCATCGGGAAGCCACTTGCGTACATCGCTAAAAACGCAGCCTTATTGATTCCGCCCATTCCCATAAAGACGGATGCTGTATCCAGCAAGAATCCATAGATAATCAGTACCGACAGCCCGCCGTAGATACAAAGCCATACACGGAAATGTTTCCATTTTCCCCGTTTTCTTCGAAAGATCAGCCCGCCCAGGAATCCCACGATCCCGAACGCAAACATCTGCCAGGGTGTCCATGGTCCCTGTCCAAAGAAAAAGTTTGAGACAAATCCTGCCAGCGCGCCGGTCAAAAATCCCGCTTCCGCGCCAAGCCCCACACCTGCGATAATGACGATCGCCGCGGTCGGTTTGAACTGGGGCAGCATAAAGAACGCAGCCCTTCCTGCCACCGCAAGGGCAGCCATCACCGCGATCACCACCACTTCCCGCGCCTGCGGTCTCCGGTTTTCAAAGACCAGGAAAAACGGCAGCATGGACAGGATGATGATACACATCGAGATAAAATAATCGCTCCGGTCGTTCAAGAAAAAGATCCCGAAAAAGATCACTGCCGGGATCGCGGTCAGGATCAGAACAAACGCAAGGATCGTCCGCTTCCCGATCCCCGTATCCTTCGTCTCCACCCGTGTCTGGTAATATTCCGCCGCATACTCCTTCCGGGTATCCAGCAGTTTCCCTAAAAACGGCACGATCAGAAGTGCCAGCACGATCTGCAGGTAGGCCGCTGCGGTCAGCTGCACATGGCTGTAGATCGTCAGGTTCATAAAATTATTCTCCCGTCCTTCTAAAAGGTTTAGTGCCATATTCGTATCAGTCGCCCACCACAGGACAGCCGCCGTCATCCCCGTATTCCATAAAAAAGCCAACCGCCCCAGACGCTTTGCCTTTACTTTGACCTGGAACGCCAGAAGGATAAAGCACAGACCAAGGATCACGCTCACCGCCATCCCGATCCGCAGATACCCGGCGGCCTGGTCTGCCGCCTGTGTCATCGCTTCCGGTACCTGGTAGTTCCAGGCGATCCCCTTTGCCGCCTCTTCCAGTTTCCCTAACATCCCCGCTTTTGCATATGGGCTATAGCGCAGGTCCGGCACCGATACCCAGCGGAATCCGAGCATCGAGACCAGTTCCACCACCATCGCAAGCACCGGGATCATCGCCTGGGTGTCCATCCCCCTCGCCTGCTTTTGGTCACGGGCTTCCAGCCGCTTTATCTTTCCCTGCATCGTTCGATCACATCCTTTGCTGTCACTGCGTCCGGATACCATTTGCGCGCCATCCGGTTGGCAGCCGTAGTATAAAAACTGTTCCCTGCGAAAAACTCCCGTGCCGGTGCGCTCGTCACCACACTTCCATGGAAGAACAGGGCACAGGTATCCCCGTATTCCGCACAGAATTCAATGTCGTGGGAGACCATCAGAATCGTCTTCCCTTCCGCAGTCAGCCCTTTCAGGATCTGCGCCAGTTTCTTTTTATAAAAACCGTCCAGTCCCTTTGTCGGCTCATCTAAAAGGATGATTTTCGGATCAAGTAACAGCACCTTCGCCAGTGCCGCCCGCTGCTGTTCCCCGCCGGATAAATCATACGGGTGGCTTCCCAGCAGATGCCCGATCTCTGTCTTTTCGATGACATCGCGCAGGCGTTCCGTATCCCCGGACATCTCCCGCAGGTCTTTTTCTACCGTGTCTTTGACAAACAGGCTCTGCGGGTTTTGCGGGAGGATGCCGAGAAGGCTGCCATACAGTTCGTTTTCCCGGTAAGTTCCCAGTTCCTTTCCGTTTAAAAAGAGTTTTCCACGATAGGGCTTTTTAATCCGTCCCAAAAGACGCAGTGTCGTACTTTTCCCGGTTCCGTTGCCACCGAGTAGACAGTACAGTTCGCCTTTTTGCACCTTCAGGTTCAGGTCGCGCACCACATCCGGAAGTTCCTTTTCATACCGAAACCACACATCCCGCGCTTCCAGGACGGTCTGTGGCTGCTGGCCTTCCGATCCCTTTGCTGATTTTTTAGAAAGTAATCCAAAGAGAGAGGGTTTTCTTCCCTTTTCCTGAATCTCGTCAATTTCCACTTTCTGTGCTTCCGGCTGATTTTCAGCAGCTTCTCTATCACTGGCATATGACACATTTTTTATTGCCTCTGTCCGGTTCTCATACCCGTTTCCCAAACGCTTCTTTTCCTCTCGCCACTCTTCCAGCCATTCCCGTCCCTCCCGGACGGTCACCGGGCTGTCGCCTTCCCCGGACAGTTCCTCAAAGATCCGCATCGGGACAGGCATCGCCTGGAACATATCATTCTCCCGGATGAACGCCGGCAGTTTTTCCGGTGCATCCAGTGCGAGGATCCCGCCGTTTTCCATCACCAGCACCCGGTCGGCATACGCCAGGACTTCCTCTAACCGGTGTTCGATCAAAAGGATCGTCGTTCCCAGTTCCGCATTGATCTTTCGCAGGGTTGCCAGGAAATCCCCCGCCGCTAGGGGATCGAGCTGTGATGTCGGCTCGTCTAACACCAGAAGATCCGGTTGCATCGCCATCACCGCCGCCAGGTTCAGGAGCTGCTTTTGTCCGCCGGAAAGCTCCTCCACATTTTTCTCAAACCAGGTCTGGATCCCGAAAAAACTTGCCATCTCTGCCACCCGGAGCCGGATCGTCCCCGTCTCATACCCGAGATTTTCCAGCCCAAATGCCAGTTCGTGCCATACTTTATCCGTTACCAGCTGGTTGTCCGGACTCTGGAGCACATAGCCGATCCGCGCCCCCTGCTCCCGCACAGATACCGTGTCCAGCTCCCTGCCTTCAAACAGGATCTGTCCTTTCCGTTCCCCATAAGGTGCCATCGCTGTCTTAAAATGTCGCAGGAGCGTAGATTTTCCGCAGCCTGATTTGCCACAAACTACCAGAAACTCCCCCTGTTTCAGGGAAAAGTTCAGATCCGTGAGTGCCGGCTTCTCCTGATCCGGGTAGGTAAATGTCAGATTTCTGATCTCAAAGAGCGCCATTTTCTGTCCTCCGCTATATTTAATATCAGGGGTAGCATACACAATATCCCATACAGGATATATAAGATCAATGCCCCTGCTGTTGTCTCATTCATGATAAAAACCGGGAAATACAGGATCTTCAGTTTTCGAAGGTGCATGCAGAATAACAATGTTCCAAATACTCCCAATAAAAATGCCAGTAACATCCCGTCCCTCCGGTCAAACCGGTAGATACTGAAATTCGTCCTCCCGCGAAGCCCGTAAGCCCGGGACTTCATCGAGTCCGCCGTCTCCACACTGTTTTCCAGTGCCCAGGTTGTTGTGATCGAGAGGATTTTCAGACCGTGCGCCGCCCGCTGGAAAACGTTCCCATTGTTCACGTTCCTTCCGATACACTGCTGGGCTTCCGCCACCCGCTTGATTTGCCCCGTAAACCGTGGCACAAATCGCAGGGTCATCGATAACAGCAGCGAAAACGCCGGGATCACCTTCCCGAACAGGTACATGAACTTGTCCGAAGTCATCACCTCATGGAAGACGGAAAACCAAGAGATCACCCCCGCCAGCATCAGCCCCGAAGCCAGACCGTAGACGATCGACTCCAGTGTGACGGGATTTCCGTCTTTTAAGTAAAAGAGCATCGTTGCCCCCGCATGGCTGAACAGCGGGTTGGCAGCTGCTGCCAAAAGACAGACCGGCAGCATCCCCAGCAGGAACACCTTCACGGTTTTTCTCCCTTTCAGATAAATGGAATAACTCACCGAGCCGATCAGTGATAACGCCAGAAATACCGGATGCATATAAAACATCGACAGCCCGATGACGATCACAAAATAAGTAAAATTAATCAGTGGATGATACCCTGAAAAAGTATCCATTCTTTTCTCCTTATCAAATACAGTTTTAGGCGTCCCGGAATCCGGGGCGCCTAATCCTTTCCATCTTCAGTTAAGACATGCCCGCTCCCAGGTCTCTTCCCAGGTCACAGGTATAATGCCATTCGATGTTGTCCCCGTCCTGTACCTGGTAGCGGCTGCATCCGTAATTCGGATACCAGCCGTTTACCTCATACATCCAGCCTGACCATTGGCCGCAGTCCTTCTCGTACAGGTTGTTGATGCCCTGCACATACGCACTGTTGTACATGGCGGTAAACTGGGATTCCATCTGGATCCGGTTGTTTTTCATCTCCCGCTGCAGGATGTCGTACACCGACTCCCCTTCGGAAAAGGTCACGGTCTTCGGACCGTAGATCACACCGTTTGACGGAACCCAGTCCGCCTTGCCTTCGGTAAGGTCACCCATGTTATTGAGGATCGTGGAACACTCCACATACAGGGTACAGGTCAGTTGTTTACTGCTGTCCACGGTCTGATCCTGCGGTTCTACCGGATCCGGTTTTCCTTCCGGGATCGGATCGGTATAATAGTTATCCGCACTGGCTTCCTCACCGGAAGAAGTGCTTCCATTCCCGTTCGTTCCGTTGCTCTCTGTACCGTCTGCATCTTCTGTGTCTGAGTTTTTGGAGTCTGAGTTTTTGGAGTCGGATTTCTTAGAAGAAGAACTCTTTTTCTTATATTTACTCAGATCTTCTTTTTCCTCATCCGATCCATAATGCTCATCTACATACTCTTCATCAATGTACTCAGGTTCCTTGTCACTGTTGTCTTCTTTGACTTCTGACGAATCTTTGGTGTTTCCATCATCTGCTGAATCTTTCGCAGCGGCGGTCACTGTCGGATCCGCCGAAGCCTGTTCTTCCTTTACTGCGCTGGTCTGGCAGCTGCAAAACAGCAGTGCCAGAACCAGCAGAAGGCAGAGTCCTATGCTTTTCGTTTTCCGCTTCATTTTCCTCCGTCCTTCCTGTCTTTTCCTTTGGAAAGATCCGGTTTTCCCTTTTCTTTCCGTTTGTTATATACGATCACTCCGGCCGCCGCACAGCATACCAGGGCGATCAGTCCGATCAGCACCCAGCGTACCATAGCGGTCTTTTTCTCCGCCGTCTGTGCACCGGTATCCGTATCCTCCCCGTTTCCAAGAACGACCGTTTCCTCCGATGCATCCCACGGCACATCTTCCGCCGTATCCGATGCGTCTTCGATCTCCTGTTTTTCTGCATCCGTACTCTCATCCAGGGATGCTGCCAGGGCACGTTTTGCGATGAAATAGTGGCCGTCTTCCTTCAGGGTGAACTCCATCTCGCCGTCTTTGACCGATACCTTCTTGACATATTCCGCCTTCCGGTTCTCCGGATCGTACGAAAACAGTAACAGGTCATCGTCATCAAGTTCGGTCTTCAGTGTCACAAGCATCTGTCCCGGGAAAGTGCCGGAACCTTCGGTACACAGGATCAGCGGTTTGACCGCCAGCTGTTCGATATCATCCTTGTACTTGCAGTCCGACTGCAGCTTATATGTCCAGTCTTTGGTCAGCTTCACATCCTCACCGTTGATGGTCAGAGTATAGGATACGGAATCGGAGATCTTACCACTGGCCTGCAGGTTCTCGTCTTTTCCTTTGATACTTTTCAGTTCTTTGGAAGTGATCTTTCCTTTGGTCTTTGCCTTTGCGGTGTCAGAGAGACTGCTGTTTTTACTGCTCTTTTTACTGCTGCTTTTTACACCGGCACTGTTCTTTCCGGATACGGAAGATGCCCTGCCCCTGCTCTGGATCGATGCAATAGAGGTACCGCCGATATGACTGCTCTTTCCGCTTTTCGAAGATGCGATCGTACCCACTTTGGTCCCCTGACCGTCTGTGGAGGTGTCCTCCCCCACCTTCGGAGCAGTTCTTGCCAGCCAGTAGCGTCCTCCGGTTGTCACACTCATTTTGAGTTTTCCGGAAGAAACGGTTGCCGTCTTTGCACTCTGGATCGTCAGCTTGTCCGGGTTCAGCCAGTACAGGTTCCAGCTTCCGTCCTTCACACCGGTCTTTACAGACAGTGTGACCGTACCGTTCATGCTTCCGCTCTGGGCGAATTCCACCTGGGCCTGTGTACCACTGATGGTGTTGCTTCCGGTACCGATCTTGATTCCGGCTTTCACATCACCGGCTTTCTTTACGTTTTTTCCGTCCCAGGTCAGCGTATAAGTACTTCCGCCGGACAGAGTGCCCGTATAGGTAAATGCTTCCTTCGTCGCCATCAGGTTCTCGAATACCTTTTTCGGTATGATCCCGTTATCCAGAGACTCGATCACATCAGCGGCTTCCAGAAGACTCTCCCCGTTCTTTAACAATTTGCGCTCGTCCTCCCGGAGTGCACCGTACCGGCTCATCAGTTTTTTCACCGTGGCCGTATCATCCTGACAGATCCGCAGCGGATCCACCTGGTTCCAGATATCCTTATCCAGGGCATCCACCAGCTTCTGCCGTGCGGCGATGTCACCGAGGTAACCGTTCAGGGTTTTGGAAAGGGATTCTTTTTTGTCCCACTCTCCAAGAGTATCCAGTTCCAGCAGGTACTGGTTTACCAGGTCTTTGTCACCGATCTTTACCGGTGTGGCGATGGCAGCCACTTTCTTTTCCAGTGCGCTGCGCTTCTCTTCCAGTTTCTTTTCTTCTTCTTTTTTCAGATCCTCCAGTTTCTGAACCAGTGCTTCCAGCTTATCTGCGTTGGTCACCTGACTCTTTTCTTTGTCGGTCAGCTTATCATACGCTTCCTTCACGGAAGTTACGGTATCGGCATCTTCCAGTGTCAGCTTGTCCGCATCCGGCAGTTTGTCGATCCGGTTGATGATCGCTTTCGTTTCCGCATCGGCAGTGGTGTGCACCGTCAGTTTCCGGTTTTCTGTAGTTCCATCCCGTTTTGTGACTGCAATATCCAGTTCTGTTCCGTCTGTGACTGCGATCTCACCCTCTACCGGTGTACGACCATCTGATCCACGGAGTCCGCTCTTGTAAGTTTTTCCATTCACCGTCACAACTGCCGCGTCATAATTGCCGATCGGAAGGTTGGTAAGGGTCAGCTTCTTGACATCTGCTCCCACATACAGGTCAGTTTCCGTACCGGCATCTGCGGTAAATACACTGCCATTATCTGCCTGTGCCACATACTGAGTGGTGTTGGCGGTGGAGCGGAAATCAAAGAGATTGATGCCCTGCTGATACAGGCGGTAAGCTGCGATGGCCTCCATCGCCTGATCGGTCGGCATAATGTCTGATTCATTCCTGCTCGTACTACCTTTATCCTTATGGAAAAAACCACCTGTTTGGCTATTGTAATATTTCATCAGACCATCCAACGGATTTTTCCCACTGGATGCATTTGTCACTGTTGTCGGATCAATCCCCATAGAAGTGAGCGCAATAATTACCTGTGCAGTAGATTCGCAGTTATAATCACTACCGGATGCATAATCTCCATCTTCTGAAATTTCATCTCTTAACACTTTCAGCGCACGGTCTAATGTTGCCTGAACATCCGGATTTTCTGACGCATGGGGAGCAAGTGCATAGACAACCATTGCTGTAATATCCACTTCCAGTGTTCTGGCTGTATCGTTCATTGACCAGCCGCCACCAGGCACTTCTTTTTTAAGGATATCGTTGATCAGTTTTTCCCTTGTATACTCTGCTTCTGCAGGCACTTCATATCCATTGGAATCCAGAGCCAGCAATGCCCACGCAGCACCGTTCATTCCCTGATTGCTTGGATCACCTGCCAGACAGTTATACGTTCCATCCGCGATCAGATCATGTCCGCCCACATTCGTCGGATCCCCGCCTGCCGCCAGCACAGCCATCGTCAGACGGTGCCATTCGGTCGGTGTATTGGTGCTGAGTCCTGTGGATGGGTTCGCATCATATTTTTCTTTTACATACGTATTTGCACGGTTTAAGAATGCACTGTAATCTTCCCCGATTCCCAGCCGTCCAAGGAATACTACGGTCCAGTCAAACGCTGTACTGCTGACATTTTTCAGGAAATCCGCGGTAAATACTCTGTCATTCGTTCCCCGTTTCCAGCTGACCGTCTGGGAGATCACGGTGTCCAGGTTATAGGAAGCTGCTGCCTGAACCTGTCCGTTCTCATCCACATCCTGATCTGCCGTACCATACAGTTTCAGTTCTTCGTCTTCCTCCCAGGAATCCCCGGAGGCTTCTGTTTTTTCTTCTGCTGTCTCCGGAACAGATATTTTTTCATCTTTTCCCGTACCGACAACTTCTGTCTCTTCCGGCGCTTCCGTTGCCTGTGGAGTATCAGTTTCCGCAGTGTCTGTATTTCCGGTAACCACCGGTTCTTCTGTCGGATCAGCAGTACCCTCCACGGTCTCTGTTTCCGCCGCTTCCGCTACTTTTGCTGAAAATTCCTCAGAAACAGTCTGAGCCCGGACTGATGCCGGGCAAAGACTGAGAACCATGGCAGCCGCCAGAAAAAGACTGATGACTTTATTTTTCATTACTCTTCCTCCGTCTGTACTCCTGTGATTCTTTTTTTCTTTTTATAATAGAGAACAACTCCTGCAAGTACACCTGTTGCTGTGATCAGTCCTGCGATTGGGAAAAGGATATCTGTATCATCTCCTGTCTTCGCACTTGTGACTTTTCCAGTGCCGGATACCGCAGTGGTTCCGTTTCCAGTTCCTGTGCTTCCACCACCCAGGTTGCCATTGGTAACCGTTCCAGTCGAACCACCATTGTTGCTGTTTCCTGTGCTTACTGTGGATGCAGGTACAACCACACCGAAGGATCCGGTACCATTCGCTGTTATACTTAAGATACCATTGCTTACGGTTCCGCTCAGGGTTTCGATCTTGCCGTTTACTTCGTGAAGTACACTTAAGGTCTGTCCGTTATAGGAGGTTCCCACCTGGAAGTTCACGGTAAGTTTGTCGTTCCATTTCACTTCTTTTCCGTCCTTGTACAGTGTTACATCGTACAGGCGGATCAGGGCTTCTTTGGAACTGATCATGTTCTGCATCTGTTTTACCACATCATCGTCTGCTTTCAGAGCGGTCAGGCGCAGTTCATAACCGGAGAGTTTTCCGGTTACGGAAACCGGATAATTCTGATAGGTCAGTGTTACGCTGTCCTCGTCCTCATCCTGCTTCGGATCATCCGATGGAGATGGGTTCGGGGTAGGTGTCGGATTCGGTGTTACCTCTTCCAGACGTTTAATCTCTGCCTCACGCTCTTCCAGTGCTTTTACTGTGTCTTCAGATACATATTGTTTCTGCGTATCACTTAAATTGTCATACGCATATCTTGCTGCTTCTACAGCGGTCTTATCAGACAGCCGCAGATCTTTGACAGACGGAAGCCTGTTGATCTGGTCAGTTACCTTCTTCGCAGCTTCCACATCTTTCTGAAGCCATCCGATCTGGTTTTCTGCTACCAGAAGATCACTCAGAAGTCCACTTTCTGTCAGTTTCTGTTTCTGCTCATCATTCAGGGCCTCGTAAGCATCACGGGCTGCCTGTACCTGGTCAGCATCTTCTACTGTCAGGTCATCGATAGCCGGGATATCCTCGATCAGTCCTGCCACATAGTCAATTTCTTCCTGTAATGTTTTCAGACGTTCTTCCGCATCTGTCAGTTTCTTCAGCATATCCTCTGAAATCCGTCCCTGCAGATTTTCATCTTCGTACATATCTTTCAGCGCATCGTAAGCATCGCGTGCTTCTGTGACTGCTGTCTGATCCCGGAACATGACATCATCTTTGTCCGGAAGTTCATTCAGCAATGTATTGACCTTATCCACTTCCTTCTGCTTATCATCTTCCTCAATCAGTGCATTCAGCTGTTCAATCACTTCACTCAGCTTCTTGACACTATCCGGTGATGTTTCTTCCAGAACCCCTTTCTGCTCTTCACTCAGGGCATCGTAATGGGCTTTGGCATTCTCAATCGCTTCCCTGTCATTCAGCGTTATATCACTTGCGGATGGAAGTTCTTCGATCTCCTTGATCAGTTTTGTAATTGCCTCTGCATCCAGAAGTTTTGCCATCTGTTCTTCTGCACTTACCAGTTTACCTTTCGTCTCGTCCGATACATACGTTTTCTGATCATCGGTCAGTTTACTGTACGCATCTCTTGCTTCATCGATCTGGGTTTCATCGTTCAATGTCAGATCTTTCACATCTGGAAGAGCCTTGATCTTCTCCGTTACCTCTTCGGCTGCTTTCTGATCAGCTGCTACCTTTTTCAGTCTTGCAAGCTCTTTTTCTGCATCTTTCAATGTCTGGTAATTATCCACGTAACGTTTTTCTTCCGGACTCAGCTGCTCATACGCGTCTCTGGCTGCTGTGATCTTTTCCTCACACTCATCGGTCAGTTCGATCGGATCACCAATCTGATTAATCTTGGCAACCACTTTGCTTGCGTTGTCTCTTGCACCAGGCGTTTCGTCTAATGCTTCCAGCCATTTGTTCCAGGTAGATACATTACCGGTTCCTACGTAATTACCATTCTTATCCAGCATATCAGCCTGTTCACTCTGGTAATCATCCACATAATGCCAGATGATCTCATCCCCTGAGTCCACATAACAGTTCTTGAGTCCATCACTTGGATGCACACCATTAACCGTATACATCCAGCCGGAGTTTTTACCGTTGTCTTTCTCTCTCAGTTCATATCCACCGTAGGTTTCCGGTGCCGTGATCGCACTGATATAGTTCTTTTCCAGTCCTTCATAAGAAAGTCCGGCTTCCTTCAGTGCGGCCTCGAAGACCTGACCAACGGTTACATCATTTCCGTCAAAGGTATAGGTTCCGGTTGCGATCCATGTCGTATATGCATGTACCGCTTCGTTGTCACTTCCTTCTGTTCCGTGTTTGGTATCACCGATCAGACGGAAAGTTACCTCTGTCTTGGTCGGATCTGCTGATGAAGTATCCGGTTTCTTAACATTGATCGCACTCAGTGTCGCAGTAAGAATGTTATGACCATCCTCATCTTTCTTCACAGCTGTAAAATAGTGTGTTCCCAATGTCAGTGTACGGGTGTCGATCTTCACAATTCCGTTTTCATCGGTTGTAACAATCGCTTCTCCATCTGGCGTTGTTACCGGGGTATCACCATCGTAGATTTCTGCTCCCTGTATCGTTGTTGCCGTTCCATCGCTTTCGTGTACATCAGCTCCACTCAGAAGCAGTTCCATACTCTCTCCCCGTGTCACTTCCCCGTTTTCCGGTGACAGCCATGCATGCTGCATACCGTTCCATCCGGAGTTATAGAACAGTTCAATCTTATCCTTATCACTAACCAGTGTGTTCGCCGGGTCGCTGCACTCGATACCGTTGACCTTGCATACCCATCCTGCTTTCTTTCCATTGCTTTCTGTAAAGGAATCGTCTACAAGAACGAATTTGCCACGGTAACACTCGAATTCCGTTCCGCTTGCTTTCGCTGCATCCAGAAGCGCATGCAGGACGGTATAACCTCCATGGTTGTACTGCACATAACGGTTTGCCGCCAGATCCTCTGCTGTCTGCTGGATCTCAACGCTCCTTGTCGGGCAGAATACAGTACTCTGACCTGCAAGCTGTACGGATACCGTTCCACTCTGTTCTGGTACTTTCTCCAAATCCGTTACTTTGATCACCTGGTTTGGCTCTACGTCGGTCACTTCAAAGTTGTCTGTCTCGGTCAGATAGCCGCTCTTCGATACATGGTAGGTATACGTTCCGTTTTCCAGTGTATAGGTTCCATCCTCATTCGCTTTCAGGACTTTACTTCCCTGCATAACCAGTACGGATGCGCCGTCCGGGATCTCGAAGGTGGTCTGTTTGGCTGCGGTACGACGGGTGACGTCAATGGTGTAGGTGCTTGATTTTCCAATAGTTGGTTTATAAGTTACTTCTAATGTATTTACTCCTTCTTTTAAGGAAATCGCATCATTATTACCGTAAGTTTTATCTTCACCAACTACGGCAATTTCAATATCATTACCAAAATCTACACCTGTACCACTCTTTGTTATCGCATTCAAACAAATCTTATCTGTCCCATTCGGCACAGATGTTGTAAAATGTTTTTCCGTTCCAATAAATCCATAACCAAGACTTTGACTTACTGTTTCTCCGTTTTCAGCCACATAATTAATTGCATCGGCCTCCAGAATTCCATCCCAACGTCCAAGTTCTGCACTGCCTTCTGCTGCCGTAATTTTTAAATTTTCCAATAATGGAAATGAATTTTTTCTTCCAGGAAATCCTTGGGATCCAGATCCCGGAACATAATTATTCACAGCATATGTCATTGGAACTCCTTGGCTTGGAACAACAATAACTTCTACTTTCATAGAGTTTTTTGTAGTTATTTTTCGCTTTGTTCCATCCAATAAAGAAACACCTAATGTATTATTAATTTTTCCTCCATAGTTAATCGGATCTTGTTTCTGAACAACTTCATTAAAATTAATCTCTTTTACTACAGCCTTACTTTCATCATCTCCGAACCAATATCTTACCAGTAATTTGGCATCTGCATCTGGTTCCATAAGGGCCGCTCCTATTCCAACATTGCAAGTATTTGCCAAACTCGGGGATTGAGATATATTATAATTTTGTGCAATAGAAGTCCTTGCTGTTACAAAATGAGCATTTTTCCCCGCTGGATCTGTCTTTTTTGTTAGATCCACACGCAAACCTCTCAGCAACCCAGAAGAACGTTTTACGGTTTCATCCCATTCGTTATTAGATGCCACATCAAACGAAATATCCGGCAGATATGCCATTTTTCCATATTCTATATTGGGATTATCTCCTCCATTCCAATATCCAGCCATAGAGTTTCGCGTCAGCCTTCTATGTGCACCGTCTGGTGCCCCCCATTCGTTGAGGTCTAAGACTGCATCATTAATAACATAAGTGCCCGCATCTTCTTCGTTCAGTTTTATGTCGAAACTTGTGCCTGCCATATACTGACCAAAAAACGCTTTATACTCAACTCCATTTGCCTTACATACAAAATTAACTCCTCCAGGATTATAAATGGCTGCCATTTTAAACATAGGTGGAATTAAATTCTCCATTGTAACACGAACTGTATCTCCTACAGTCAATGTATTTCCCGGACTGTATAAATTACTTACTGTTATATCTAATCCTCTTGCAAGGATCACATGATACGTCACCGCATCTCCTGCTTTTATTTCGACAATATTCCGACCTTCACTCAGCTGGAGCGTATAACTTTTTTTATACTTCTGATCTTCTGCGGACATACTTGCATCCGATGTATCCGGTTCATACTCCTCCCAGGATGCATCGTTTAGCCAGTCGTTTGGATTCTCGCTTAGTTTTCCATCCGCTACCATAATTGGCTTATGAACTCTTACAGATGTAATTTCTTCCTGAGTTTCCCCTGTTTTTGCAGTTGGCGTAAATGTATATTCTGCATGGGTATCTACTTCACTTTTAACACCTTTTTCATCAGTAAAGCTCTTCATGTAATATACAGTTCTGCCCTCAATCATATCGATATTCGATGATATTTGTGTTGCAGGCGTTGTCTCGTTATTTCCGGTCACATGAATCACTGCTATTCCTGTCAGTTCAGGTAACAATGCACTATACAAATAGGTAGAGCCATTAATTCCGGCACTTTCCATCGCATCATAATAAAATGCTACTAATACAGTACCTTCCCCTTTCGCCTGAACTCTTCCAAATTGTCCTATTTCATCGTCTTTTGTGATTTCAACAGATGCAACCGAAGTATCACCGCCTATTACCTGATAATGCCACTCCGGATCATTGTGTTCATTACCAGTTCCGCTGTTTATGGCTTGCCATGCTCTAAGTGGTACAATATCAAAATATTCTCCTACGTTCAGATCGATTTCACTGTTTTCCGGCAAGTTTGTTAGCATACTTGCATAATAACTGTCTTTTTCCTGATCTCGGTGAATCTGATTTGGATTCTCCTGCAAATTATCCAGTGTTATTTCTGTATGGTCATCATTCCAGGTTCCTTTTAATGTTTTACCGTATCGTGTAACCTTCCCCTCCTGCCTCAGCATATAAGTAAATCCTTCTGGAACCTCATAATAATCGTATCCATCTTTTCTCATATATGCTTTATAACTTTGCCAGTTTCTCGCAGTATAAAACTTTAATTGCCATGTCGTATATATTTCCATGCCAACAGGCGCTTTTACTGTAATATAGCTTTTTTTCAAATAAGGGATTTTACCACTATCCGACAAATTCAAAGAGGAGAAATTTGTATTTCCATAAACATAAAAATGCCCTTCAATAGGAAGATAATCCTTATCAAAGGGTGTAAAAACAAATTGGTAATAACTATCGCCGTTTTCTTGTGGTAAAATGTACTCACACACATTTTTTTCTGCATTCCAGAAAGAATGTGTATTTTTTTCATCTTTTACTGTAAGCGTCCCTATTTTTTCCATCGGTAACGCGTAAGACGTATCATCCAACACATACGGTGTCACTCGAAGAAAATTTACTGTTGCCAGCTTTAATTCTTCTGTCCCATCGGTAACTTCAAAATAACCTCCTGCTCCTTCTTCGTTTTCATAACGATACGTTCCTGTCGGAACAGAAAAGCTATCATCTTTGACTTCTATTTCTTTTTCTTTGTTTTCTGTATAGATTTTTACCGTTTTAATGCCCGTAAGTTTAACCTGAACTTCATCATTCGCTGCCAAAGCATTCGATGATAACGTAAAACAACACCCAAAAGATATAACAAGCAACAGCAGATATTTGAATATTTTTTTCATTTTTACACTCTCCATCTACTATTTATGGCGGTATAAATTTATCTTATACCGCCATAATCTAAAGGGCAGTTGCAACACTGCCCCCCAGATCTAATTTCGTGTTTATCCTAACATATCAAAATAATCCTGTGCCTGATTATATGTACCAAATGCCCAGTATACACTATCACCTGTCTCAATTGGAAGAATAGATGCACTAACCAGATCTCCTTCAGCAACTTTAGTTCCATTATGAACTACACAATAATTCCATCCATAATAATCACCGCCATTGCTAATATATGTAGTAAGCTCTGTACCATTGGTATCAGTAATGGATTCTACGAAACCATTTCTCTGTGCAATAGTCATACTGTTTGATTCTGCCAACTCATATAAAGCATTAGACGCTGTAGGATATGTCTGTGCTGCACCGTCTGAATCTTTGAACGGGTTTGCAGATGTATCATCTTTAGCTCTTGATACTGTTGCATCTTCATTCACTTCATACATAGTTGCATCATCACTACTCAAATCCACCGCTTCTACAAATACACCTGTAGCATCTGCTACTTTATCTACTGCTTCTACAAATACTGTCATATCAATGACTGCATCGTCCACAAATGTATTTTTTACCTGAAAACTTGCCGGTCCATATGCATTTTTAGCTCCTTTTACAGTAACAGTACCTGCATAAGTAGGATTTTTATCAGAATCTTTAGTTTCCATTGAACCATATACATAATTTGTATCGATTCTTTCACCACCAAAGTTTACTTTTGTAACTTTCAATCCTTTTGCCGCATCTTCAGCACTATCAAATCCTGTTCTTGCATATACATAATTTGATCTAATTACACCAGGCATAAGTCCCAAAGTTACTTCTTCCCCAGCTTTGATTGGTGTAGAATACAAAGTATTTTCTTCAACTACCAATACTGGATCAGTCGTTGCCGCACCTACAGGCAGTGCCATTGACAGTGTCAGTGCTCCAGCCATTGCTACTGAAGCAATTCTCTTAAAAAGGGTCTTTTTCGTCATAGTATTATGACCTCCTTCACATTAGTGCTCCCACCTTTGTTAAATCAACACAGTATGGGGAGTATTGCTACTGCATTGACTGTAAAGTTTCTACTTTCACGACATAATGGAAACACATCACGAAAATAAAAAAGCCCGTACAACAGAAGTCGTCATACGAACTAATATCTTACTTTCGAACAAGGGTGATTTTCTTATACCACAACTGACAACAGAAGATAGCATCTCCCGCCCGTTTACTCGTCCAATTCGTTTCGGCCTCCGAATTATCCTGATGCTAAAGCAGCTTTTTTTGCGATCGTCTTCTGGACTCAGGACCTCTTAGCCTACTCGATGTGCCTTACCAAATAATAATACTCAGTGGCATATAACATCTTTCGTTGTCCATACAGCAGGATGAAACTGTCCCGGATTCTAACCGGCTTCCGTTTTCGCATGCTCTCTTTAACACGTCGTATAAAATTTTAAAATCCTGTCATAATATCTATAGGATCAGTGCACGGTCGTCTTAGAATCTTTCCTTCTAAGACATCTCTACAACCCTAATATTAAACATTGTTCACAGATTTGTCAATCTTTTTCGGCGTTTTCTTAAAAACGGTAGCTGTTTTCAAGAACTTTTTTATGCATTTTTGAACATATCCGCTAGTTTCTATTCATCGTTTGCCGTCAGAAAAGTTGTCAAAATTCTGTAGTCAGGAGGCTGCTTATGAGAACTGGTCAAAACATCTACAAGCGCAGGGACGGGCGTTGGGAGGCGCGTGTCTTTCTCGGGAAAAAGGCGAATGGCCGTCCAAATTTTAAGTATCTGTACGCCTCCACTTACCGGGAAGTATTGCTTCAGAAAAATAATTACGAAAAGACAATTTCGTTAAAAAATACACAACTACTTTCCAACGCATTGTTTTCCGATGCTGCATACAGCTGGCTGCTGAACTCTGCCAGGCATTGGAAACCGGCCACTTATATGAAATATAAAAATTGTCTGGATAAATATATTCTCCCCCAGTGGAAAAAGCTCTATGTACGTGAGATTCAGCAGAGTACTTATGACCGGTTAATGGAAGTTCTCCTGCAGCAGCTCTCCGGCAGCTCCATCCAGACAATCAATACGATCATCAGTGGAATCCTGAAATCCACATTAAATTGTCTTCCAGTCAAATGTACCGGAAAAGTGTCCGAGCATGCAAAGTGTCCGTTGGATATTCTTTCGGATAATGAGTCCTGCAAGCTGTTCACTTATCTGGATAGCAGGAATAATCTGATCTCCATTGGGATTCGACTAGCTCTGTTCAGTGGGATTCGTCTCGGTGAACTTTGTGCCCTGACCTGGGCGGATGTCGATCTGGAAGAACAGGTGCTTCATATCCGGCACACACTGCAGCGCATCCAGAACCGGAACCGCTTGCCGGAGGATCCGAAAACGGTTTTATATATCGGATCGCCGAAAAACAAACGGGAACGTTCGATTCCTTTACACCCGCAGATGATTCCGATTCTTGAAACATATAAGAGTCGATACCCGGCATCTTATTATCTGTTATCCGGAACCTTATCCCCTGTGGAGCCCAGAAAGATGACCAGACATTTTAAAAAGATCATAAAATGCTGCGGCATCCGGGATCTGCATTTTCATACACTCCGTCATACCTTTGCCACACGCTGTGTGGAGTCTGGTATGCAGATCAAGGCTCTCAGCGAGATGCTGGGACATTCCACGGTCAAGATTACCATGGATCGGTACGTGCATCTGTCCATGAGCTTTAAACAAAGCCAGATCACCATCCTCCAGTTCCCGGATTCAAAAGAGAAAAGCCGTCAAAATCTCAGTCAGCCAGACCGTGAAATGCCGGAAAATGGGGAAGATATGGAGGGGATGTCTTAGAAGGAAAGATTCTAAGATATCTTTTTTATTAATATATGCGATAGGATTTTATTTAGAACAAAAAAACAGGATATATGAAAAAATTTTTCTTCTTTTCCATATATCCTGTTTCTGTAATCCAACCATTTCATCACGCTTTAAATAGAATCTGACAGGTTAATTATCCTTTTCATAATATCCTTCCTGACTATATTCAGACCACTTCAAATACATTTCCTGGTAGTTTTGTTTGATAAACGCTTGTATCTTTCTGATTTCTCTGTCATTAAGGATTCCCCGATTTTGTAATACTGTATCACCATTATCTTTTACAAAAAATTTCGCTGATCCGGCTTCTGTAAGTTTACGGTCGCTCGCATGTACATGCATACATTCAATCACGCAATAAGATGTAAAGTACAAATAATAACCGGCAATTTTATATTCATAATACTTTGGCATCTTATTCCTCCATAAATTTACGGTTCTTCTCTAAATAGTCTCTTGCGATAGCCACTTCAATATCATCCATACTTGTTTCAAGCGCATCTCCCTCTTTTGAAAATACCGTTGCCCGATCTGGACGATTCAAATTCAATACACGATATCCTTCTGTGCATCGTGTGAACGCATATCCATTTACTATCATATCTGCTGCATCAGCAACTTGTTTAATATCAGTCATTTGCAATCTTCACTCCTTTTATCGGTTTCAAAAATTTGTCTGTATCAAAATAAAGATTCTGAAGAATCGGTACAAGATCAATATATTCTTCTTCAGGTTCCTTATTTTGCTTATATTTTGCCATTACAACCAGATAACCATTATCCCATTCTTTTACTTCCGTATAGTATTCCAGTGAATATGGTGCTGTAAAACGAATGATATGACCATTAAACTGAAAGACGGTATAATTTTTTTCATTACTAAGAGTCGCTTCTTCTGGCATATTCTTCCCCCTTAATAAATTAATTCCTATTTCATTTGATATTTCATTATTTGTTGCAAGGTATCAAAGAATCTTTCCAGATTGTCTACTTGTGTTATCTTTATTTTATCCTGATTTTATCGCGATTACAATAATAATTTTTTTCGATACTCACTCGGTGAGACCATGTATTTTTCCTTAAACACCCGGTTAAAGGTTCTCTGGCTTTCATAACCACTGTCCAGACAGATAGTTGTAATCGGATCGTTGGTATTTTCCAGCCGTTGCTTTGCATAGCCAAGTCTTGCGTCATTAAGATACTGATTGAAATTCCGGTGGAAAGTTTTGGAAAATACCCTTGATAACACATACTTGCTTACGCCAAGATCCTTTGCCATATCTTCTAACAAAAAAGATTTTCGGAAATTCGCAGAAATATAGGATACCGTCTGATAAATGAGATCATTACTTCCTACCTGGCTTTTCTCTGTCAGTGTAAGCAGCGGGATACATCTGGCAAAGATAACCTGCAGATAGGCCTGCACAATCCAGATATTTTTCGGTACGCTTCCTTTCATGCTCTGGATAGCTGGATAGATCTCTGAAGGGAGTTCCCCATATTTGATTACCGGATATACCGGGGCTTTTCTTTTTAATAATTCTTCATATGTACCCAATGTCCTCGTCGGTATATTGATATATAACACTTCACTATACTGCTCTGAAAACACCTGACAATGGTGGATCACATCTGGAAAAACAAGGCCAATATCTCCCTCTTCCATATGAAACAGCTCCAGGCCAACACCAAGCTCCAGGCTTCCTTTCATCACATACACAAGTTCCAGAGTCTGATGCAGATGTGGCAGCTGGTGTTTGGCTCTTCGTTCAATGGCAAGGATCTCTTCTTTTGTGTCTTCGTAAACCAGGTGCATCTCAATATCCTCCTCCACAATAAATCTTACTATTTCTTCTTATTATAAAGTAAGAAAGCATTACCGGATGTCTCATGACACCAGGACAACGCTTTCTTTTTATGATTATGCCTGTCCCTCGTCAGTCACGCAGTCGGACACAATCCCTTGTTCTTTTTTGATTCTTTCGTTTGTTTCTTCCACATTCATTTTTGCTAATACGACCGTGATCAGGATCTCAATAACAAATGGCACCCACAAATACATCACCTGTAACATGGTAATCGCCGATGCAGGCTGAGTCGGATTTTTCCCTACATATCCGCTGATCTCCAGAAGCCATCCGACAACAGCCGTTCCGATACCGCCGCCGATCTTGACTCCCAGGGAAGTACAGGAATACATGGTTCCATCCACCCGTTTGCCCTGTGTGAGATACGTATATTCCGAGCAGGATGCGATCACAGCGTTCATATCCCCCTGCCACGGTCCCTGGCCCAGAGCGGCTACCGCGGTGAACAGCATCATCAATGGAACATTTCCCAGATATCCGGCAACAACAACTAGTGCACGCCCAATCACGGCAAGGATGTAACCGCGGAGGTTTAACTTATACATTCCTTTCCATTTTCCTACCAGTGTTGGTGTGAAGACCAGTGCGATAATCAACGGGATATTGACCGCCCACGCAAATACGCCAAACAGGTTTTTGTTACCAAGCACCCAGGTAAAATAATAAATACCGGCACCGATCATCGCATTATATAACTGCTGCAAAATGTATGTGCCACAGATCATCATATAGAATTTATTTTTCAGGAGAAGTTTGAATGCCTGGATCAGACCATAATTTTCCTGGGTAGTTGTCTGTCCGCCGTCATTCAGTTCTTCTTCCGGAAGTTCTTTTACAGAAAGTGCAGAGACCGTATTGACCACAAGTCCGATAGCCGCATAGATAATGGCTACCGTTCTCCATGCTACTACCCCGCCACCTCCTGATAGCCTTCCATCGGGAGCTTACAAAAGAACATGTTGTGAAAAATGAATTTCTAGATCATCAGATAGAAGCTGCTGCTTCCTTTTTCAGCGCATATTACAACAGTGATATCAATATATCAGAATATGCAGCCTCCGACGGAATGAGCATCAGCTGGTTTATCAAAAATTTTAAGAAATATACAGGAAAAACACTGTTTCAGTATCTGACCGCTCTACGGCTTACCAATGCACAGGTGCTTCTGGAAACAACAACGTATTCAATCAATGAGATTGCTTCGATCGTCGGGTATCCGAACCCGCTGTATTTCAGCCGGGTGTTCCATAAGCAGAAAGGGTGTTCACCGTCGGAATACCGGTCGCGGAATTGTTAAAGAGGGTCTGGCATTACGCCAGGCCCTCTTCGCCCTTTAAAATTCTTTCAATTTTTGATAAGCAGGATTAAAATAATGTTTACATTTATCTGCCACTTTATCAGGGCGGATATTTTTCAACATTCTTTGACCATGTAATTTTTTTGAATAATGTAGTCTTCTCGAATGTACGATTTGATCTATATAGTTCTGATTGACTTTTGGCAATTGTTTAATTTCTTCTTTTACATCTGTTTGAATGGCTTCGATAATCTGATCGCTGATTTTTATATACTTGCCATCGAAAAATCCATATTTTTCCAGATCATCTTTATATTCTTTAAGAATATTATTATCAATATGCTTTTTCAGGTGATACACAAAAAGCTGTCTTGCATTAACCTCTACATCATCTACGATACCACTGTCACAATATATGTAATTATATCCATTTTCCCAGTCAGCAATAAACCAGCACTCCGCTTCCGGCGATGCATACATAATAAAAACCGGAAGATCTTTTCCCAGCCGTGCATGAACTTCGCAAATAATCTTCTGATGATATTCATCAATTTGTTCCTGCGAATACTCTTCAAATCGACCGTCCAGATCATCTTCTATTAAAATCGCCTTACATTTCGAATATTCATCCTTGTGCTGTTCAATAATTTCATATACTTTCTCTAACAGTGCTTCTCCGGTAAGCCCATTGATCGAATCATCAATTTTTTTAGGCATTCCCTTTTTCTTTATTGTTTTATTTGGTAAACATTGCCTGTAGTCGTATTTGTCATTTATCTTTTTGAGAAAGAATTGCATAGCTCCCGATTCCGTATAGCCACAAGTCAGAAAACAAGCGATTACATCTACCATGGCCAACCTCCCAGTGCCGGATCATTTGTTCGGTACAAATCTCCTAATTCCCAGTCCCCCAGTTCATCTGCAATATCCTCGTATGTTATTTTCTTAATATCCTCTTTGTCACGGAATACAAATACCGCAACATTGCCCTGCTTAAATTCTTCTGTGAATACATCCAGGAAGTCAGGTGAATGTGTACTGACAAAACATTGTTTAAAAGTATTCGCTGTCTGGATCCAGTTTCCAACTACTTTCTGCCATGCCGGGTGAAGGTTGGTTTCCGGTTCATCAATTGCAAGTAACGCACGTTCTTCATTTGTCTGCATATTAATCAGCATATTTAAGATCAGACCTTTCAATGTTCCTTCTGATATGTCTGATAAATCATACTGTTCATTATTATAGAGCAGTCTGAAAATCAATTTATCATATGCTGTTGCAACGTCAATCCGTTTCAAATTAGGAATCAGTTCCTTCATCCTTTCTTCAAACAGATCTTTCCAGAGCATATCTTCTGAAGCATAACGGTTGAATACATTTGTAAAGTTGCTTGCATCATAGTTTAGAACATCATCGATATTTTTTATATTTACCGGTTGACGCATCAGCTTTGTATTAAACTGTGCGCTTGTATATACACTGAAACCCTCAAAATATTTTTGCAAATCATAAAGCATTTGGGCGATATTGACCCGGATCAGTTCATTTCCATATATTTGTTTGTTATTTAGCAGAATATCTTTAAACTGCATAATAATGGTTTCTTTACTATCAACTTTAAAGGCTAATCTTTTGTTCGTATATCCTTTTTTGATAGCAGTAGAAAAATTACCCGTACCTATTTTAGTGTCATGACATCTGAAATAATTAAAATCATTTTTATATGCCGTTGTACGCTCTGCTGCATTTAACTCCTCTAAAACAATATTACAGTTTTCAATCGAATCACCAACAATGAATTCAAAACGGTATCTAACCGGTTTTCCGTTCAGATCAATTTCCCAGGAAAAAGAAATTGGTTCTCCTGGTGCTACCTGTTTGTTTAAGATATGACCCCATCCATTTCTGGATACTGCATTTAAAAAAGCGGATTTCAGATTGCCTTCGTTTTCATTTTTCAGCATTTCTGAGAAAAATGTCATCGCTTTTATAAAATTACTTTTACCAGAATTGTTCGGTCCAATCAAAATATTTATTTTTTCAAATTCGAGTTGTTCTGCCTGAATATTTCTAAAATTATGGCAGGAGAATCCTTTTATCATCTTCTATTAATCCTTTCTGCTCCCCAAGAACCTCTGTCTGACAACTATATGATATTGATTATTTCCCTGGCTTTTATAATAGTCACACAAATTCCGTAATTTATACTTTTCTTTATTATATCTATTTATTGTATTTTCTACAACTGGATTTTTCACGCTTTCTGTATGATTGCATCGGTTCAGGGTAGCTGCGACAGGTGCATTGGGGGATGCTCCCTATCAAGCAGACAGCTGCCTTTGTGGAACAAACGGATTCTGGTCATCATTTTTTGAGGTGTCAATTGCTTGTAGCTTACTCCATGGTACGACCTCCTGGCTGCCTTCAATAATTTCAAAATAATCATCCCCCCACAAAACGCAACACTTATATCCCGTACTCTGATATCTGATTCCTCCTATTCCAACTTCTCTGCAACAGGCTGCCACAAAATTTGGTAACAAATATTCCTTTGTTATCTTGCCTGTATTCTACGCTGGAAGTCTCAGATGATGAATAAACACATTGGTTTTTCCTGATAAATCCAATAGTTTAGCTGATTTTGCAGTCCTTAATCCAATCACTTGAATACGAGGTTCCTTTTCCTTGCGGTGTTTTAATATTTCTTTTAACGCTCCTTCTTTGCTTTCAGAAATATAATAACAACTTTTCCCAATTTCATTATATCGTCCATGTGATGATATATTCATTGGTATCATCATCATCTCTTCGTCTGGATACAAACTTGAATGAAGTAAGGAACCTTCCCATAAACTGCGTTTTCTTGCACAGCCATTATCGGTACTATGTTCCTCTCCGACTCCCTCCCATCAGAAATACGATTTCGC
>OLOY01000508.1_pt1 | contig 27155 bp, 25 predicted proteins | sample 1672771 | NCBI WGS metagenome assembly OLOY01 (sample SAMEA3136722, study PRJEB25190) | human gut metagenome
CCAAACTCTTCCACATGATTTGTTCAATCAGCCACATGACATCAGAAAAACGGGTGGCCATTAACTCATTGGTAGAGTTTGCGACGGGAGCAGATTCCTTCATAATGCCCTTATAGATTTTGACTTTTCATCTTAACTATTTGAAACACAATACCCGAATGGCATTTCCGTCTGTTCTTATTTTTCATGATGTTCCAGAGAGTATTGATTATGAAATGACATCAAAGCATTCGCTGGATGTGATTAAAGGAAAGATAGAAATTGCTTAGTAGTAACCAAATCCCGTTTTACTACCAACTTTACTACTAACAGCCCACAACAACTTGCTCCATCTTGCCCTATTTTGCCAAGATGTCAGTCAATACACACATTTCACAAATCCCCGAAATTCCTTGCAAAACATGGCATTCCGGGGCAAAACAAGGAGAAACAAAACTATGATTAAAGTACTTTTTATTTGCCACGGCAATGTTTAATGCAGGCTGTGAAAGCCTTGATTTTGTTGGATTTCTTGGAAATTAATCAAAAATTTACACCTTATTTATACCTTTGGAAGACTGGATCGGAATAATAGAGAAAATTAAGAAATAGATAAATATAACATGGATCGATTTTGCTATATTGGAAATATTTAAACTTTGCAGATATGTGTTGATTTTTTTAATGATTGAGTATAATAAAAACGAGAACAGAAATGTTCTCGATGTAAGAGCATCGTTAAAAGTTGAGCTGCAGATTGGATCAGGTTTTTTTGCTATTAAATGAAAATGCTAATCCCACAGCTATGCTGGGGCGAATCGTGTAGTAGTGACGTTGTATGGTGAAAAGTAAAGCCTCCTATGATACGATAGTAAAGGTGTCTCAAGCCAATACTAAAGAGAATAGGAGGCGGTCCAAAGTGGACAGTTACAGCTTATCACATTCAAGGTACAAATGCCAGTACCATGTTATGTTTATACCAAAGTACAGAAAAAGAATTATGTATGGAAAATTGAAGGCAGATGTAAGAGAGATCATAAAATGACTGTGTATAATGCGATTATCGAAACATAGAAATTATAGAAGGAGCAGTCTGCGCAGATCATGTACATTTATGCCTGAGTATACCATCGAGCGAAAAAGTTAGTGATGTAATAGCATACATCAAAGGGAAAAGCGCGCTAATGATACACGATAAGTATCCCGAAATGGTAAACGGATGGTCAAAATCATTCTGGGCTAGAGGATATTATGTAGCGACAGTAGGCAATATTACAGAAGAAGCCGTAAAAGAATATATACAGCAGCAAAAAGAAGAATCTAAAAGAGAAGATACACGACGGTAAGCCTCTTTCAGAGGCAAGCCGGTATGAATGCTTGAGGCATCCGCCTTTTAGGCGTGCAGGCATAGGACCCTTATAGGGTCAAAAACAAACCACCACTTGAAGTGGTGGTTATGACTTAGACAACGGCTTAACTGCAAAAAACTGCCGTTAAGCCGCCATAGTTATCATAGAAGATCTCTCAATTTACAGAAAAAATTTCACACCGGACAATCTTTGAAATTACTACGTTTTCTACTACTTAGGCACATAACTATAATGCCGTGATTTGCGGGATATTCCTTAGTAGTAATGGACTACTTAGAAGCTGAAAAATACTGCTACTAATAACCTCTTATAGCATTAATAATGGAATCTGTGTTCCATCGCACAATGTTATGGGCAGCACTTTTGACTTTTGATGATGTTCGTTCAGCTCCCCAAGGTTCAATCGCAATAATTCTCTTGCCCATACTTTGAGCAAGCTCTATTTCTATATTTATCCATTTGCTGTATGTGGAATAAACTCCTGCGAGAATCAAAATGCAGCTTGCAGGTTGCATCTGTCTTCGTATGGATTCTTTAAGCTGATAGTCATTTGAAACATTATGAATAGGGTCATATTTAGGAACGGAGTAGTTTTTATATGAGAAATAGGGTTTTGCATTTAGCATATCCACTAATCTGTCATATGCATCTCCATATGTCCACGAATGACTGATAAATAAATTGTAAGTCAAATTAGTCCCTCCTTAACAAGATGTGCATTTTATCACAATGATTGCAATTACAGCAGCAATATAAAGAATGATAAACGTAATTGGAAGTATACGCTCAAGAGTAGTGCTATCCATATATTTTTTACTGTTTTTTAGAAACTGCCATTCATCTTTGAATGGAGCTGAAGGTAGTTTCTCTTCGATTGAATTAATTACGTTGAATTTTGCAGTATTTAACAGCTTATAGTTTCGAATATTGAGTATCCATAGAATACATATAGCTATTCCAGCTATCAGAATGAATAATGATTTTATGTCCCATGTAATTGAAACTGCGGCCATAATTGCAAGATTCAATGTGATAAAGATATTGTTCATATTGTCACGACGCTGGCTAACTGAATTTGCCATGTCTACGCAAGTTTGCCATTGATTCAATAGCAATTCCTTATCTTCAGTTGTATTCTCCAAAAATGATTCTCCTTTGATATTTACGCTGATAATACATATTTGGTCTTTAAATCATTACAGCGATTATAGTTTATGAAGCCTTCCTTTTGCAGACGTCCCACAACAACTCCACAAAGAATGTGTTCTTCTTGAGCAAAGGCACAAATGGCTGCTTTTGAAAAATCATTCTGAGTAGTAAATGTGTTGAATTCTTCTGTAGGAATTAGTGTTTCTTTTGCAAAGCTGTCAGCGGCATCTTCATCTTCTTCGGTTGTTCCATTTGGCTGGTTGATGTGGCCAAGTAAAATATGACCAAGCTCATGGAATAGACTAAACCAGAATTTATCTGCATCTTTGCCGCGAACTGTTAAGCCAACAACTATTTTGTTTCCGTCGTAGAAAGTTGCACCATGCAGGAAAGAACCTCCAATGTGAGGGAGAAATACAAGCGCAATACCGCAGTTGGATAATAGCTCAATCAACTTAGGGCAGAAATCTGAAGGATTCATTGTGGTCATGCTTCTTATTTCTGGCAAACTTTTCTTAAGCGATTTTAAATCAACTAATGAAGTTTTAATAGTACGAGCCTCCAGTTTGGCTTTCTGTGCCCATGCCAATAGAGCAAGATTACTTTTTTCTGTTTCGGCTAATCTACGACATGCTATTTTTGACAATTGCATATCCTCAATAATCTCAAGGTTTACAACTTCAAAATATTTTCTAAGATAAATAACCTTTTCGGTTGTATCTCTGGTCTCAGGAACCCAACCATTTTTAGACATTTCACGATAAGGTAGTTTTTTTGCAAGTTCCTTATCAGCATCCATGTCATTCTCAGCGTTGGCTTTTACAAGTTTTTCACGATAAGTGGACTCTAGTTTATTCCAAAACTTAGCAGGAACACCTAATACCATTTCTAAACGAACAGCAACATCCGGAGTCAGCTGAACTTCGCCATTGATTAATTTACTAATATGTTTTTCGGACATACCCATGCGTACTGCAAATTCTTTCTGGCTAAGTCCTCTATCAAGCAACTGCTCTTTAATAGTTGCTCCCGGTGGTGTTGCAATAAAACTGCGACTTTTCACCATCGTAATACCTCCTTAAATGAAACGGAACTTTAATGATAATCTACAATTTCCATTACGTTTGCAATTTGAATTTCATTCCCTATTTTTTCAAAAACCAGTCGATAGGGATGAACTAAATCCATTGCGTATTGACCTTTGCGATTTCCTTTTAATGGATGACATCTTCCAATATGGAATTGAACCATCTCTTCAACAGTATCGGATGCATCTATTTCATCTATACGTTGATGGATTTTTTCGGCCATTTCTGAACCATATTTCTTTTCTGCCTCGCTTGCGATTGTACACACCTTTTCAATCTTGCGAGTCTTATATGTTATTTCCAATCCATCACCTCTTTCGTGAGTTTACCTTTGAGGTAAATATATTATATCCTTATTTGCTATAAATGTCAATAGTATTGGTTTACCTGAGAGGTAAATTGATTGTGATATGCCAAAAAGATAGGATAGTAGAAACGATAATCTACTGCCCTGAAAATTAGAATTCCTGCGAGAGTGGCATCCAATGGTCATCTGCCATATCATGTGCGAATTCTGTATTGTTGATGTAAAGCTGATTGTCTTTGTCTCGGACGAATCCCCAGTGGAGGGAATGCTCCGCAGCATAGTTTTTGAATGCATTGAATTTGTTCTCAATCTGAATGTCAATATTCTTGTCCTTGCCCTTGGACTCGCCACCCTTGGTCTCAATAACCCAGACAGTTTCATCTTTCTTCATAATTATATAGTCAGCATAGAAGAGCCACTGATTCTGAAGCCCATCCCTATATACGATGGAGAAGTATTGCTGACCGGTGTCTCCGTTCTTATAGACCCATTCAATATCATTACGGGTTTCGCAGAATTGCTCAAATAGCATTTCTGATGTACTACGAACAAGGCTTGTGGTATATCTGGAAGTATAATCATGGTATGCATTGGTCAGGTATTCCACTTCATTCTTTACACCCGGGTCGTACTTATAGAAGTCCTGCTCCGGAATATGGAAGATTGACTTCTTCAGATTGAGAGGAAGTGTCATCTGCGTATTCATATCTGCAGTCACTTCACGGAATTCTTCCTTGATCCTGTGCTCGTTATTGATGATAAATGCGTAAAATTCTGAGGTGTCCAGTAACAACAGCTTTTTATAGGAAGAACCACCCCTACGGAACAGACGCTCCAGTATTGTTTTTACCTTGGCAGACTGCATGCCGATGGTGCTCTTAATGGCATCTATGGAGTGGAGCAGCTCAATACCATGCTTGTGGGTATTCACGCGCTTGCGAGTGGTGTAGTAGGTAGTGCTCTCAGCGACCATATCGGTGCGGACATATTCACCATACAAAGCATGGCCGATAATTTCATCACCGAACTGATAGCCTGCTGCCATAAAGCGGAGATTATTATCTGTGGTGCTTGTGGACAGATTATATTTTCTCACCAGAGCATCGTAGATTTTATTCAGAACATTACGCTCGCCCAGACTGCCGACATTCAGATCACGGATTTCCTTTTCTAAGGTGAAGGTCTTACACTTTTCCTTGAGGAACAATCTGCGAGTCTCGTAGGCCTTATCCATATTGGAGAGAAGTCCTGCTTTGTATTTCTCATCAAAGGTATAGACATAGCAGAAATCCAAGAGGTCATCTTCGTAGTGCTTTGCCTCTGGTATACGACGAATTCGGCCGATGGTCTGAATCTCAAAGCTCTCGCTCATGCCTTCTCGCAGTTTGACGAGAATCTTGGCACGAGGGCAGTCCCAGCCGGTGCTGATGGCCTGTTTCATAAGAAGAAACACAGGGATAGCATCAGTCACGGTCAGATTGTCTGGCAAGTCCTTTTTATCTTCACTCATCCACTTGCTGACCATGCCATTATCGTAGGTGTACCCCATAGACTCCAGTTTCTGCTCTACAGCGACAATGGTCTCTGGCTGTCCGTTCGGGAACTGTATAAGAACGAGAGGGCAGATATTTTTACCGATTTCCTTATATCTGCCAGCGATAGCTTTCCTTTTTGCATCTGCAAGGTCGAGCAGATAATCGTAATCATCGGTAATTTCTGTGTTGTCAGCCACGCATATTTTTCCGTTGAATGTCTTCATAACGGAGATTGCAGACTTCACCAATGCGAAGACCGGAAGAATACATGAGAGCAACCATAGCTTTCGGTTTTAGATCTGTCATGGTAGAGATAAAGATTTTGGTCTCTTCTTTTGTAGGGACAAATGGCAGATAGGTATCAAATTTCCGCATAGGAAGCTGTGTGTCAACCCAGGGCTTATGAAGAACGTAAAGAGTGAAAAAACGCAGTTGGGAAATGGCAACATTGATCGTACGGTCAGAAAGATTCCGTTCCTTTTGAAGGATCTCAAGAAACCGTCGCTGATCTTTGTAAGAGACCCGTGAAGGCGTTTTGTGAAGGGGATTCTCGACATAATCGAGATAAGCAGAAATATAAGTCTGGTAAGATTTCATTGTATGGTCGGTAAGACCACGAAGAGAAATCATTTTTTTGTAGCGTTTTAAATAATCCATGAAATAACCTCCTGAAATAAGTGAAAGATAAAGTGACATCACAAAAAGCAGGTGGTGGTCTGGATAAAAAATAAGATATGTAATTGTTAATTTAAAAAAGTAGTGGTTTGATGTACTTAGGGCTAGCCGTCGCGCTAGCGACTTGGTACAATCCGTGCATCTATCGATGCGCTGGTTACAGCAATTAATAACCGATAAAAAGAAAAACAATCAGGGGGCAAGATGTTGCAGAAATGTAACATCTTGCCCCCGTTTTCTTATGTTAAAAGAGTAGTTGTTACGAAATGATTGGAAATGTTTTAAAATAATAAAATATATCGAAAAATAAAAGAAAGTGGGTAGAAAATCAAATAAACCAGCATTATTCATGAAAAAGTGGGAGAGAATTCGTGAAATAAGTAGAAAAAACAGAGATTCTATTGACTTTGTTCTTACGGATATTTATAATTATGAATAAAATATTACAGAATTATGAAAAAGAAAAGAACGAAGAGGAATAGAAATGGAACGATTAACAAAGGTCTGGAATTCCCTTCGGGCGATGCTTCTGCGGGCAGTCAGAGAACGGAAAAGAGAATGTCTGACAGTGGGAGCAGGTACAGCGGTGGTTATCGCGGCTGTTGGAAGCCTGATGGGCAGCAAGCCGATGATCGTAAAACAAATGGGAGAAATAACAGTCACACAGGAAGCATCCGGCCAAAAAGAGGAAGAATCAGATACCGGGGATGATGATCCTGACGGGACGATCCCCTGTGGTTATGCAGGGGTAATCGATGGAATCCTGGCTACAAAAGGACTTACAAAAAGTTATCGGGCTGTTGGAGGTCCCTGTGAGACTGTTCTTGTCGGACAGTGGATGATCCGGACAGAAACCGTAGCAAAACTGGATGTGGGGACCAGGATGATTCAGGCACTGGAAGCCGCAGATCAGGAGACGGATGATCTGACTCAACAGATGCGTATGTCAGATAAAGACTATGAGAATCTCCTTGCTATCGTGGAAGCGGAGGCAGGAGGAGAAGATCTGGACGGAAAGATCATGGTAACGAATGTTATCTTGAACCGTGTCTCGAGTGACCAGTTCCCTGATAATGTAACATCTGTAATCTGGGATCGGACAGGTGGAAGCCCACAGTTTTCGCCGACAGAAGATGGCAGAATCTATACAGTGACTGTTTCGGATGATACCAGAGAAGCAGTAAATCGTGCGATAGATGGTGATGATCTGTCGCAGGGAGCTTTGTACTTTATTGCGAAAGATCAGGCAGATGAAAAGAACGTGAAGTGGTTTGATGAAAAACTGACATTCCTGTTTGCACATGGTGGACACAGCTTTTATATTTGAGATTGCAAAACACCTCGTGGGATACTACCTGCTGAATAGTTGCATAAAAGTAACTGTTCAGTACCTTCACAGTTACGAGCAAAAATGCATTTAAAATCACCTTCGGTGATGGCATTTTTGCCTGTATGTCTCGGGATTTTGGCATATTTATGCCAAAACACCTCGCGGGATAATGCCTACTGAATAGTTACGCATAAAAACATAAATATACAGGTATGTAAATCAAAGAAAATAGGATTGCCATAAAAAGTGACCTGTGTTATAATTCTAAACTATAGTGATTTACTACATAAAAGCATAAAAATATGTGAGGAGTGTACAGAATGGAAGTATTATACAGAAGCACCAGAGGAAATGGAAGTACAGTAACTGCATCCAATGCAATCTTAAAAGGTCTTTCTGAAGATGGCGGCTTATTTGTACCGGATCAGATTCCGGTACTGGACGTCCCTATGGAACAGCTGGCACAGATGTCTTATCAGGAAGTTGCCTACGAAGTAATGAGTCGTTTTCTGACTGATTTCACAGAAGAAGAACTGAAGAAATGTATTCAGTCTGCCTATGATAAGAAGTTTGATACCGATGTCATTGCACCTCTTGTGAAAGCAGATGGTGCCTATTATCTGGAATTATTCCACGGATCTACAATAGCTTTCAAAGACATGGCTCTGTCGATTCTTCCATATCTGCTGACAACAGCTGCGAAGAAAAACGGTGTGACCAATGACATCGTAATTCTGACTGCAACTTCCGGTGATACAGGAAAAGCAGCAATGGCAGGTTTTGCTGATGTACCGGGAACTAAAATTATCGTATTTTATCCGAAAGACGGTGTGAGTCCTATTCAGGAAAAACAGATGGTAACTCAGAAAGGAGACAATACTTACGTTGTTGCGATTCGCGGAAACTTTGATGATGCGCAGACTGGCGTAAAGAAAATCTTCAACGACACTGAGATGAAAGCAGAGCTGGAAGAGGCTGGTTATCAGTTCTCTTCTGCAAACTCGATCAATATCGGTCGTCTGGTTCCGCAAATTGTGTATTATGTATATGCATATGCAAATCTGTATAAAACAGGACAGATCCAGCAGGGTGAAGAGATTAATGTAGTAGTTCCTACCGGTAACTTTGGAAATATCCTGGCCGCTTACTATGCAAAAAATATGGGTCTGCCGATTAAAAAACTGATCTGTGCGTCTAATGACAATAAAGTACTGTTTGACTTCTTTACTACAGGAACTTATGACAGAAACAGAGAGTTTATTCTGACAACATCACCATCTATGGATATCCTGATTTCCAGCAATCTGGAGCGTCTGATTTACAGAATCGCAGGAAATGATCCGGAGAAAAATAAAGTTCTGATGGAAGAATTGACAAAAGATGGTGCTTATCATATCACAGATGAAATGAAGATGCAGCTGGCTGATTTCTATGGCAACTATGCAACGGAAGAGGAGACTGCGGAAACGATTCGTAAAATTTATAAAGATTGTGGTTATGTGATTGATACACATACCAGTGTAGCTGCAACAGTGTATAAAAAGTATACAGAGGAAACAGGTGATACAGCTAAAACTGTGATTGCCTCTACAGCAAGCCCATATAAGTTTACAAGAAGCGTGATGGAAGCAATTGATGAAGGAAAATATGCAGCTATGGGAGATTTTGAACTGATCGACCAGTTATCTGAAATTTCCGGTGTGGCAGTGCCGAATGCAATCGAAGAAATCCGTAACGCTGAAGTTCGTCATAATACGGTAGCAGATGTAGCGGAGATGCCTGTTGTAGTGAAGAAAATTCTCGGCATTCAGTGATGAAGAAAGAAAACAGCCCATTCGGTCACTGTGACCTAAAGTATTCATCAAAAATTTGAATTTTTTGTACATTATTCCTTGAAATACAACATAGACTAGGGTATAATACAATAAAAAGTAACACCTGGGGTGTGCGACCCTCTCTTTATTTTGAACCTACATTTACGTTTATGGGACTCCTATATTGTTGATTGGATGTCAGGCCGTCATTATGCAGCGGAAGACAAAAGAGATACTGCGGTCACCCACCTAGCAGTCGCTAGGCGTCAAAAAAAGGGAAACGGCACTCCGGGGTTATAAAAGGAAGATGGGGAGTCATGATATGACTCCTTTTTTATGTAATAGTACAGCTGTATAACAGTCGGAACATTGTTGGGACAAGACTGAGGGCTGGTACAAAAGATTATTAAGAGAACGGTCCTGGAAAGTGACTGAGATGGAGGGTATTATGAGTGTAGAAAAACAAAGCTTTGGAACAACAAAAAAAGGAGAAGCCATTTCTTTGTATACGGTAACCAATAAAAACGGTATGGTGATAAAGGTTACAGATTTTGGTGCGATTCTGGTAAGTGTCCTGGTACCGGACAAAAATGGTGTGCTGACAGATGTGGTATTAGGATATGATCATGGAGAAGATTATCAGGTAAATTCTCCTCATTTTGGTGCTACAATCGGAAGAAACGGAAATCGTATCAAGAATGCCTCTTTTGTGCTGAATGGAAAAAAGATTCAGCTGACACCAAATGAAAAAGGAAACAGTCTGCACAGTGGTCCGGATGGATTTGAATTCATGATGTGGGAAGCAGAAACAAAAGAGCAGGCGGTTGCTTTTCGTCATCACAGCCCGGATGGTGAACAGGGATTTCCCGGAAACTTTGATGTGACAGTTACATACACACTGACCGATGATAATGCCGTAGAGATTCACTATGAAGGAATTTCTGATCAGGATACGGTGGCGAATATGACAAACCACAGCTACTTTAATCTAGGTGGACATGATTCCGGTAATGTATATGAACAGATGATTCAGCTGAATGCAACTACTTACACACCGGTGAGCGATTCCAAATCCATTCCAACCGGTGAACTTGCTCCTGTAGCCGGAACTCCAATGGATTTTACAGAGCCAAAGGCAATCGGTAAAGAAATCGATGCAGATTTTGCGCAGTTACAGATGACAGGTGGATACGATCATAATTTTGTATTGGATAAACCGGAAGGTGCCTTTGACTGGATGGCAAAAGCTTATTGCGAAAAAACCGGAATCGCTATGGAAGCATATACAGATTGCCCGGCTGTTCAGTTCTATGCAGCAAATTTCGTAAATGGCGAAAAAGGAAAAAATGGCGCGGTATATGCTGAACGCCATGCATTCTGCCTGGAGTCCCAGTATTGCCCGAACGCGGTCAACGATACCCATTTCGCACAGCCTTTCCTGAAAACAGGAGAGAAGTACGACACAAAAACAGTATATCGTTTTCTGGTAAAATAATTAATTTATAAACAGAATAGAAGGATTCTGTACCCGTTAATTGAGGGTATGGGATCCTTTTTGTGTATTTTCTATGACTTTCGTCCACAAAAAACAGTTCGTGGGATCTTAGAGCGTGTCTGAAAAATCATTTCCGCAATCTGCAAGCCCCACTTTACTGAGACTCGCAGCTCACGAAAAGCCTTTTCCAGACACGCTCTAGCGGTGAACAGCAACGTCACAAATTTTGACTGAAAACATAACAAGTCCGGCCGGATAATTTTCAGAAAAATGCCATATACTGAGATATGGAAAAAAATGGTGAAACATATAAAAATATTCCATGGAGATGGATATGGACGATTGCAGGTGCTGTGATAATTTTTCTGGTGATGTTTCTGCCGGGAATATGGGAAGGAAAACAGAGGGAGGAAGAAAAAAAGTATCTTGAAAAACTGCAGGCAGAGCAACAGATGGCAGAAGCAAAGAACACTCGAAAAAAAACGGAACAACAGCAGAAAAGAAATGAGGAGATAGATAATCCGACTACATCATTGACAAATATGGAACAAGAAAAAAATACGGAAAGAAAAGAGACGATAATTCGTGTATTGATTTCTGTTGACGGAACTGAGCAGTATCTTCATTCGGATGTGAGGATATCCTGTCCGGCACCCTACTTGGTAAAAGGGGATATAACAGTGCAGCAGGAGGCAGGCACAGAACTCTGTTTGTCAGAACGGATGCAGCCTGGGCAGACAGTTATTGTGGAAGCACCGGACACAATGTCACTGACTTTGAATTCTGTCAGAAGAAGTCAAGGCGCGCCGGCATATCAGGGTATTCTGGAAGTGACGAGAGAGAAACAAGGTTTTCGAGTGATCAACCAGGTTGATCTGGAATCTTATCTGAAAGGAGTTGTGCCGAGTGAGATGCCTGCGGATGCCCCGGCAGAAGCACTCTGTGCACAGGCAGTTTGCGCACGAACATATGCAGTACGGCAGATCAGAGAAGAACGAATGAAAGAGTGGGGTGCGGATGTGGACGATACTGTTTCCTGTCAGGTGTATAACAACATTTCCGAACAGGCGGCAAGCAGTCAGGCGGTGGATGCTACCAGGGGGATGATAATACTCAGTGATGGAAAACCGATTGAAGCATATTTTTTTTCGACTTCCTGGGGTTGCACCGATACAGATGAAGTATGGAACGCGAAAAAAAGCGCTCCATATCTTAGGAGCATTGCAGTGAGTCACAAGGCTGTGGAAACCATGGTGAACGGTACCTTGCAGCCGGAAATGACAGAACAGTCGTTTCGGGAACGAATTTTGCAGAGGGATGCAGGAGATTATGAAAAAGAAGATGTCTGGTATCGATGGAAAGTCTGCATTCCATGGGAAATGCTGAAAGAACGCAGTGAAAGAAAATGGCCTCAGCTTGGTGCATTTACCGGCTTATCCATACAGGGAAGAAATCCAGGTGGAGGAGTAAAAACACTGGAGATTCAGGGAGAGAATCAAAACGCAACACTTGAAAACGAATATGCAATCCGAAAATTCTTATCGGTAAAAGGGCTGTCTGTAAGCAGAAATGATGGAAGTGTCTGTGATACGATGGAATTACTGCCGAGTGCCTGCTTTATAGTCGATTTTAGGAAAGAACAGGGAGCGGGTACATTTGTCTTTACCGGTGGAGGTTATGGGCATGGTGTGGGGATGAGTCAGAACGGAGCAAAGCATCTTGCAGAAAATGGTCTTGGCTGGCGGGACATTCTGCAGATTTTCTATCAGAATATTACTATAGAAAACTTGCAAGAATACTGAAAAAATAGTATGATAAAAAATAATTATGTAAAAACCAGATATTGCGCAGAAAGGAAAGCAAAATGAAAAAGTTTATAAAAATCATGACCGGATTCATGAACCGCATGGCTCAGGATCATGTGAGCGCATTTGCCGCACAGGCAGCCTTCTTTATTTTGATGTCCTTTGTGCCCTTTTTGATGCTTCTGCTTCCGCTGGTAACGTATGTCTCTATTACAAAAGATATGGTAGTGGAGATTCTTTTGCAGATTATGCCGGATGCGGGAGATTTTCGAAGTTTTCTTTTTAGTATTATTCAGGAGGTCTATGACAAATCAACAGCAATTGTACCAATCAGTGCGGTTTTTACCCTATGGAGTGCGGGGAAAGGCCTGCAGGGACTGACGAATGGGGTCAATGCGATTTATCATGTAAAAGAGACGAGAAATTATGTGGTGACAAGGATAAGGTCTGCTCTGTATACACTGATCTTTATTCTTGCTGTTATCAGCAGCCTGATTCTTCTGGTATTCGGTAATAGTATTCAGAAACTTCTTACAAAGTACATTCCGACGCTTGCCAAAGTCACTGCCTATATCATTGGTATGCGTACAGCAGTTTCACTTGTTGTACTGGCACTGATTTTCCTGATGATCTATAAATTTCTGCCGAACAGAAAGACTTCTTTTCGGAGTCAGATACCGGGAGCGGTGGTCTCGGCGGTGGCGTGGTCACTGTTTTCCCTTGGATTTTCTGTCTATCTGGATTATTACGATGGATTTTCCAACATGTACGGAAGCCTGACGACGATTATTCTGGTTCTTTTGTGGTTATATTTTTGTATGTATATTGTTCTGATCGGGGCGGAAATCAATGCTTATTTTGAAGAACGCCTTCGCAGGCTGCATCAAATGGCAAGCGAGCTTATTCGCAACGAGTACCAGGGACTGTTAAAAGGAATCCGGGAAAATGATACAGAAGAAAAGAAAATGACAGAAAAGGAAACGACAGAAAAGAAGGAATTGTAGAAGTTACTGAAAATGAACGGAACAGTAACAGGGGTAAATACCAAAGAGGGTATGAAGTAGGAATAAAGCGGAAATAAAACTTGACAGATAAGCGGATCCATACTATAATTTATGCCGAAAGAAAAAAGCTGAGAAAGTGTCAGTAGATATATATTTTCTTACAGAGAGAAGGAGTCACCGGCTGCGAGCTCCTTTAAGTTCAGATATATATTGAGATTCCCACTGGAGCTTCTTCTCCGAAAGACAAGTAAGAGAAGACGTACAGACGCGTTAAGTCTTAATGAGTGTCCGTTAATATTTTAATCGGAAATCAGGGTGGTACCGCGAGATGATATAATTGCCTCGTCCCTCCAGTAATCTGGAAGGGCGAGGCTTTTTTTACGCGAGCAACGAGCCAAAGTCCGTGCTTGCACGAGACCTTGGCGACTGCCGCGATAACTATGAGAAACTCGCGTAGCGTGTCTCTCATAGTTGCGAAAACGAATAAAAATCGCGTAGCGGATTTTACCCGTTGCATTGTGCTATCCCCAACAAATAGAAAAGGAGAACTGCCATGAGTAATAGTATCAAAGAAACATTACAGGCGATTCTGGATGAAGCTTCTGAGAAGATTGAACAGTCAGACGCCCTGGACAAACTGAATGATGTAAGAGTAAATTTCCTTGGTAAAAAAGGACAGCTTACTTCTGTGCTGAAAAGTATGAAGGATGTAGCTCCGGAAGATCGTCCGAAAGTAGGACAGATGGTGAATGAAGCCAGGGCAAAAATTGAAACTATGATGGAGGAGACAAAAACCCGTCTGGAGAAAGAACTGCGGGAAGCAAAGATGGCAGCAGAAGTAATTGATGTCACACTGCCTGCAAAAAAAGCAAACGTTGGTCATCGTCATCCGAATACCATTGCACTGGAAGAAGTAGAAAGAATTTTTATCGGTATGGGTTATGAAGTTGTGGAAGGACCGGAAGTTGAGTACGCAGATTACAACTTCACCAAACTGAATATTCCGGAAGATCATCCGGCTCGTGACGAACAGGATACTTTCTTTATCACAGACAGCATTCTGCTTCGTTCCCAGACTTCTCCGGTTCAGGCGAGAACCATGGAAGAAGGGAAACTGCCGATTCGTATGATCGCACCGGGACGTGTATTCCGTTCTGACGAAGTAGATGCAACCCATTCTCCTTCCTTCCATCAGATCGAAGGTCTGGTAATCGACAAACATATTACTTTCTCTGACCTGAAAGGTACACTGGAAGAATTTGCAAAAGAACTGTTCGGACCGGAAACAAAAACAAAATTCCGTCCGCATCATTTTCCATTTACAGAGCCGAGTGCAGAGGTTGATGTATCCTGTTTCAAGTGCGGTGGCAAAGGATGTCGTTTTTGTAAAGGATCCGGTTGGATCGAGATCCTTGGCTGTGGTATGGTTCATCCGCATGTACTTGAGATGTGTGGCATCGATCCGAAAGAATATACCGGTTTTGCTTTTGGTGTAGGTCTGGAGCGTATCGCACTTCTGAAATACGAGATCGATGACATGCGCCTTCTGTATGAAAATGACTACAGATTCTTAAAACAGTTCTAGGAGGATTAAAAGAATGAATACATCTTTATCATGGATTAAAATGTTTGTCCCGGATCTGGACGTCACAGCTCAGGAATATACAGATGCGATGACACTGTCCGGAACTAAAGTTGAAGGATATGAATTACTGGATGCCGATCTGGAAAACATCGTGATTGGACAGATTGAAAAGATTGAGAAACATCCGGATGCAGATAAACTGATCATCTGCCAGGTAAATGTAGGCAATGAAGTAACACAGATCGTTACCGGCGCTCCAAATGTAAAAGAAGGAGACAAAGTTCCGGTTGTTCTTCCGGGAGGAAGAGTTGCAGGTGGACACGACGGTAAGAAAACTCCGGGCGGAATCAAGATCAAAGCCGGAAAATTGCGTGGTGTGGATTCCTACGGTATGATGTGTTCCATCGAAGAACTTGGCTCCACAAGAGAAATGTATCCGGAAGCTCCGGAATACGGAATCTATATTTTCCCGGAAGACGCCACGATCGGTGCGAGTGCGATCGAGGCACTGGGACTGAACGATGCGGTGATTGAATATGAGATCACTTCCAACCGTGTAGATTGCTACGGTGTACTGGGGATCGCAAGAGAAGCAGCAGCTACTTTCCGTAAAGAATTTGTTCCGCCGGTTGTAACAGCTACCGGTAATGACGAAGATGTCAATGATTATGTGAAAGTAACCGTAGAAGACAAAGATCTCTGCCCGCGTTACTGCGCAAGAGTCGTAAAAAATGTAAAAATCGGTCCGTCCCCGAAATGGATGCAGAGATGTCTGGCTGCCAACGGCATCCGCCCGATCAACAATCTGGTAGATATCACAAACTATGTCATGGAAGAATATGGTCAGCCGATGCATGCCTATGATCTGGATATGATCGCAAATCATGAGATCCATGTACGCCGTGCCGGAAAAGACGAAAAATTTGTTACTCTTGACGGTCAGGAACGCCAGATGGATGAAAACGTTCTGATGATCTGTGACGGAGACAAATCTATCGGTATCGCAGGTATCATGGGCGGAGAAAATTCCATGATCACAGACAATGTAAAAACAGTTCTGTTTGAAGCAGCATGCTTTGACGGTCCGAATATCCGTCTGTCTGCAAAGAGAATCGGACTTCGTACAGATGCTTCCGGAAAATTTGAAAAAGGTCTGGATCCGAACAATGCACTGGCAGCCATCGACCGTGCCTGCCAGCTGATGGAAGAACTGGGAGCCGGTGAAGTTGTTGGTGGTGTGGCTGATGTATATACCAAGAAAAAAGAACCTGTAAGAGTACCGTTTGAACCGGAAAAAATCAACAGCCTTCTGGGAACTGATATCTCCAAAGAAGATATGCTGGAGTACCTGTCCAGGGTAGAACTGGCTTACGATGAAACAACCAACGAGATTGTTGCTCCGACCTTCCGTCATGATATCTTCCGTACTGCAGATATCGCAGAAGAAGTTGCCCGTTTCTACGGATATGACAATATTCCGACTACACTGCCAAGTGGTGAGGCAACAACAGGAAAACTGCCATTTAAATTGAGGATCGAAGAAGTGGCAAGAGATGTGGCTGAGTACTGTGGATTCTCCCAGGGATACTGCTATTCTTTCGAAAGCCCGAAGGTATTTGACAAACTGCAGATTCCGGCAGGAGATGAACTGAGAAAAGCAATCACCATTTCCAACCCGCTGGGTGAAGATTTCAGTATCATGAGAACCATTTCTCTGAATGGTATGCTGACTTCTCTGGCAACCAACTATAACAGAAGAAATAAAAATGTCCGTCTGTACGAACTGGGCAATGTATATCTGCCAAAAGAACTTCCGCTGACCGAACTGCCGGATGAACGTATGATGTTCACTCTGGGTATGTACGGAGACGGTGATTTCTTTGATATGAAGGGTGTAGTAGAAGAGTTCTTCGATCAGATCGGTATGCATAAGAAAACTGAGTACGATCCGAAAGCCGGTAAGACTTTCCTGCATCCGGGTCGTCAGGCTCTGATCAGCTACGAAGGTGAAGTGATGGGTTATCTGGGCGAAGTGCATCCTGCAGTGGCAGATACTTATGGTATCGGAACGCGCGCATATGTGGCAGTTCTGGATATCCTGAATGTCGTAAAACATGCATCCTTCGACCGCAAATACGAAGGAATCGCAAAATTCCCTGCAGTAAACCGTGACATCTCCATGGTAGTACCGAAAGAGATCATGGTTGGACAGATCGAACATATGATCGCTCAGAGAGGCGGTAAGATTCTGGAACACTTCGAACTGTTTGATATTTACGAAGGAGATCAGATCGAAAGAGGATTCAAGTCCGTTGCTTATTCTCTGACCTTCCGCTCCAAAGAGAAAACTCTCGAAGAAGCAGAAATCAATGGCGCTATGAACAAGATCCTGAATGGTCTGGAAGGCATGGGAATCCAGCTTAGAAAGTAAAAAAGATGAAAATATATCTAATTCGTCATGGAGAAACTTCATGGAATACTCTGGGGCGGCTGCAGGGAAGAACGGATATCGAACTGAACGAAAACGGTATCCGCCTTGCAAAAATCACCGGTGAAAAATTAAAAGATGTACATTTTGACCTGGCAATCGCAAGCCCGTTAAAACGGGCTTACGAGACCGCCGGACTGGTACTGGGTGACAGAAATATACCGATTCTTACGGATGAGAGAATAGAAGAGATCAGCTTCGGAGAATGGGAAGGACTTTGCTGTCGAAGGGAGAATTATCAGATTCCGTCAAAAGATTTTGAACAGTTCTTCACGGATCCCTTCGGTTACAAGCCACCGAAAGACGGCGAATCTATTCAGCAGATGATTGATCGCTGCGGTGCCTTCTACGAGGATCTGATCCACAACCCGGACTACCGGAATAAAACAATTCTAATAGCAGCACACGGCTGCTCGACACGGGCCTTTCTCTATTACATTGACGGTCGGAAAGACGACTTCTGGAGAGGTCACGTACCGCCAAACTGCGCGGTAACGATTATCGATGTGAAAGATGGAAAGGCGACGATAGAAGAGCAGGATAAAGTGTACTATGACCCGGAAGATGTAGTAGACTTTTACAAATAGGGTATCTAAAAACGTACGCCCGAAAGAGCAAAAAGATCTCCCTCAAAAGCAGCGGGCAGGACGATTTTAAGCTATGTGTTAAGTGCGACTAGGTGATTCGCGGAGAGCCGCTCATCGCCAAGTCTTACTAAGCACAGGATTTCAAAACTCTGCCTAACCGCCAACAAAGTGTTGTCCAACCCATATGTTCGCGCCTTCTGGCTATTTACTAACAACTGGATGGCAGAAATGTGATTGAAAATTTTACAACTTATGCCGTTCCCGATGATTACAGGAGAAAAGTTTATGTTTTCCGAGGTCTGAATCAGGATTGTTGTGTCAGGTACTCTTCGGTTGTCATGAACTCTACGTGGAGCGGTGACAATCCCTGTAAGATGTGCAGGGTTTCTGCTTCAAGGATCGGGTTCAGGCCGGAGGTGGCATCGGTGAGCCAGATGAGTTTGCAGCCGAGGTCGATGCCTTCAAAGAAAGTGGATAGGACACAGCATTCGGAGACAACGCCGGTGAGGATGATGCGGTCGGCTTCTCGGGCAGCCTGACGGATGGCGGGTACCTGAAAGGAGGAATATGTGCTTTTGTCGTAGATGAGGTACGTTTCGGCTGCTTCTTTGATTCCATCCATCAGTTCATTCATCCAGGGATCTTCATTAATTTTGCGGTTCAGCTCGTTATAGGTTTTCCAGGTTCCAACCGGGTGTTCGGCGGCGATATAGCGGGTGAAGATAGTCTGATTTTTTGGATGCTTTTCCAGAAGTTTCAGGATATTTGCCTTTGTGTGCGCTACAGTCTCACATGCCCATGGCTGGTCGGGAAGGTATACATTTTGCATATCGATTACTAATAATAAATCATTCATGATACAAATCTCCTTTTATTAGATATTCTGCTTTTCTATCTCAGCAACAAAACAAAGATTCGTAACTGTTCAGTACCTTCACAGTTACGAGCAAAAATGCATTTAAAATCACCTTCGGTGATGGCATTTTTGCTTGTATATCTCGGGATTTTGGCATATTTATGCCAAAACACCTCGCGGGATAATGGCTACTGAATAGTTACAAAGATTCTACATTTGTAACTGTTCAGTACACTCACAGTCACCTGAATTTCACTATAAAGATATCTATGGGAAAAGTCAATCCTGTTTTCTTATTCAGTAACCTGTTGCAGAACATCCCATTGCTTTATATTTACAATTGACAAGACAGTTGTAAAGTGTTAAGGTAAACAGGCAAATATTTTTAGAAAGAAGGTTTTGATTATGTCTGAAAACCTGATGCCGCATATCCGTCTTCCGAAGGATCTGGATGTGGACTGTGTACTGTTACCGGGAGATCCGGCACGGGCAGATACGGTAGCTTCTCATCTGGAAGATGCCAGACTGCTTGCATCAAACCGGGAATTTCGTAGCTGGCAAGGCACATATAAGGGCAAAAAAATGTTGGTTACTTCTACCGGAATAGGTGCTGCTTCCTGTGCGATTGCTGTGGAGGAACTGATCCAGTGTGGTGTTCATAACCTGATCCGTATCGGAAGCTGCGGAGCCCTGCAGCCGGAATGTACTCTGGGCGATCTGATCTTAGTAACCGGGGCGATCCGGGACGATGGCACCTCTGCTGCTTATGTGGAAGCACAGTATCCTGCGATACCTGATTTTGATCTCCTGAGTGCCTGCCGGGAAAGTGCAGTTGCTGAAAATATTCCTTATCACCTGGGAATCTGTCGCAGTCACAGCTGCCTTTATGGTGATCGGAACCCGGAACTTTACAGTTATTGGGCCGGAAAACGAGCAATTGCTTCTGATATGGAAACCGCAGTGTTATTTGTACTCGGTTCCCTTCGTGGTGTGCGTACTGCATCGATTTTAAATGTTGTTGCCGCCTCTCAGTCCTCTGTCGCGGAAGATATTGGAAAATATGCTGCCAAAGAGGCAATTTCCATGAGTGGGGAAGAAAGAGAAATTCTTACAGCGCTGGAAGCATTCACCAGAATCCAGAAATAATCAAAACCAAAATATCTGAAAATCATCCGAAAAACAGATGGTATACAACTTTTGTATCCTGCATTTCTGATGATACAGATAAAAAATCACGTCGAGGGAGGATGAATCATGAAAAAGATTTTTAAAACACAACTGAATGCCGCTGTCATCGTTCTGATACCGGCATGTATCGGAATCAACTATCTCGGAAAACTGTTCGCCAGTTTCCTGAAACTGCCGTTATGGCTGGACAGCATCGGAACCTGTATCGGTGCGGCACTTGGCGGACCGATCATCGGAGCCATCTGTGGTGCTGCAAACAACCTGATCTACGGATTTACCACCGGTGATAATATTACACTGGTCTATGCGCTGACCAGTCTCTTTATCGGTCTGGTTGTCGGTATCATGGCACGTATCGGATTTATGAAAACATTCCCAAAAGCTCTGTTGACTGCATGTGCAGGCGGACTGGCAGCTGTTGTTGTTTCCACACCACTGAACATTCTGTTCTGGGGTGGTACAACCGGAAATGTATGGGGTGATGCAGTATTTGCCGCAACACAGGCAGCAAAACTTCCACTGGCACTTGGTTCTCTGCTGGATGAGATCGTTGTAGATGTACCGGATAAGTTGATCACACTGATCATCGTATTCCTGATCCTCAAAGGTCTTCCAAAGAAACTTACCACTCTGTATGATACAGAAGAAACTATCGAAAGTCTGGATTAATTTATGAAAACCATCAGTTTATACACAAATAACGGAAGCTGGCTGACACAGCTTCATCCATTTACCAAATTATGGTATCTGGCAGCAGCAATCTGCATTCCCCTTCTGACTGGTTCTTTGTGGGGATTTGCAGTGATGATCATAATCAGTTTTGTACTGCTAAAAAGCGGCAGGCTTATTAAAAAAGCCCTGCCGCTGATTGCATTTTCTTTTACAATTATTCTTACAATTTTTCTGATTCATGGTCTGGTCAATCAACAGAACAAGAATGTACTGTTTGCCATCGGATTTCTCAGGTTTTATAAAGAAGGATTATTGTATGCGGCGCATATCGGATTAAATATTCTGAATATGCTTCTGTCTTTCGCAATTGTCGTTTTATCCACCCGCCCTTCCGAGCTTGTGGATGAGTTGGAGCGAAAGGGATTTTCTCCGCGATTTGGTTATATTATCAATTCTGTGTTTCAGATTATTCCGCAGATGATGGGGACGATGCATACCATCACCGATGCCCAGAGAAGCCGCGGTATGGAAACAGAAGGTAATCTTCTGGTTCGTATTAAGGCGTTTCTTCCACTGATCTCGCCGGTTGTTATGAGTGCGCTGACAGCTACCAGAGAACGGGCAATCGCATTGGAAGTACGTGGATTTGGTGCAAAAGGATTAAAAACCTGGATGCATCCCCATCAGAAGACAAAAGCAGACCGGATCTTCAGCTGGCTGTGTATTGCAGGGTTGATTCTGGCACTGGCAGGGAGGATTTATTTATGGCTTTTTTAGAAGTAGAACATTTGAAATATCGCTATCCCCATACGAAAAAGCTGGCGTTGGATGATATCTCCTTTACTGCTGAGAAAGGAGAATTCATTGGAATTATCGGAGAGAATGGTGCGGGAAAAAGTACGCTCAGCCAGGCTTTCTGCGGACTGGTTCCTCAGTTTTACAAAGGTGCTTACGGAGGTAAAGTGACTGTTGATGGAATTGTTGCTGCTACCACACCTACTGCGGAACTTTGCAAAAAAGTCGGGCTGATCTTTCAGAACCCTTTTAACCAGCTTTCCGGAGCGAAAGATACTGTTTGGGATGAAGTAGCCTTTGGGTTGGAAAACTTTGGCGTACCGGCTGAACAGATCCATGAACGCCTGGATAAGGTTCTGCATCAACTGGACATCTGGCAGTTTCGGGAGAAGAACCCATTTGATCTGTCCGGTGGACAGATGCAGCGTGTGGCCATTGCTTCTGTTCTTGCCATGGAACCGGAGATTCTGCTTCTTGACGAGCCGACATCCCAGCTGGATCCACAGGGAAGCGAAGAGGTTTTCCATACAGTAGAGTTACTTACCCAAACAGGTATTACTATTTTTATGATTGAACAGAAAATGGAGAAACTGGCATCTTACTGTGACAAAATATTACTCTTACATGAAGGTAAGCAGGTTGCTTTTGACACACCGGAAAAGATCTTCTCAAGACCTGATCTTGCAGAATTAGGTATTTGTCCTCCCTATGTAACCCGTTATTGTGTCGAACAGCATCTTTTTCGTCCGGATGGTACGTATCCTGTAGTTGTTGAGGATGTGAAAGAAGCTTTGAAAAGAGATAAGGAAAGAAAGGTTACACTTCCGCAGCTGGCAGATACTGTCCTGGCAGAAGCACCAGAAAATCGATTTGATGTGAGAAATCTTAAGTTTTCCTATACAGAAGATCATCCTATTTTTGAAAACTTCCAGTTGTCTCTGGATCAGCGCCCTACGGCAATTATCGGACAAAATGGTGCCGGAAAAACCACACTGGTACGTTTACTGAAAGGTCTGTTAAAGCCTTCTGCCGGAACAATCCTCTACCAGGGAGAAGATATTTCCAGGCGTACGGTGGCCTCTCTTGCCGGACAGGTGGGTTATGTTTTTCAGAACCCGGATGACCAGATTTTCAAGTACAAGGTCATTGATGAGGTTATGTTTGGTCCGTTAAATATCGGTATGCCAAAAGAAAAAGCCATGGAAAAAGCCATGGAAGCGTTGGCACTGACAGAATTGACTCCCTATGCGGGTGAAAACCCGTATGATCTGGAACTCTCTCAACGGAAACTGGTTGCGATTGCTTCTGTTCTTGCGATGGATACAGATGTAATTATTCTGGACGAACCGACGATTGCACAGGATTACAGTGGAAAAGAGATTATACGGAACATTATTGCCAGTCTTTCCGAGCAGGGAAAACTGGTATTGGCGATTCTTCATGATATGGATTTTGTAGCACAGTGTTTTTCAAGAGTTGTAGTTCTTGCCCATGGACAATTACTGGCAGACGGTACACCTTCGGAGGTATTTGTACAAGAGGACGTATTGAAAAAGGCTGCTCTTGATATGCCACATCCGTTACAGCTTCGGAAAGCATTGGAACAGATACAATGACAGAGGTCTGTAACAATATATAAAAAGTCGAAACTGAAATTCACGAAAAGTGATTTCAGTTTCGACTTTTTGATTTACGCGTTACACATCTAATGAAAACTCTTCAGCCAGTTTACCAGTGAATCATGCCAGATGTTGTCAGCTACGGTCTTCTTCATCTGATCGGTTACCGGACCGTTTCCGGCCATCTTCGCAAGGATAGCCGCCTGAAGTTCGGATACCGTCATCTCGTCCGGTGTTTTACTCCAATCTGTTTTCAAAGCAGTTGCAGGCTCTGTTTTCTCTTCAAAGACAATGGTTTCATTTTCTGATGTCTTCTGCTCTTTTACGGTTACCGGTTTTACTTTTTTCATTATTGCAACCGGGACCGGAGTCTCGTTCTTCAACTGTTCTTCCGGAATCCAGATATCGCCGCTGTTCGCAGGAATCGTCACGTGGATTCTTCCACCCTGTACTTCTGCCCGATTACCGGAAAGTGCACCGATATATATGGCAGTATTACCTGCAGGCAGATTCATATCTGTGGCATTGTCATCGTTGTTGACGGTGACAATCACACGTACATTGTCCAGATCCCGTGCAAAAGCATATTGCCGGTTGGTAAGCATCAGTTCATTATAATTTCCATAGCTTAATGCCGGTGTGTCCTGACGGATCTTTCCGAGTGCAGCAATCAGCGCTGTACAGGGATTTTCAGTGACGGCATTTTTGTAATTTTCCAGATCCAGTGCCGGACGAAGGCTTGCATCTGAGAATTTTTCTTTCTTTCCTTCGATTCCAAATTCCGATCCGTAATAAATACTCGGAATACCAGGCAGAGTATACAACAATATATGAATCGGTGCAAAATGCGCTTTGTTGCTGAGTTTGGTATAGATCCGTTCTACATCATGATTGTCCACAAAATTGTAAAGATCCAGATCACCCATATTCTGCAAATATTTAACGGTATGTGCGATTTCAAAATAATTATGGTCGTTATGCCCGCTGTACAGGGCTTTATGCAGAGCATAGTTTGTTACACTGTGCAGAGTATCGCCGTTAACCCAACGGCTGTAATCACCGTGGATAACCTCTCCCATGAGCCAGAAATCCTCTTTTACTTCATCAGCAGTACGGCGCAGGGCATGCATAAAGTCAAAATCCAGGACATCTGCAGCATCCAGACGAATACCATCAATATCAAATTCAGACACCCAGAAACGTATCACATCACAGATATAATTCTGTACTTCCGGATTGCGCTGATTCAATTTTACCAGAAGATTATATCCTCCCCAGTTTTCGTAGGAAAAACCATCATTATACTCTGTGTTTCCGCAGAAATTCACATTGCAATACCAGTTAACATAGCGGGAACGTTCCCGGTGTTCCTGGATATCTTTAAAAGCAAAGAAATCACGTCCGGTGTGATTGAAGACACCATCGAAAATCACACGGATTCCTTTTTTATGGCAGGCAGCTACAAAGTTCGTAAGATCCTCATTGGTTCCCAGACGGGAATCCAGTTTCTTATAATCTGTAGTCTCATATCCGTGTCCAACGCTTTCGAATAACGGACCGATATACAGTGCTGTACATCCAATCTTCTGGATATGATCGATCCATGGCAACAAGGTATTCAACCGATGTGCCGGAGCACCATAGTCATTCTGTGCCGGAGCACCTGTAAGACCCAGGGGATAAATATGATAAAATATAGCTTCATTGTACCAACTCATGTGAATGCACCTCTATTTCTACAATTTATTTAGCTGTTCAGTACCTTTGTGATCATAGTATATTTACTTTCATTATAATACCACACCTTCTTACAGAAATCCAGTAATTTATTTACCGTTCGGTATATAAATTATCTAAACAGAAAAAGGGGGCAATACAGATTTCCCTGTATTGCCAGAGACAAATTGTCAAGGACTTTTTAATCAAATTCACCAAAAATCTACAAAAAAGGTGCCAGAAGCATTGTATGGCTCCTGACACCTCGTTTGATAGATTACATTTTTCCGTTCAGCAGGTCTTTGCAGAGATACGCATAGTCTGGCAGCTGGTTGATATATGGCTCCCAGCGCCGCTTGATTCCGGCTAATTCCAGCGGATCGGCTGCTTCCAGTGCATGATCGTTGCCCGTCATATACAAAACATCCGTAGCAACATCGTCCAAACACCTGCCGCAGAGATCGGCGGCTGATTCTATCCTGATGCCAGTATCCACATAAAGTGGATTTACGCCAATCGTCAGCCAGACATAGCCCACCTTGTCCGACCAGAGCAGTTCAAAATCAGGGCTTTGCCGCAGATGTTCCGCAAAGACTTCCTTTACTCGCTCAATTTCATGTTTCTCTTTTTCTGTGTAAAGCATTTTCGTGTCCTCCTTGACAAAAATTTTGGTGCGTACCATCATCAGTTTAGCACAAGGCGGCTTCGTTTATCAGTCTGTCACATCTGCTGAATTTCATTTTTGAGCATACGCTTGATTTTATCGCTCATGGTTTCTGTGCTGGTATTGCTGAAATGGACATGAACCTTGTAGGTCGTCTTGCCGATTTTCTTTACCATCGCTGGCGTGTTTTCCGGCGCTCTGGACGCAGTAGCGGCGTCTGCCACCTGCATAGTACGGGGTTCTTTGTTCATGGCGCTCCTTTCTCCGAACGGGTCTGTGCCGCCCGGTAAAAAATCAATCGTGCTTACTGTTTACAATGTCTTTTGCTGCCTGTCGGGTAGCACCGGCATTTTCTTCACGGAAATTCTTCCCGTCAAAAAGAATCGGCGCACACCGTTCCAAAATACGGTCATAGATACGGGCGTGAGCCAGATCAGGCGGGTTTTTCAGCTCGGACAGTTTCAAGTTTGTTGTGATAATCATGGGCCTGCGGCTGCGGTAGCGGCTGTCGATGACAAAAAACATCTGCTCCATAGCATATTCGGTACTGCGCTCTACACCCAGATCGTCATTGATAAGCAGGTCGTACTCGTCAAAGCTGGCGATAAAGTCGGCCTTGTCCTCGGAAAACATCCCGGTCAGGCGGTTCAGAATGGTGGGGAAGTTCGTCATCAGCACCGGCACATCCCGGTCAAGCAGGGCGTTGGCGATACAACCGGCGAAAAAGGACTTGCCGGTTCCCACATCCCCAAACAGCAGCAGGCCAGTATTGTTCTTGTAAGCCTCCTTCCAGTTCTCCACATAGGCGCAGGCCTTGTCCATCAGGGGATTTTGGCCGTTGTCGTTGGCAAAGGTGTAGTCGTACAGATAGCGGTCTTGCAGGCCCTGGGCCTTCTGGAGCTTGATACGCTCCATGTGGCGCTGCCGTTCCTCGGCGGCCTTGCGCTGTTCCTCGGCCTCCCGCTGGCACTGGCAGATACAGCGGGGCATGAAGTAGCCCGGTTTTCCAAAGCATGGCACAACGGTCTGCCTCTGGCCGCCGCACTTCTTACAGTGAATGAGGCCGTCTGCCGGGTCTATGTACTCGTCCCCGGCCAGTTCCACACTGGCGGGTGATGGTGGCAATCATCTGCGCCGTGTAGGGGATATTCTCGTCAAGCTGGAGCCGCCCGCCGTGTTTCAGGGATTTCAGATATAGCTTGAGCAGGATATTGGAGTACAGAACACCGTCCTGCATACTTTCCAGCAGTACGATGGAGTCATCGTCAAAATAGTTCTCTTTGAGTTTCAGGTAGTAATATTTTCGGTTGTCTGACATAGGGTTCCTCCTTGGGGGTTCTCTGGGGATTCTATACGCATTTTAAGGCCGTTTTAGGGGTCGGAGGATAAATCTATCAGCCTGCCTTTGACACCCTCGAAAAAATCCTTGATTTA
>OLOY01000513.1_pt1 | contig 26917 bp, 20 predicted proteins | sample 1672771 | NCBI WGS metagenome assembly OLOY01 (sample SAMEA3136722, study PRJEB25190) | human gut metagenome
ATGTCGCAAACTGGGGCGTGCAGATTGCGGGAATGATTTTTCAAACACGCTCTAGCAGTTACGAGTCAATATGCATTTCTAATCACCTTCGGTGATGGTTGACTTGTATGTCTCGGGATCTTGGTAAAACACATGCCAAAACACCTTGCGGAATACTACCTGCTGAATAGTACCGATAATTCTTACAGAATGAGAAACAACGAGGAACTTTATGGATACACCTAACACACAAAACAATACCAGCCGGATGCGGGAATCACGCAAACTGGAACAAAAACGGAAACGCCAGCAACAGGTCCGGCGTCAAAAGATATTTCTTGCCTGTTCCTGTCTGATCCTGACTGCCGGAATCGGTTTATTCATCACACTCCATCACAATCATCAAAGGGCCGCCGCCCAGGAGGCCGAACTCCGGAAACAGATAAAACAAAAGCAGGAAGCTGAGCTGCAAAAACAGCAGAAACTGGAAAATAATACCATTCATTTTGTCGCCGTCGGCGATAATCTGATTCATCAGGGAATCTATGAATCTGCAGATACCACACAGACCGTATGGAATTATGATCACCTGTATGAACACATCCGGGATGATATCTCTGCCGCAGACCTCGCCGCAGTCAATGAAGAAAGTATCTTTGTATCCGATCACGCAAACATTTCTTCTTATCCCGCTTTCGGATCCCCTGTGGAAATCGGTGATGCACTTGTTACCGCCGGATTCGATATCGTGGAACAGGCAAACAACCATGTTTTTGACAAGGGAATCACCGGTATTACCGATACTATCCGATACTGGGAAACCAGTCACCCGGAAGTTGCTCTCCTCGGTATCCATGATTCCGCAGAAAGTGCCGGTGAAATCACTACCATCAGTTGTAAGGATGTTACTTTTTCCCTTCTCAACTACACAACTACAGTAAACAATGAACCTTACGATGAACTTCCGGATTATGCAGTTGATCTTCTCCGCACAGATCAAGTAATATCCGATGTCAAAAAAGCAAAGGAAATCAGTGATATGACCATCGCCTTTCTTCACACCGGAGCAGAATATTCCACTGAACCAGATACTGAGGAGAAAACATTTCTCCAGTTGCTGTTACATCAGGGTGTCGATATTGCCATCTGTGCCCATAGCCATACGCTACAGAATTTTGAGACACTGACAGATGACAGCGGACATCAGATGTTGGTCTATTACTCTCTTGGAAACTTTATTTCCACGCAGAAAGACCCTGTCTGTCTCCTTGGCGGCATGGCAGATATTACCATTGTTCGGGATCCGGTCTCCGATGCTCTTTCCATCCGCAATGCTGATCTGGTCCCTCTGGTTACTCATTATAATCATGATCAGAATATCTATACCGTTTACAAGCTTTCCGATTACACCGACAAGCTCGCTGCCTCCCATGGTGTTCATGCCGAAAGCACAGAACCTTTCACTCTGGAAACTTTACAGGAACAATATAAAAAGGTGCTGACTCAGGATTATCACACCCTGGGTTAGCACCCGTTTTTTACTCATTCTGTGACTGTTCAGTACCCTCACAGTTACCTGCGGAATAGTTACCTCATTTTTCCAATATGAAAACCGACACGTTCTTTCATCTCTTCCACTTTTCTCGGCATTCTGTTCATTTTCGCTTTGAACAGATGCAACGAAAAATCAAATGTATAGATCACAACCACGACTGCCGCCAGGTCTCTGCCAAATCGAACAGAATAGCTGTCGGATACGAAGTTTACAAATCTCTGCAGGAAGCCAAACATAAAGATTGTATAGAATCCCCACGCTATAGTACTCTCCAGACAGATCACACCTTTATAATTAAAAGGTTTCTCCGTATAATCCCACCAGACCTGTCCAAACAGATTTCGCATAAGCACTGCCGTAATATATTCCAGCGTTGTAGCAAGAACCGCGCCCGCCAGATAAAGCACCACATATTGGCCTTCCAGCGGACGAAGCATGCCATACACTGACAAAGCTCCTACTGCATAGATCGGACAAAAGGGTGAAAACGCAAATCCGCGGTTAGTCAGTTTCCTGTTACAAAATGACATATAGATGGATTCCACTACCCACCCCATGAAACTATACAGGATAAACCATTGGATAAAATGATACAGATCCGTGCCATACACTGCATGTGTCCACATAGAAATTTCCCCTCATTTCTTTTTCTGCACTTATAAGCAGATTTCTATTCTGCGAAAATTATATCATATGCCTTTGCAAAAGACTATACAGATTTCAAATCTTAAAGAAATTATAAGATTTGAAAAATATATACGTAAAAGAGGGATCCTGCTCGCAGTATCCCTCTTCTCATGGCTTACGCCAATGTGCACATATTAATTATATTTACGTTTTCTTGCAGCTTCAGATTTTTTCTTACGACGAACACTTGGTTTCTCGTAATGCTCTCTTTTGCGGATTTCCTGCTGAATGCCTGCTTTTGCACAGCTACGTTTAAATCTACGCAGAGCACTATCTAAAGTTTCGTTTTCTTTTACGATAACGTTTGACATAGTCTCACACCTAACCTCCCTCCAGTTGTAGATTGTGCATAATACAACTGTTTGGGTATTTTATTGCACTGGTAATTATTATAACAGATTTTTTTATTTCGTCAACTGGTTTTTTGAAATTTTTCCGGTTTTTTTGTTGTTTTTTCCGGACTGGATTTATTTCAGCTGTCCCTCTACCAGTTCTGCTACTTTTGCGATAGCTTCCGGAATCTTATCCGGGTTCTTGCCGCCGGCCTGTGCCATATTCGGACGTCCACCACCGCCTCCTCCGACGATTGCAGCCGCTGCCTTGATCAGATTACCTGCATGTGCTCCTTTATCCATAGCACCCTGTGTTGCCATGGCAAGAAGGCTTACTTTGCCATCTTTGGCAGATGCCAGAACTACCACACCTTCACCCAGTTTTTCTTTTAGCTGATCGCCCAGGTCACGCAGTCCATTCATATCTACACCATCAACGGCAGATGCCAGAACTTTCACACCTTTTACTTCCACAACCTGATCCATAACATTTCCCAGAGAATCCTGAGCCATCTTACTCTTCAGAGATTCATTTTCACTCTGCAGTTCTTTTACTTCTTTCTGCAGATGTGTGATCTTTTCTGTGATCTCAGCAGGACTGGTCTTCAGTGTTTTTGCGATTGTATGCAGATTTTCTTCCATCTGACGATAGTATTCGATCACGTTGTTACCTGTCAATGCTTCGATACGACGAACACCTGCCGCAACACCTGCTTCGGATACGATCTTGAACAATGTAATATTCGCTGTATTTGCCACATGAGTACCACCACAGAGTTCTACAGAGAAATCGCCCATGGATACCACACGTACCTCATCGCCGTATTTCTCACCGAACAGTGCCATAGCACCTGTTTTCTTAGCTTCTTCGATACCCATGATCTGTGTGGTTACCGGCAGTGCAGCCTGGATCTCTTTATTTACCAGAGCCTCTGTTTCTGCAATCTCTTCCGGAGTCATTGCCTGGAAGTGTGCGAAATCGAAACGCAGTCTGGTCGGATTCACCAGAGAACCTTTCTGTTCTACATGAGCACCCAGAACTGTTTTCAGAGCTTTCTGCAACAGATGGGTTGCGCTGTGGTTCTTACAGGTATCTTTTCTTTCCTGCTCGTCTACTTTCAGAGTTACTTCTTCTCCACCGGAGATCATACCGGATTCCATCACACCGACATGACCGTATTTGCCGCCGCGAAGTTTGATGGTATCTTCCACACGGAATACACCGTTTGCAGTGGTGATCACACCGGTGTCACCTTCCTGTCCACCCATGGTAGCGTAGAACGGTGTCTTCTCTACAAAGATGGTTCCTTTCTGACCTTCCATCAGGGAATCCACGATTTCTGTCTCTGTGGTCAGAACGGTTACTTTGGAGGTAGCTTCCAGTTTGTCATATCCGGTAAATTCGGTTGTGATATTGCGGTCGATCTCATCGTATACGGTTGCATCTGCGCCCATATAGTTGCTGACTGCACGGCTTTCTCTTGCACGTTTTCTCTGCACTTCCATCTCTTCTTTGAAGCCGTCTTCATCAATAGTGTATCCCTTTTCTTCCAGAATCTCTTTCGTCAGATCGATCGGGAATCCATACGTATCATACAGACGGAAGGCATCGGAGCCTCCAAGGACGGACTTTCCTGCTTCTTTCATCTCAGCTTCCAGATCGGCGAGAATCTTCAGTCCCTGGTCAATGGTCTTGTTGAACTGACTTTCTTCGTTATGCAAAACGTTCAGGATAAAGGTTTTCTTTTCTTCCAGTTCCGGATATCCATCTTTGGATCCTTCGATGACAGTCTCACTCAGTTTCTCCAAGAACGGTCCTTCGATACCAAGAAGACGTCCGTGACGGGCTGCACGACGGATCAGACGGCGAAGAACATATCCTCTTCCTTCATTGGTCGGCATAACCCCATCAGAGATCAGGAAGGTAGCGGAACGCATATGATCCGTGATCAGACGGATGGATACATCGTCCTCGTGATTGACACCATAAGTTTTTCCGGCAACTTCACAGACCTTATTTCTCAGGGCACACAGTGTATCTACATCAAAAATAGAATCTACATCCTGAACAACAACAGCCAGACGTTCCAGCCCCATACCGGTATCGATATTTTTCTGTTTCAGAGTCTCATAATGACCTTCCCCGTCATTTTCGAACTGGGTAAATACGTTATTCCATACTTCCATATAACGGTCACAGTCACATCCCACGGTACAGCCCGGTTTGCCACAGCCGTATTTTTCTCCACGGTCATAGTAAATCTCAGAACACGGACCGCAAGGACCTGCGCCGTGCTCCCAGAAGTTGTCTTCTTTTCCGAAACGGAAGATTCTGTCAGCCGGAACACCAATTTCTTTATTCCAGATATCGAAGGCTTCATCATCCTCTTCGTATACAGACGGATACAGACGGTTCTCATCCAAACCTACCACTTTGGTCAGAAATTCCCAGGACCATGCGATGGCTTCGTGTTTGAAGTAATCACCAAAAGAGAAGTTACCAAGCATCTCGAAGAAAGTACCGTGACGGGCTGTCTTTCCTACGTTCTCGATATCACCGGTACGAATACATTTCTGACAGGTAGCCACACGGGTTCTCGGCGGAATCTCTGCTCCGGTAAAATACGGTTTTAATGGTGCCATACCTGCATTGATCAGCAGAAGGCTGTTATCATTCTGGGGTACGAGGGAAAAGCTGTTCATTACCAAATGACCTTTGCTCTCGAAAAAGTCCAGAAACATCTGACGAAGTTCGTTTACTCCATACTTTTTCACTGTATGTTCCTCCTCATATTTATTGCTGTCAGAAGCTCCACGATTCCGGAGCTTTTCCAGAAACATTCCGGAGCTTCCACAATTTTTCTCTATCTTTCTACTTTAGCACAATTGTGATGCCCGTGCAAGTGACACCCTTCTTATAAGCAGATTTTCATGAATTTTTTCTTACCACGTTTTACAATAAGACCTTCTTCTGTAATATCTTCTTTTTTCACGTTGTAACGGATATCCGTAATTTTCTCTCCGTCTACGGATACACCTCCCTGCTCGATGGCACGACGTCCTTCAGAACGGGAAGTTACCAGACCGGCTTTACACAGCAGAGAAATCAGGTCGATGGCACCATCCTGAAAATCCTCGGCTGCCAGTGTTGTGGATGGCATATTAGCTGCATTACCCGCAGAGAACAGTGCTCTTGCGCCTTCCTGTGCTTTCTTTGCTTCTTCCTCACCATGTACCAGGGCAGTCAGTTCGTAAGCCAGGATCTCTTTTGCCTGGTTTAACTGGCTTCCTTCCCATTTATCCATTTCGTCAATCTGCTCTAACGGCAGGAAAGTGAGCATACGGATACATTTGAGGACATCGGCATCTGCCACATTTCTCCAGTACTGATAAAAATCAAACGGAGAAGTTTTGTTTGGATCCAGCCATACCGCACCGGACTGTGTTTTACCCATTTTCTTTCCTTCAGAGTTTAACAGCAGGGTGATGGTCATGGCACATGCGTTCTTTCCTAATTTACGGCGGATCAGTTCGGTACCACCCAGCATGTTACTCCACTGGTCGTCTCCGCCAAACTGCAGGTTACAGCCGTATTTCTGGTACAGCATGTAGAAGTCATAGCTCTGCATCAGCATATAGTTGAACTCTAGGAAGCTTAATCCTTTTTCCATACGCTGTTTGTAGCATTCTGCGGTAAGCATACGGTTTACGGAGAAATGCGGTCCAATCTCGCGCAGGAAATCTACATAGTTTAATCCTAACAACCAGTCTCCATTATTTACCATCAGTGCTTTTCCGTCAGAGAAATCAATAAAACGCTCCATCTGTTTTTTAAAGCAGTCACAGTTGTGCTGAATAGTTTCCTGTGTCATCATCTGACGCATATCACTTCTTCCGGACGGATCACCAACCATGGCAGTACCTCCACCGATCAGTGCAATCGGTTTGTTTCCTGCCATCTGCAGACGTTTCATCAGGCACAGTGCCATAAAATGTCCTACATGCAGACTGTCTGCAGTCGGGTCAAACCCGATGTAAAAAGTCGCTTTTCCATTATTGACCAAATCTTTAATTTCTTCTTCGTCGGTTACCTGGGCGATCAGACCACGGGCAACTAATTCGTCATAAATTGTCATGATAAACTTTCTCCTTTTTGTGTTTATTGAATCTGATGCCCCGGATTGCTCCGCAGCTTTGCTGCTCCCGCAATCCTGCAAACATTCGAAATTCGCTGATTTACTCCGTAAATCGCTACTTTCTCATGTTTGGCGACTTTCAAGTTCAGAAGCTTTATCGTGCAAGCACGAACAGCTTCCGAGTTTGAAAGTCTGAGCATCAAAAAAACCTGGCCTCGTCCTTTTTTATAGGACGGAAGCCAGGTTCCGTGATACCACCTAATTTCACAGAAGGCTCGCACCTTCTGCCTCTGTAAGTACAGAAAATCTATACTCTGACCCGTATAACGGAGGTCCTTCCGTTGCAGCCTACTGACCGGATGGTGTTCGGTGCAAAGCTCAAAGATGTATTCACAGGAAGTTTCCCGCGGGCCTCTCACCAACCGGCGCCTCTCTGTACGGATGCTTGCTGCTACTGGTTCTTATCCATGCATTTTCTTATGAATCAATCATACCTGTGTAGTATACAAATTTCTGCTTTTTTTGTCAAGAGGCTGATTTACCACCAAAGTTACTGTCCACTCCGTTCTCAGTAACTATTTCCTTACTCTGCCTTCACCGGATTACTTACACTTACTTCGTGGTCATACCATTTTCCTTTGGTACCCACCAGTGCCAGATCAAAGGTTTCATCCAGTGCTTTTACCGGAACATCAAAGCCATATACTTCTTCTGTACTTCCGTCATCATAGGTGATCGTATCGGTTGTTGGCTGCAGAAGTTCTGCACCGTCTTTCTGTGCATCTGCTGCTTTTCCCACATACAGGTTTACGATATTCTTAGATACCAGGCTGATATGGATCGTCATTTTTCCGTCTTTTACTGTCAGGATACCTTTTCCGTCATTTGCTTCGTTAACATGGAACATTCCACTGTCTGTGTCAAATTCTGCTTCATAAGTACCATCTTCCAGTGTGCCGGCTGTTTCCTCTGACTCTTCGGAAACAGCTGCATCATTTCCATCCATTGCAGCTTTGGTATGTGCTACATACAGATCCTGGATAGCAGAGATCTCTCCCAGTCCTGCGATCTGAGTATCAATCTTGTCAAATGCTCCTGATGCCTCGAACTGGCTCTTCCAGGAATCCTCATCATCTCCGGCCATATCGTTATTTGCATGGTCTCCGGCTACTACCATCAGCGGACGAAGCACTACTTTTTTGTATCCTGCTTCTTTGATCTTTTCGATCACTGCTTCACATGCGGTATCTTCCGGCTCGCCTTCTACAGTTCCGATAAATACATTCTTGTATCCCAGATCGTTCATCTGGCTCTGCATCTGGCTGTAGCTGATCTTTGCAGTGTGGGAAGTTCCGTGTCCCATGAATACGAATGCGGTTCCGTCTGCCTCTGCCGCATCCAGATCATCATATCCTGCAGTTTTTACTGCCTCTGTTGTGATGGCTTCTGCTACTGCTTTTTTGTCATCATTGACTGCATCGTCACTGTCACCGACTTCTCCTAACAGTGGTTCTGCGATGCTTACAGATTCAAATTTATCTTTGTAGCTTTCTACTGCTTCTGTCAGCTCGTCATACTCAGCACCATGCATCAGATGAGTCGGCTGTACCACCAGGTTCTTTACGCCATTGTCTACGGCACGCTGCAGGGCCTGATCCATATTGTCGATCTTCTCGTCATCACGGGCCTGTACATGGTTGATGATGATCTGTGCGGTAAAGGCTCGTCTTACGGACCAGTCCGGATATGCGGTCTGCAGGGCTTTCTCGATACCTCCAATATCTGCTGTACGGCTGTCATTGAAAGAAGTACCGAAACTTACTACCAGCAGTTCGTTGTCACCGATGTCATCTCCGTTTAACGGATCGTCCTTGGATGCGTCACCGGTATCTCTTCCGAAGTAATCAGGGTCTGCATTTTCACCTTCTACCAGTTCTTTCTGTGCATCGGTCAGAGCATCCCAAGCTTCTTTGGCTTCTTTACACTGTTCGTCAGTGTTGTCGTTTCTTTCCTGCACATAGATCTGATCGATCAGGGCTGCTACTTTATCTGCTGCCTCCTGGTCAGATGCACTGTCATCTGCGGCTTCTTCGGTGGCTTCTGCCTCTGTTTCGGTTGCTGTGGATTCGGATGTTGTTTCTTTGGTGTCGCCACAGCCAGTCAGAAGTGTTGCTGTCATGGCTGCTGATAACATCAATACTACCAGTTTCTTTTTCATGTTAAATCCTCCTGTTCTCAGATATGAGTACATAAATGAATAAAAAAGAAAATCATAATTGATCCACCGGACCAATTATTAATGTCCAATACAAGAAAAACCTCCGCCAATTGGCGGAGGCACAGGTTACACAAGAATCAGCCAGTATGATTCTGACTTTCTTAATTTTGTACTGCCAGTCCCTCGTGGCCTGAATTCTCAGTTACCGAACACAGTAACTGTTCTTATTCCCGTACTGTGAAAGGCAGGTCTCCCGACTGATCGCTCTGACACTTTGGCTCCCTTCCCGGTTTTCCAGTGGTTATTAGCCTCAACTCGCGAATTACGGTGACGAGCTCGTACCGGATTCTCACCGGTTTCCCTTTTCACCGGACATTTTTTCGTCCGGCACCTTACACATTTTATTCAGTTATGCTGTATTTCCTGTTTATTCTAGCACCGCTCCAATTACTTGTCAATGTTGCATCGTAACTGTTCAGTAACCTCACAGTTACGATGCAATATGCATTTCTAATCACCTTCGGTGATGGCATTTTGACTTGTATGTCTCTGGATTTTGGCAAAAAACAGCCAGTCTGACCAGTCACTGAATAGCAGCTGATCAGACAGGCTGTTCCTTTTATTCATCTGTCATAACTTTTCAGTACCTTCACAGTGGGTGCTGAGCAGTTACGTATCTGATATGTTTTAGTTTGCTGTAGAAGCGCTCTTTCCATCAATTGCAGCTTTACTATGTGCTACATACAGATCCTGGATAGCAGAAATCTCTCCCAGTCCTGCGATCTGAGTATCAATCTTGTCAAATGCTCCTGATGCCTCGAACTGGCTCTTCCAGGAATCCTCATCATCTCCGGCCATATCGTTATTTGCATGGTCTCCGGCTACTACCATCAGCGGACGAAGCACTACTTTTTTGTATCCTGCTTCTTTGATCTTTTCGATCACTGCTTCACATGCGGTATCTTCCGGCTCGCCTTCTACAGTTCCGATAAATACATTCTTGTATCCCAGATCGTTCATCTGGCTCTGCATCTGGCTGTAGCTGATCTTTGCAGTGTGGGAAGTTCCGTGTCCCATGAATACGAATGCGGTTCCGTCTGCCTCTGCCGCATCCAGATCATCATATCCTGCAGTTTTTACTGCCTCTGTTGTGATGGCTTCTGCTACTGCTTTTTTGTCATCATTGACTGCATCGTCACTGTCACCGACTTCTCCTAACAGTGGTTCTGCGATGCTTACAGATTCAAATTTATCTTTGTAGCTTTCTACTGCTTCTGTCAGCTCGTCATACTCAGCACCATGCATCAGATGAGTCGGCTGTACCACCAGGTTCTTTACGCCATTGTCTACGGCACGCTGCAGGGCCTGATCCATATTGTCGATCTTCTCGTCATCACGGGCCTGTACATGGTTGATGATGATCTGTGCGGTAAAGGCTCGTCTTACGGACCAGTCCGGATATGCGGTCTGCAGGGCTTTCTCGATACCTCCAATATCTGCTGTACGGCTGTCATTGAAAGAAGTACCGAAACTTACTACCAGCAGTTCGTTGTCACCGATGTCATCTCCGTTTAACGGATCGTCCTTGGATGCGTCACCGGTATCTCTTCCGAAGTAATCAGGGTCTGCATTTTCACCTTCTACCAGTTCTTTCTGTGCATCGGTCAGAGCATCCCAAGCTTCTTTGGCTTCTTTACACTGTTCGTCAGTGTTGTCGTTTCTTTCCTGCACATAGATCTGATCGATCAGGGCTGCTACTTTATCTGCTGCCTCCTGGTCAGATGCACTGTCGTCTGTTGCTTCTTCTGTTGCTTCTTCTGTCGGTTCTGCTTCTTCTGTGGTTTCTGCATCCTGTGTTGTTTCTGTTGTTGTGGATGCACTGTCATCCTTTGCTGTGTTTCCACATCCTGTCATCATGGACATGGTCATAGCTGCTGAAAGCATCATCACTACAATTTTCTTTTTCATCTCATGGTTCCTCCTGTCTTTGTCCTTTTGAGATTGTGTACCACGGTGGTACAGGACGGCTCTCCGAAGAAGGTTATCTGGGGTCTTGCCCGCATGAAACGTAAAAAACCTCCGTCCGGAGACGAAGGTAGTAGGTACTACATTTGGAATTCTTCTTATAGTTTCAGAATCAGTTTTAGGGATACCAGAACCGTTTAACGGTTGTAGATGTTTCTTTCACCATAAGTGCCGGAAAAACCATTTTATACAAGCAAACAGGTTTTTCTTTCGTACTGCCAATTCCTCGTGGCCTGAACTTTCGTTCCCGTACTGCGCAAAGGCAGGTCTCCCGGCTGATCGCTCAAGCGGTTTGACACCTTCCCGGTTTCCCAGTGGTTTTTGTCTTCCCTCGCGAATCACGGTGACGAGTTCGTACAGGATTCACACCTGTTTCCCTTTTCACCGGATTAACAGAAATCTTCTGTCATCCGACACCTTACGCTTTTCTATGTGGTCGATATTCGGTAATTTTTACCGTTATCTTTTTAACAGAATGAGTATATCATTCTGCGTGCATACTGTCAATCATTATTCCGTGATTGTTGGAAAAACTCACGAAAAAATACACCGGATGCTGTGCTGTCTGCTCTCACATCGTTTTTCAAAATATGATTTCAAATATACTCCGTGCTCACAGAAAATCCGCTGGACACCAGCGGATTTTCCCTTATTCTCGTTCTTTATTTGTCAAACATTTCTCCTGCTGCCATCTTATCCGTAAAATGTTCCCTGCAAAACTGGATAAACGGTCCCATACAAAAAGCATACACCAGGGTAGCCAGTCCCAGATCTCCTCCCAGAGCAAACCCGACAGTGCAGCATACCACATCGGTACCGATTCTCACTGCCCGGAACGGAAATTTTGTTTTCTCTGCAAGTGTCAGTGCCTGTGCATCGTATGGAGATACCCCAAGTTCTGAAGAATAGTACAAAGCAGAAGAAATAGAAATCAACAGTACCACAATCAGCAATAAAATCACACGGACTGCCATTGAGGGATGTTCTCCCACCATTTTTACAACTGCTTTTCTGGTGGCATCTGTGACAAATCCGCTGAAAAACAGATTGACAATCGTTGCAATTCCAAGTAATTTTCTGTTAAAAACAAATGCTATACTCAGCAAAACGGCACACACCACAATGTATACGGTCTGATATGTCGCATGAAAGGCATTGGAAAACCCGAAAATAATAACACTAAACGGATCCACTCCAAGTCCCGAAATCTTTTGAAGCCCCACAGAAACAGCAGTCAGCGCTATTCCGATTACCGCCATCGCGATACGAACCCCCAGATTATTCTTTTTTGTTCCCATAATAAAAGATCCTCCTTCTCTTCCTCTCTCCTGAAAATCAGATTTTCATCTGTTTTTTATAACAAAATCATTCTGAACTTCCTTTCTTGTGTTTTAACACAAAAGACAGTATAATAATTTCACAGGAATTCAGCTATCACAATATCTGCAATTTCTATAACAAAATCAACATAATCCGAGGTACCGCTTATGTCAACAAACTGTCCTGTCATTTCCACCCAGAAAAATCTGAAAGAAAATCAGCTTCATGGCAGCCATGATTTTCCGGTTGATATCCACATGGATTATTTTCCAGTGTCGGAAAACGGAGAACATACCCTGTATGTTCCCATGCACTGGCATCCGGAAGTGGAATTTCACTATCAGCTTCAGGGATCTGTACGGATTCAGGTTGAATTAACTGAATATGTGCTCCACCCCGGAGAGGTGCTCTGGATCAATGCCAAACAGCTGCACGATTGTCATCCTGTGGGAAATGAAACCGCAGTATCGCATACCATTATCTTCCACCCTGCTTTTATCTATGGTACCGAGTCTAATGTTCTTTTCCGAAAATACGTAAAACCTCTGCTCGGTAATCCGGCAACTCCTGCACTTTATATACGTCCGGAAGATCCTGAACAGCAGATACTTCTGCATATTCTCTACAAGTGTGGGATTCTTCACCAGGAACAACCGGAAACCTGGGAATTGCAGATTCTCTCCCATCTTTCCGACGCCTGGGGACTTCTCTGGAAAATGAGTCAGCGACCTGGCTTTACGATCGCTCCCGCAAAAAAAATATCCAGAGACAGAAAAGCACTGGATACGTTTCTTACTTATATTCACTCTCATTATACCGGTAAAATATCTTTGAAGGATCTTGCAGATGCGGTCTCTGTAAGTCCCGGGGAGTGTGAAAGACTCTGCAAACGTCTTCTCCACCAGACACCGATGAATTATCTGATGACTTACCGTATCGAACAGAGTATTCCTTTGCTTGTCAATACCTCGTTTACCATCACAGAGATCGCTTTACAGGTTGGGTTCTCCGGTGCCAGCTATTATACGGAAATCTTTCACCGTATCATGGGAATCACACCAAGCGATTACCGCTACCGGATCCGTGGAGATCTTCCCGGTTGATACTGCTAGAGCATGTCTGAAAAGGCTTTTATATACAAAAAGAACATGTATTTTAACTATTAATATAATTAAAATACATGTTCTTTTTCTTTATGCGATCCCCGGGTCCACCAACAGATTGTCTCCATCCGCCGCAGAGGTTGCCAGATAATCGCACCGCTCGTTCATCTCATGGCCGTCATGGCCTTTCACCCAGATAAATTCCACCTGGTGTGGTTCTTTCGCCTGTAACAGACGTTTCCACAGATCCACATTTTTTACCGGCTCATTCTTTCCACGCTTCCATCCTTTTTTGATCCAGCCATCAATCCAATGCTGGTTGAAGGCATCTACCAGATACTTGGAATCGGAATATAACTGGATCTGGCAGGGACGGTTCAGGGCTTCCAGACCCACGATCGCTGCCATCAGCTCCATCCGGTTATTTGTCGTCTTTTTATATCCTGCGGAAAGTTCTTTCTCGTGAAGATTTCCATTTCGATCGGTATAATGCAGGACACAGCCATATCCTCCCGGTCCGTCCGGGTTACCTCTGGCTGCGCCGTCGGTATAGATTTTCACTAACATAACAGTTCTCCTTTTATTTCCACACACCGGTTTCTTCAAAGTGTTTCGCGCTCTCCTGTGCCGCCTCGATAATCTTCGTATCATAACCGATCATAGCAAGCAGGCGGATCGCATTTCTCGTCATGGCTCTGCCGGTGCGGAGTTTATAGTCAAATACCACATCATTTTCCTGAATCTCTTCCTCAAAGTGATAGTTATCATACTCTTTTTCCAGGACATAGGACAGTTCGATATCGTGCGTTGCCGCCATGGCAAGAACTTTCGGTTTTGCCAGAGAATGCAGGATCTGTGAGGATGCGGCGATTCGCTCGATGGTGTTGGTTCCGCGAAGAACCTCATCCACGATACAAAGCACCGGTTCCGGTTTCTCACACTCTTCCAGAATCCGTTTCAGGGAACGGATCTCTACCATATAGTAGCTCTCGCCACCTGCCAGATTGTCCCGCAATGCCATAGAAGTAAGAACCTTCATAAAACTTCCACAGTAATCCTTTGCAATACAGGTGTGTACGGTCTGAGCCAGAATGGTATTGATCGCAATGGTTTTTAAAAATGTGGATTTTCCGGAAGCATTGGACCCGGTGATCAGCACTCCCCGCTGCATCTGTATGCTGTTTGCAACCGGATCGTCGATCAGCGGGTGATACAGTTTCTCCACTTTTAAAGATGCACCCTCCCGGTCATTCACTTCCGCGAATTCGGGTTGGCTGTAATAAGGCAGACTCTCCCGGAACGAAGCAACCGCAATCAAAGCATCTAACTCTCCCATCGCCTGATACATATCTTCGATGGTGGATTCATTCCCTTCTACATGTTTCAGCATCGAATAAAACTTGATAAAATCCACCTGAAAGATAATGCGAAGATAGGAGACAATGATCGCTTCCAGACCGTCCTGTACAGAATTCGTCGAAGCCACCAGAAAAGCACCCCGGCGGAAACTTTTCATTTTCTTTCTGCCTGCCCGGATCCGGTCAAGATAGGTCTGAATCACCGGATTGTCCAGTTTTTCAAACTGATCCGCTGCCCGCAGAAGGCGAAGGATACAGACAAAGCAGTTCAGATACGGTTCAATCCTTTTGGAATCCCGTGTATGAACCACCGCACTGACGCAGAGCATCAGAAGCAACAGAAACATACACGGGATCGGGCGGATCAGCGTAGCGACAATTGCCGCTGCCGAAAGTCCTGCCAGCAGAGGGTATTTTCCCCTTCCTCTGCGATCCACGTCTTTTAATGCATCGATATAATCCGCAATAGACATTTTCCAGATCTTTTTGACTTCATTTACCCGTGTCAGCACCTGAATCCTTTCTTCTTCATGGGTCTGAAAATATGCAATCAGCCGTTCTCTTTCATCCAACACGTTTCGATCCATCTGCGGCTGGCGCAATATCTGGTAAAGTACATCTTCGCCGCAGGAAGAAAGTGTATTGTTTATACGTATAAAAATTTCATCCATCTGCAGATCGTTCCAGGTGATATCATCGATCATAAAATGCTCTCCCTCATTCCGTTTCGCATAATGGGAGATGCTTTCCAGTTCCTCCTGGGTATATTCCCGATCCGGTACGGTTCCCCACCGCTGTTTCAGATGCCGCAGAAACCATTTGCGCTGCCGGATCTTATCCCAGATGATCATGGCAGCGCACAGGATCAGGATGCCCCCTGCCGTGAGCAGGGTTATCATCCATTCACTTTTCATTTATTTAATATCCTCTTTGATTAACCGTTTCGTGCCTTCGCAGTTGCAGGCCCTGAACGGTTTCTTCTACTTACTCCTGTTTCAGGAATCCCTCAAAGATTTCCAGTGTCTCTTTGGTTGTCTCTTCGGTATGGGCATTGGATAAGAACATTGCCTCGAACTGGGACGGTCCCAGATGGATACCATGTTCCAGCATATAGTGGAAGTAACGTGCAAACTCCTCTGTGTCAGAAGTTTTTGCATCTTCATAATTTTCCACATCCTGATCGGTGAAATAGATACATCCCAGAGATCCGATATGGTTGACTTTCCATGGTTTTCCGTATTTTTTCACCAGTTCTTTCATACCTTCATACAGCTTTTCTCCCATCTGGCTCATATGAGTATAGATTTCCGGATGATTTTTCAGGATTTTCAGCTGTGTCAGACCTGCGGCCATAGCTACCGGATTACCGCTCAGAGTTCCTGCCTGATATACATGGCCTACCGGTGCGATCACTTCCATGATCTCCCGTTTTCCGCCAAAAGCACCTACCGGCATACCGGCACCGATGATTTTTCCGTAAGTCACCAGATCCGCCTCGATTCCGAACCGCTCCTGCGCACCACCGAATGCCAGACGGAAACCTGTAATTACCTCATCAAAGATCAGAACTGCACCATGATTCGTACAGAGTTCACGAAGACCTTTTAAGAAGCCTTCCTTTGGAAGTACCACACCCATATTAGCTGCGACCGGTTCCACGATCACGGCTGCGATCTGTCCTTCGTTTTCTTCAAACAGCATCTTAACGCTTTCGAGGTTGTTGTATACAGCCGTCAGGGTATCCTGGGTTGCTCCCGCCGGTACGCCGGCACTGTCCGGGATTCCTGCCGTCATCACACCGGATCCTGCTTTTACTAGCAGAGCATCGGAATGTCCGTGATAGCATCCGGCGAATTTGACGATTTTATTTCTTCCTGTATAGCCTCTGGCGGCACGGATCGCACTCATCACGGCTTCTGTTCCGGAATTGACCATTCGGATCATCTCGATGGACGGAATATTTTCACAGATAAATTCCGCCATCTCCACCTCGATCTCGGTAGCCGCACCGAAACTCAGACCGCTCTCTGCTTTCCGGATCACGGCGTTCAGAACTTCCTGATTGTTGTGTCCGAGAATCATCGGTCCCCAGGAGCTGATATAATCAATATATTTTTTGCTGTCTGCATCCACTACATATGGGCCTGATGCGCCCTCGATAAATCTTGGAGTCATCCCTACAGAACCGTAGGCACGTACCGGGCTGTTGACACCTCCCGGGATAACCTTCACTGCTCTTTCAAATAATTCATCTGACCTGCTCATTATCCGATTCTCCCTTCGTCCATACATTTTGCCAGTTCTTTTGCATAATACGTCAGATAAATCTGTGCGCCGGCACGATAGGTGCTCACTGCCATCTCGCACATGATTCTCTCTTCATCGATCCAGCCTTTCTGTGCCGCTGCTTTCACCATCGCGTATTCTCCGCTGACACTGTAGGCTGCTACCGGAACGTTGGTCACTTCTTTTACTTTTGTGATCATATCCAGATAGGAAAGTGCCGGCTTTACCATGATGATGTCGGCTCCTTCATCCACATCAAGAAGAGCTTCTTTCACACCTTCCCGGCTGTTGTGCGGATCCATCTGGTAACTTTTTCTGTCTCCGAATGCCGGAGCAGAATCTGCCGCTTCACGGAACGGTCCGTAGAACGCAGATGCGTATTTTACTGCATAGGACATGATCGGGATCTCTTTGTGACCGTTTTTATCTAACATCCTGCGAATCGCCAGAACACGGCCATCCATCATATCAGAAGGTGCCACCATGTCCGCACCTGCCTGTACATGGGAAAGAGCTGTCTTGGCCAGCAGATCCAGAGTGCTGTCGTTTTCCACTTCATGCCCGCAAAGCATGCCACAGTGCCCATGACTGGTATATTCACACAAACACACATCGGTAATATAATACAGCTCCGGGAATTTTTCTTTTCCCACCTGCAGCGCCCGCTGTACGATGCCATCCTGGGCATACGCCTGACTGGCAATCTCATCTTTGTGATCCGGGATACCAAAAAGCATCACACTTCCCACACCTGCTTTCGCCAGGCGTTCCAGTTCATATGGCAGACGATCCAGCGTGTAGCGGAACTGTCCCGGCATGGACGGAATCTCATCTTCTCTTCCGGTGCCTTCCTGTACAAACATCGGATAAATCAGGGAAGACTTGTCCATCCGGGTCTCCCGTACCATCTTTCTGATTGTCTCTCCTCCGCGGAGTCTTCTCGGTCTCTTTATCATATCCATGACTGTTCTTCCTCTTTTCTTCTGTCACTTTCTATCTTAGCTTGGTTTTTTTCTCTCTGCCCTTTCAATTTTATTACCAGTTCCACCAGACTGTCAATAGATGCTTCTTTTGCGACTGCAGTTTTCATTCCGTATCGTAACGCTTCCTCCTGCGTCTGTTTTCCGATACAGGCTGCAAGAACTTTCGTATAATCCAGTCCCTCTGTGGCAGCTACAAAGCCTTTTACCGTTGATGCACTGGTAAATACGGCACAGTCAATCTTCCCGCTCTCAAACTGTCCTTTTTCATCGATCAGATCTTGATTCTCATAGAATGTATCATAAATTGCCACATCATCTACTATAAGATCTTCTCTTTTTGCCAGTTCTTCGATCACTTCTTTATTGCCGATTGCCGCTCTTGCCAGTAATATCTTCGCTCCCGGCTCACATTCTTTTGCCATTTTTTCTCCCAAAGACGCCCCGTCGAAGACTTCCGGCATCAGATCAGGATACAGATTATATTTCTTTAATGCTTTTTCTGTTCCTCTTCCGATGGCGGCAATTTTTATCTGTCCCAGTGCGCGGATATCTTTTCCGGCTTCCATCAGCAGTTCAAAGAAGATTCTTACACCGCTCGGACTGGTAAATGCAATCCACTGATAAGTGTCAAGTTTTTCAAATACCCGGGAAATATTTGTTCTGTCTTCCACCGGTTTCACGCCGATCGCCGGAAGTTCCAGCACCTCGGCTCCCTGTTCCCGCAGTTTCTTTGCCATGCCGGAAACCAGTTCTTTCGGACGGGTTACCAGAACTTTGTAACCGGCAAGCGGCAGTTTTTCATACCAGCCAAAAGTATCTGCCACCTGACAGACCTGTCCGACCACAATAATTGCCGGTGTCTGGATCTTCGCCGCATCGGAGGCCTGTTTTAATGTATCCACCGTAGCCACTACTCTTTTCTGCCCCGCGGTAGTCCCCTGCTGTAAAACAGCCGCAGGTGTCTCCGGATCCATACCGGCTTCAAGAAGCCCTTTACAGATATCTTCCATCGCCGTGATTCCCATCAGGAATACCAGCGTTCCTTTTGTCCTGACCAGGGCTTCAAAATCAATGTTATATCTTTCTCCTGCCCGTTTGTGACCGGTGATCACATGAACAGAGGAACAGAAATCCCTGTGTGTGACCGGAATTCCGTTATAGGCCGGAACCGCGATACAGGAAGTTACACCAGGTACAACCTCATATGGAATTTTATGTTCGCACAGAAGTTCCAGTTCTTCTCCACCACGTCCGAAGAGAAACGGATCGCCACCCTTCAGCCGTACCACCCTTTTTCCTTCCTGTGCTTTTTCCAGAAGAACTTTATTAATATTTTCCTGCTTCATCGTATGATGCCCGGCACGTTTGCCCACGTTGATCTTCTCCGCAGTCTCCGGTACCATTGTCAGTACACCGTCACCTACCAGACTGTCATATACCACAACTTCCGCTTTTGCAAGGATGTCTTTTCCTTTGATGGTAAAAAGTCCTACATCACCCGGACCTGCACCTACCAGCCAGACTTTTCCCTGTCTACTCATTTTTTCCAACCTCCCAGACCAGTTTTTTTGCCAGATTTACACCCAGGGTCTCCGGATCTTTCACAGAGCCTCTCATCGTTCCAATCTTATGCTTTCCGGTACTTTCCTGATAATACAGACCGCGCAGGAAAATTTCATCACCTTCGATTACCGCATGGGCTGCCACCGGAGAGGAACATCCGCCATCCAGATATCGGACAAAGGCACGCTCACAAAGTGCTGCAATCGTTCCCTCTCTGTCTGCAAAATGCTCCATATATGAATAATCTTCTCCCTGTCGTCCCTGTACTGCAAGAATACCCTGTCCTGCTGCGGGAATCACTTCCTTCGGTTCATAATATCTGGAAATCCGTTCTTCCAGTCCCAGTCGTTTTAATCCTGCTGCTGCCAGGATCAGCCCGCTGTACTCTCCTCCATCCAGTTTGTTCAATCTGGTCAGCACATTTCCGCGGATACTTTTAAAGGTCGCTTCCGGGTACATCTGCTGCAGCTGCAGGATTCGCCTCTGACTGGAACATCCGATAGGTTTCGACAGATCCAGGTTGTCTGCACCTTCCGGAAGCACCAGCACATCTCTGGGATCTTCCCTTTTTGAAAATGCCACGATCGGCAGTTCTTCCGGAACTTCCATAGGCATATCTTTCAGACTGTGTACGGACAAATCACTTCTTCTCTCCAGCAGTGCTTTATCCAGTTCTTTTACAAACAGTCCTTTTCCGCCCACTTTATCCAACGTCCGGTCCAGAATCTTATCGCCGGTTGTTTTCATCGTAAGCAGACGGATCTCTTTTTGTGGACATTCTTTTTTCAGATATTCCATCACCATCTCACTCTGGATCACCGCCAGACGGCTCTCCCGGCTTCCGATGCAGATGGCATTGTTTACCATAGCCTCGATCTGTTTTCGAAGTTCGGCAGTTCCTTTATGGTCTTTACCCGATCCATTGATACCGATCACATAGGGATCTTTCCGGATCACTCCCGGAAAATGAAAATCACATTTTCCCTGATTGCTTGCCACATTCACAAGAGCACCCAGACACTTTGCCACACTGTAGATTCCATTATTTAATTCGGGATCATTGGTGGCAGCCAGCACCATCCAGGCATCATAAATATCTTCTCTCTGATATTTTCTGTGGAAAATCGTAATTTTTTCTTCTTTTTCCAACTCTTCCAGCTCTCCGGTCACTTCCGGTGCTACCACGACGATCTGTGGTTCAAACGAAAGTAAGGTCTTTACCCGTCTTGTGGCAATAGCTCCCCCGCCGATCACCACGATCTTTTTCTCACTGATATCCACAAATAAAGGAAAAAAAGCGCTATTCTTCATATACTTTTTCCAGTCCTTCCACACAATCTATAAACGCATCCGTCTCCAGGGTATCCCTCAGCCCGAAGATCATCTTCGTCACTACTTTTCCCGCTGCCGTATCGATAGATGCTTCCAGGTCTTTCCGCTCCTGTTCGCTCAGCGGAAGTTTGCCAAGAATCTTATGTAACCGGAGATTCAGATCCGTCACCGCGTCCTCTTTGATCTCCTGAATCCGCGGAATCAGCGCCCGTCCCTGATACCAGACATAAAAATCATCGATTTCTTCCTGAATGATGGCTTCTGCCTGTTCCATCGACTGCATCGTTGCCGCACTCGGTCCGCTCAGTTTGAAATCATCGATGGTATACAGTTCCACGCCTTCGATCTCACTGAGTCCCGGTTCCATGTCCCGTGGAACGGCAAGATCAATAAAAACAATCTGTTTTTTCAGTGACAGCTTTTCTACCTGTTCTTTTGTCAGTGTATAATTCGGGCTTGCTGTGGCACTGACCACCAGATCACAGCCTGGAAGAAAATTGAGACGTTCTCCATAATTGATTCTGGAACATCCCATTGGGATCGTCACCACACCGCTTCGGTACTGCCGGACGGTAACCGTCACATCCGCACCGGTTCGTTTCAGAGACTGTGCCGCCAGTTTTCCCATCTCTCCGTTTCCGATAACCATACATCTGGCATCCGGAAGCGGGAATTTCCGTTCTTTTAGCATCTCAATCGCCTGATCCATCGCGGTCTGATTTGCTCTGGAGAAAATAACATTTGTCTTTACTTTCTTTCCGGCCGTCACTGCTTTTCGAAACAGCACTTCCAATACATTATCCGTCACAAAAGCCTCTCTCGCCAGCGTCAGCGCATCCTTGACCTGTGTGATGATCTGATCTTCCGCCAGGATCATGGATTTTAACCCGCTGGTCAGATGAAACAGATGGTCCACGGCTTCTTCCTCGTTTCGCTCCACAAAATATTCCCCGTACTGGGTTGGATCCACTTCTTTAATCTTACATAGTTCTTCTAACAGTGTTCCGTCACAGTCTGCTTTCGTGCTTGCCCAAAGCTCCATCCGGTTACAGGTGGACAGAATCACGCATCCATGGATTCCCGGGATTTTGTTCAGCCGTTCCATCGCCGCTGTTGCATTTTTCTTTGTAAAGGAAAACATGGCACGGATATCTACATTTGCTTTATTATAATCGATTCCGATCATCGATATACTCATTTTTTGTTCCTCCCTGACAGCATTTTATCGCAACTGTTCAGTTTTCTCACAGTTACAGTGCAAAATGCATTACGAGTTATCATACCACATCTTTCGCTTTTAGAAAATAGTTACACGGTTTTTTCTACAGACAATTGACAAAAAGTGATTAATAAAGGTACACTACATAGAGAGGAATTATCACTATTGATGAAAGGAACAAAACCTTATGTCTAAAACAAGAAAAGCGATTCTGGTGGTCAGTTTCGGTACCAGTTTTCCGGATACCTGCAAAAAGACCATCGATGTGATTGAACAGCGCATCGGAGAACATTTCTCTGATTATAAGATTTACCGTGCCTGGACCAGTAAAATGATCATGGCAAAACTTCTGGAACGGGACAATATCCGGATCAACAACGTAACCGAGGCCATGGAACAGATGATCACAGACGGCATCACAGAAGTGATCGTACAGCCTACCCATGTGATCAATGGTATTGAAAATGATCTGATGAAAGAAGATGCTCTTGCGTTCAAAAATCGTTTTGAACGCATCACTTTTGGTGATCCGCTTCTTACCACGCAGCAGGATCATGTGGAGATCGTCAATGCCATCTGCCAGGAGTTCTCCAATCTCCCGGCAGACTGTGCACTGATCCTTATGGGACATGGAACCAGCCACTATGCCAATGATGTCTACGCAGCACTTGATTACCGTTTTAAAGATCTTGGATTTTCCAATATTCATCTGGCTACCGTAGAAGGCTATCCGACACTGGAAAATGTAACCCGTATGGTAAAAGAACAGGAAGCAAAAAAAGTGATCCTCGCACCTTTCATGATCGTAGCGGGCGATCATGCACGAAACGATATGTCCGGCGATGACGAGGATTCCTGGAAAAATCAGTTCCGGGCAGCAGGATACGATGTGGAATGTCGTATGAAAGGACTCGGTGAATACCCTGCAATACAGGATATGCTGATCCGTCACGTCACCGAAGTCTGCTAGCGCATGGCTGAAAAGAAGCGATATGCAAACTCCTACCATTGCATACCGCTTCTTTTTTACTGTATTCCCTGTTGTCTCTTGATCCTGTCGACCAATTTTTCAGAGAGATTTTTATTATGTATTCAGTTTGTATAATGTCTTATCCCCGTTTTGTGGACCATGCAGAACAGTCCCATACACCGGTAGCCAGTCCTTCATAGAATTCCGGTTCGTGGCAGACCATCAGGATACTTCCTTTGTAGTCTTTCAGCGCACGTTTTAATTCTGCCTTTGCGTCCGCATCCAGATGATTGGTCGGCTCGTCGAGAACCAACAGGTTCGTCTCCCGGTTAATAAGTTTACACAACCGCACTTTCGCCTGTTCTCCTCCACTTAAGACACGTACCTGGCTCTCGATATGTTTGGTGGTCAGGCCACATTTTGCCAGGGCTGAACGAACTTCGTACTGGGTGTAAGAAGGGAATTCTTCCCAGATCTCTTCGATACAGGTTTTCGTGTTGTCCTGGGAAGATTCCTGCTCAAAATAGCCAATATACAGGTAATCTCCCAGCTGGGCAAACCCATCCAACGGTTTGATCATTCCCAGAATGCTTTTTAACAGGGTCGTCTTACCGATACCGTTGGCTCCGGTCAGTACCACCTTTTCTCCCCGCTCCATCTCCAGATTCAGTGGAGAAGATAACGGTTCGTCGTATCCGATCACCAGGTCTTTCGTACAAAACAGCTGTTTTCCGGCAGTTCTTGCTTCTTTAAAGAGAAACTGTGGTTTCGGACGTTCCTGCATCAGTTCGATCTTTTCCATCTTATCCAGCTTTTTCTGACGGGACATCGCCATGTTTCGTGTGGAAACTCTGGCTTTATTTCTTGCCACAAAGTCTTTCAGTTCACTGATTTCCTGCTGCTGTCTTTTATAAGCTGCCTCCAGCTGAGCTTTTTTCACGGCATATACTTCTTCAAAGTGATGATAATCTCCCACATAACGATCCAACTTCTGGCTTTCCATATGATATATGATATTAACCACACTGTTTAAAAATGGAATATCATGGGAAATCAGGATAAATGCATTCTCATACTCATTCAGATACCGCTTCAGCCATTCGATATGCTGCACATCCAGATAGTTGGTCGGCTCATCCAAAAGCAGGATATCCGGTTTTTCCAGCAGTAATTTTCCGAGAAGGATCTTGGTACGCTGTCCGCCGGACAATTCCGTCACATCACTTTCCAACCCCAGCTCCAGAAGTCCCAGCGCCCGGGCCACTTCTTCTACTTTCGCATCGATAATATAAAAATCATGCATTGTCAGAAGATCCTGGATCGTTCCCAGTTCTTCCATCATTTGTTCCATCTCTTCCGGGGAAGCCTCTCCCATCTGATCACAGATGGTATTCATCTTTTCTTCCATTTCGTACAGCCAGGAAAATGCAGAAGACAGCACCTCCCGGATGGTCATTCCCTTTTTCAGTTCCGCGTGCTGGTCCAGATAACCCACACGTACATTTTTCGCCCACTCGATCTTCCCTTCGTCCGGCATCATCCGGTCAGTGACGATCTTAAAAAATGTGGATTTTCCTTCTCCATTGGCCCCTACCAGTCCGATGTGTTCCCCCTTTAATAACCGAAAAGATACATCCTGAAAAATGGCTCTGTCACCGAATCCGTGGGACAGGTGTTCTACGTTTAATATACTCATAAATGTTATTCTCCTGTTCTTTGGCATAAAAAGTGCCCCGCCATCTTGCGCAGCGGGACACCCTCTTAACAACTGCAAAATAAATTATATCCGATGATCATCAGGGCTGCTGCAATCAATACCGTCCACACACAGGTGGGAATCAGCAGCTGGATCAGCATACCCACACCGATCCAAAAAAGTACAAACCCCAGGACTCTCGTGATTACTCACCCTGCTTTTTCTCCTCTTGATTCAGTATATGCTCGATATCGTCGGCGGTATTCGCATCGTCCTTGTCTTTTCCTGTAAATTTATCTGCCAGATCCGGAACCATGTCGAGGATCTTGGTGATTGCATCCTGATTCTTTACATTTACCAACTTCGTTCCGTTTTTATTGATTACCAGAACAGCTGACGGGGAAATTTTTCCACCCATACCGCCTGCTCCGTTGTTTTTATTGCCTTCTGCAAATGCTCCGGCTCCCACGCCGAAAGATACATCTACCAGAGGTAAGATAATAGTATCTCCTACGGTAATCGCATCACCGACAACGGTTTTAGTGGTGATAAAGCTGTCCATTCCTTTAAAAAGTGCTTCTACTGTATTCTGAAAACTGTTTTCTGCCATAGCAAAAACCTCCTTTTATCTGATCTTTTTCAAAGTCTTTCGTACATCCGGGTTGCGATAGATCTTCCATGCCTGCCACAGCAAACAGGCTACCACGATCCGTCCTTTCATCTGAAGCTGTCCCTCCAGAATCTTTTCCTCAAATCTTGGATACACTGCCACGCCTTTTCCGTACAGCGGATAGGCGATCGCCACTGCACCGAGTATCTGTCCGGTCAGTGCCGGATCTTCGCATCCGAAGGTGATGGATCCTCTGATTTTTCGTGGCAGAACATGGCGGATCAGTTTTCTTCCCTTTTCTGTCAGAAAATGAAGTGCAGCCAGCGTACTCTCTTCGTTCCACAGCGTCTGCCATTGCTTTATTTTATCATAGAATCCCCGGAATGTTAACCTGATATTTGTAAGCTTTTTCTTTAGTTTTCCCGGAAATCCCAAAATCGAACCGACGATTTTTTTACATCTGTTCCAGAATCGTGACAGTTTGTCGGAGACTTTTTCCTTTTCTTGCTGTTTTCGTTCTGCTGTCTTTATTTCTGTCTTTTTCGCCTCCGGCGCAGCCGTCTTCGATTTCTCTGGTTTCGTCTGTTTTTCTGTCGATTTTTGCTCTTTCGCAGCCGTTCGTGTCTTTTCTTCTATCTGTAACGGTTTTTCCTGCCCTTTTTTCTTCGCAGCTGTTCTTTTTTCCGGTTCATTCTTCTGCTGTACTGCTTTTTTTCTCCGTTCTTTCTGCTCCTGTATCTTTTTCTTTCTTCTCTTCTTTTTCCACTCTCTGACAGCCGCTCCGGCTTTTTTCAGTGGTACCCCAAAAAGATAGCACTCCCAGTCCAGTTCTTTCTCCTGGTACTGTATTCGCAGATGAATCAGATGCAGTAACCATGAAACCTTCACTTTTCCATTTGCTTCGCTCCATCCCGGAGATGATTTTTCTCCCTCCAGACGGTATCTTACCGGAACAAACAACACCGAAAATACAATAACCAATAACAATCCCAGTAACACCAGCAGGATGATTCCCAGAATTTTTAAAATTGTCAGTATTACATGCATGATTCATCCTCCTGTTGTCTGCCAAGATAACGGCGGATGTCTCCGTTTTTCTGCATTTTATATGTAGCCTCGGCAAGCTGCCGGACCAGTTCCAGTGCTTCTCCATAGCCGCATGCAATTCCGATAATCTCCGGACATCTTCGATACACGGTTTTCTGCAACATTTGGTTGGCTCCTATAATTTCCAGCTGATTCTCCGGATTCTGTGCCAGAGTGATCAGGTACACCTCATACTGGGGTCTTCGATGTTCCACACGCCAGCGGATCCTGGTTGCTTTTTTCTTTGCCTGCTCTCCATAGTATAAGTTCTTCGACCAGTTCAGCATCCTTTTTTCAAAAACACCCCTTTCTTATGCGGAAAAGGGAGAGATCTTTTATCCCTCCCCATTTTTCAACATGTATTTATTTGTAACTATTCAGTAGCCACAGTACCTCGAGGTGTTTTGGCATGAATATGCCAAAATCCCGAGACATACAAGCAAAAATGCCATCACCGAA
>OLOY01000517.1_pt1 | contig 26695 bp, 34 predicted proteins | sample 1672771 | NCBI WGS metagenome assembly OLOY01 (sample SAMEA3136722, study PRJEB25190) | human gut metagenome
TGTTAGATTACACATTTTTGTATATTTCAGGATATTTGTGGTTGCCCCTTGACATAGTATAAAAAATCTTAGTTATACTATACCACTTTTTTAGGAAAATTCAAATACTTTTATTATTTACCGGTTGTACTTCCAAAACCACCGTTTCGGACACCATTTGCTGCATCGTCTTCAGTAATTCCAAACTCTGTAAAGATTCCCTGTGCAAATCCATCTCCTGCTTTTACAGTAAATGTATCATTGCCACGATTTACCATCTTAATAAAGATGTGTCCTTCATTATTTGAGTAGACAAAATCACTGTCTATAATCCCCACGGTGTTTGCCAGTCCAGCCTGATATTTGAATCCTAATCCGCTGCGAGGATAAATGCTAAGTACCCATCCTTCACTCATTTTGCAGCGAATTCCTGTTGGAATTTTACAAACACCACTTGGAATCAAAGTTAGATCAATTGGAGCATAAAAATCATATCCAGCCGATCCACTGGTGGCACGTTTTGGCAACTTAATACTGCTATATATTTTCTGAATCTCCTCTTCTGGATAAGAACTAAATGATTCCATCCAATCTTTTTTAAACTGTTCAAATGATACTTTTTCAAATTTAGCGACTGTTTTCATGTTTTATTTTCCCCTTTTACTTCTCTCATAATTCCTTGCTTTTCAAGGAACTTAAATTCTTGAATGATCTTTTTATCCAGAATTTTATTTAACTTACTATATCCATATTCTCTATTATAATATGGTGTATACATGTTGTTATTCTCGTCAATAATCTCAAATTCATAATCTGATTCATTTAGATTAATGCAAATTAACATTTGTACCGTGGCGTATTTTTTGTGTTTTGACGACTTATAAAAATATAACGGTACAGTTAAAATGTATGTATTTAATTCTTTAAAAGAAAATTTATTCGCTTTTAATTTTGCGATTGTCAGGTCTTTCTGTATCTTATATTCTTTCATTTATTTCTTTTATCCTTTTTGATTTCACGAATAATTGATACAGTAAATGTAAGTAATGCCAATATATAAACTGTGAATATCATAGCTAAAATTTTAGTATGCCCTGTAATGAATAAGAGTTTTAAGCCAAGAACTAAAGCGATTAAAGCCAGAATAATATAGAAAATACATTTGACATTATCCCAAATATTTTTGATTTTATCTTTGTCAATATTCTTCATAATATGTTTCATCACTCACTTTTGGTTTATTAACTTCTGCATTATTTACTGTTTCAACTGCATCAAATCTATTTTTAAAAATGATAACACCCACATCTTTGTACGCAAATGGATATGCAATACAAGTTTTATCTGAGTCCTGTGCAACAAAATAAGTATCTTCAACAGTACGAATTTTGAGGTCTAGTACATCATAAATACCTTGTTTTGGAATAATTCTTGCAAAGTAAACGTAGTCACCTTTATGTAAATTTGCTTCTTCTTTAGTCACAGAACAACACCACCTTTCCTTCAGTTAATGATTTTTGGACATCAATTACTCGTTGATTTGAACTACCACGCCACTTTAATGTTATATCTCTCAACTCTTTTTTATATTCTCCATCTACAAGAACATCACATTTTGTTAGAATCTCAAAACGTGTAAATTCGTCATGATGAAAATTTGTATCCGGATTATAATATTGCGTCACTACATCATGTGCATAATCAGCAAGCAACCATTCATAAACATAACCAGTATATAACCAGACAGTTTTTGTTGGATATTTTTCTTTTATTTCTTTTAATAATAAAAGGATGTCCTTCAAATTACTCTCATACAACGGATCTCCGCCCGTAAGAGTAATTCCAGAAATGTAATCTTTTGATAATTCTATAAAGATTTCTTTTTTTGCATTTTCATCAAATAAAATTCCGCTATTTGGATTCCATGTTTGTGGATTTTGACATTCTGGACAATGATGCGAACATCCAGCTGTCCACAAAACAACTCTTAATCCATCACCATTATTTTGATCTGGATAAGTTATATTATGATAATTCATTTTTTCACTTCCCTTATTTTAAAATTATGGCGATTAAATTATAACCGCCACAATTTTTTACTACATGCTTACTCTATCTTTAATTTCTGCATTCTTTGCTTCATTATAACGAGTTTGACCATGAACTCTTGTAAATCCTAAATACCCGTTCATTCGATCAATCTTAGTGATCATTTTACTTCCACACTTAGGGCAAATATCCATTTCAACTTGCTGATATCCGCAATCTTCACAATAGCACATTGCAAGATTTACTCCTTCATAAAAACCTTTATCCATAGCTCTTAATACAAGTGTTTTAATTGCGTTTTTGTTGTATCCAAGATTATATCTGCAATACTGAATTTTACCACCATTAAATAAATCCCAGAATCTTCCTTCTTTATCTTGTTTTTCAATTGGATTAATATCTTCTGACACATGGCAATGAAAGCTATTACTTACATATTCTCTATCAGAAACATTTTCAATAATTCCGTAGATTTTTCTAAATTGTTCTACCTGAAGACCACACAATGATTCTGCTGGTGTTCCATAAATCGCATATAAAATATGATCTTCTTTTTTAATTTTATTTGTATAATCATTAATGTACTGCATAACTTCTAATGCGAATTGCCCATCTTCACGAATAGATTTACCATTGTAAAGTCTTTGTAATTCATTTAATGCAGTAATTCCATAACTCATTGTCATAGGTGGCAAAATTGATTTAATTTTATCTTCTGGTTTTAAATGTCCGTTATAAAAACCGCCTTCGCAAAAAGCAACTGGATTTACGCTTGCTCTTAATTCACCAATATAATCATAAGTTCTTTTATGTAAATTACGAATTAATTCAAGATAATAATTTAATACTTCATAAAAATCTTTGGATTCTCGTCTTGCTTTTGCTAAAATCATTGGAAGATGTAAACTAACAACACCCAAATTAAATCTTCCAACAAAAACTGGTTTATCATCTTGACTTTCTGGATACATTCCACCTTTTTCATACCAAGGTGATAAAAAGGCGCGACATCCCATTGGACTAACAATTCTTTTGTATTTTTTATACATTTCCGCAACATAACCATCACCAGTTAAAGATAACCAATCTGGATACATTGTTTTTGCAGAACAATCAATTCCTGCATTAAATACATCTGCTAATGGATATTTATCAGATCCGTCACCATGCAATTCTTTGTCATAAAGAAATACAATTTTAGGGAACAATACAGGACGTTTAAAACCTTTCTTTCCTTGTCCTTCGGAATGCACATTAAGCAATGTAATAGAAGCCATTTTACCGAATTTAGATGTAGCTAAACCTGTAGTCATCGTAACAAAAGGATAATCGCCTCGACTGGATCCAACCGAGTTAAGTTTCATTTCAATTCCTTGCCAACCTTGTTCAAAATCTCTGTGAACTTTATCTGTCGCATATTTATCTGCTTCTTCAGAATGAATTTCTGGTTTACATTCATAATCAATGTCATCAGCAATATTCATATATTCTTCATAATACTTTTTATACGACTTTTCAGCATATGGTTCTAAAATTTTATCTACTTCTGGAACAGTAAAGCCCCCATATTGTTGTGCAGCAGTTGATAGAATAATATCGCCCATAACATCAAAAGCTGTATCAAGATAATTTGGTTCATTATACCAAATATTTCCCATCTCAAAGCCATTTTTCATGACACTGCCTACATCAAATAGACAGCAATTTACCGTGTCAAGTCTTGCGCTTCTGTCATGAATATAAATATATCCATCTTTTGCAGCTTGTTTTTCATCATGTGTCAAGAAGAATTTTTTATAAAGTTCACTACTCAATTCATTGTAAATTAGACTTCGTTTTGTTGCCACCAGCGCGCTATCTGTATTTGCATTACTCTTGTCACCGATGTAACGGATGGACTGGCTTTTTGCATACACGTTATCCATCATATGAACAAAATCTTTTTTATAATTTCTATATTCTTTATACATCTTTGCAATTTGTGGAAAATCTTCTTCTAATACAGATTCTACAATATTGTGCATATCATAAATTTCAATGTTAGTATCGTCGTCATAGGATTCTTCAATTTTTGTCCAAACGTCATTTAAGATTTTCGTATAATCTTTTGATGAAAGTTCAATCATAGCTCTTCTAGCAGCTTTATTACATGCATCTATAATTTTTTGTTCGTTGTAATCTTCTAAGGTTCCATCTTTTTTAATTACTTTCACTCTACATCCTCCTTCTTATCTTTAAATTTTCTCAAAAATTCTTCTTGTTCTTCATCTCTTATCATATCTTCAAAAGGTAACGGCGAAGCTGATTTAGCAAGTCCACATATACCACAACCAATTGTGATACCAAGAAACAGAACAATTACTACTTCAATAGGATTCATATATTTCACCTCCATAATTTTATTCTCTTATCATTAGTAAATTTATTGAAAACTATTACACATATATGTTATAATTAAAAAAATATATCGGAGGTATTCTATGAAATACCAATTTACTATTATCCATCAAACATCTGAATTGATTGAACTCAAATCCAAATACCACTATTGGCGACTAACCCGTATCCCTGGAACAGAATTTTATAATCTTGGACACAAACATGCATTAAACCACCCGTATCACAAGCAATCTATTGGTTCCAAGTCACCAACATTACATAATATTTATAGATATATTCAGTTACATGATAAATATGTTGCTTCTAATGATATTATCTTTTAATTTCACCAGCGTTTGATTCATGACATTTTAGGACTAATTTTGTACCGAAACTATCCTGATTTACTGGTCTGTGTGCAATGCTGTCAATGATATATTCTCTACCACCAGCCTCAACTAAAATGAATGTGTCTTCCATTCTTCTTAATTCTCTAACTAGCTCTCCACTACTAATAACCACTTTCTTATCATCACCTCTTCTCTATAGCTGTTGATATATCCCATAGATGATTTTAGCAAGTGATTTCGGATTAATGTCTTCATTCCGGATAGAGAAATCTACATATTCAGAGATGTTTTTAAAGTCTTCTTGATCACGTTCCATTCTACGTTTCACCTCATCAGGATCATCTCCTCGTTTTGAAAGACGTTTCCAAATGGATTTGCCACTTGCAATGAGATAGCAAATCTTAGTATTCTTATTCATTAATTCATCTAATAGGGTATTTTCTTTGATTTGTTTAATTTCTGTTGGATTTAAAATGACAATAGAATTGGATGTCTTAAGTAATTCTGAAACCTGTGTACCGTATTTCCATGTGCCAAAAGCTGTGTGATAAGTAGAAGTGCTTACGAAGAATTTATCTTTTTTCTTTGTTTCAAATTCTTTATCTGTAATAAAATGATACGTTCTACCATCTAACTCACCTAGTCGTTTAGGTCTTGTTGTATATGTGCAACAGTTTTTCATACCTAGTTTGATAAGCTCATTTTTAATGGTGTCTTTTCCAGACCCCATTTTACCTATTAAAATTAGCATATATTATTCCTTTCTACCAACTCGTTGCAATGTCTAACGGTTCATCTGTAGTCCATAAAGCCATATCGTTTTTAAAATCATTACATACTTTTTCATCATCACAATGTAAAATAACTTCACATACATGGTCAAAACCTACACTGATAAGTCCGAGCAAACTTTTGCTGTCAATAGTATAACGACCATATCTATAATCGGTGTCATAATCTTTATATTCTTCACACGCTGCTACAAACAAAGCAGCGTCTTTGGCAGATTTTAGTTTTACATGAATAGATAACATTTTCTCACCTTCTTTCCTTTATATATACTGTTTTATTCTCCAATCATATTAAGAAAATCATCTTCAGTTATAATAGGAATATTTAACTGCACAGCCTTTACATTTTTACTTGATTTAGATGTGTTATCGTTGTTAATTAGATATGAAGTTTTAGCACTAACAGATCCAGACACTTTGCCACCAAGAGATTCAATTTTATTCTTTAGTGCATCTCTATTTGCAAAGTGGTGAACACTGCCGGTAATAACAAAGACTTTATTTTTAAGTATATCTGAATTATTAACAAGCACTTCTTTTTTAAAATTAAACTCTTGAGCAAGATCACAGAACTCTTCATGGTGTGTGTTCCACCATTTTTTTATTGATTTACTCATTTCTTCACCAAATCCAGATAGCTTGATAAATGGTTTGGCATCCATATCTATCACCATTCGGAATTGATCAAGGCTGTTGTTACAGTATTTTGCGATATCTTTACTTGCTGTATGTCCGATCAATGGAATAGACTGAGCATACAAGAATCTTGTAATGTCTGTATTTCTGCTGTTTTCGATTGCAGTTAGCAATTTACTAACAGATTTGCTTCCAAATCCTTCTAATTGACTCATTTCTTTCTTGTGAGCTTCAAGATTATAAACATCTTTAATTTTTGTAAGCCATCCCAAATCAATAAATTTCTGAATGGTTACTTCAGATAATCCATCAATATTGAGAGCATTTTTACTTACCGCATGTGATAATTTGCCAAGTAATTTGCCAGGACAATCATCATTAGTACACATAAGCACTTCTGAATCATTCTGTTTCACAATTTTGGTTGATTCACCGCAGATAGGACATTTATCTGGAATTGTAAATGCTCCACTTTTTGTAAGACTTTCACGAATTTGGGGTATGATCTGATTAGCTTTAAATACTGTGATCTCATCACCAATACCAATTTTAAGTTCTTTCATAATAGAGATGTTATGAAGTGAAGCTCTATTAACATTCGTCCCGTCAATTTCCACATCATCAAACAAAGCAACAGGTGTGAGTTGTCCTGTTTTACCCATACCCCATTCAATATTTCTTAAAATAGTTACTTCTTCTTCGTCATAGAATTTAAATGCCAACGCGCTACGAGGATGGTGTCCGGTCATACCAAGTGATTTACCATATTCAATGTCGTCATAAGCAATTACAATACCATCAATGGGGTAGTTCTTTTCTTCGGCAATGCCTTTTAATTCTTCTATTTTCTCGTGAATTTCATCTGTATTGCTGTTGTATATAACAAATGGAACTACTTCAAATCCCATGTCTTTTGCAAATGCAAATCCTTCTCTATATGTTGTAAAACCATATGGAATTTTCCAACACACAAATTTTAGATGCCTGTCTTTAGCAATTCTGCTATCAAGCTGTCTTACTGATCCACTCGCCAGATTTCTACAATTTTTGTATTTATTGTCTTCTGAAAGTTTGCTGTTGATCAATTCAAAATCATCTTTTGTAATAATTGCTTCGCCCTCAAACTCAATCTTATGAGTATTCTTAATGTGTAATGGAAGATTTTTAAATACTTTAGCGTTATGTGTCAATAATTCGCCTACATCGCCATTTCCCCTCGATTCTGATTGAATTAATTCGCCGTTTTCGTATGTATTAAGCATTGTCAAGCCATCCATTTTTAGAGACAACACACAGTCTTTACCATCTGAAAAAGCTTTTAAATCATTCTCTGATTTAGTTTTACCAAGAGATAACATTGGATGAGAATGTTTTACTTTCTCAAGTTTGGACTTCACTTCATATCCAACATTCTGAGTTGGTGAATTACTAAATACACATCCAGTTTCTGCTTCCAACTGTTTTAGTTCGTCAAACTGTCTATCCCAATCATAATCAGAAATCAAAGGGTTATCAGAGTTATAATATTCATTTGATGCATGATTAAGGATTTTAATTAACTGTTTTATTCTTTCAATTTTCCCATTTGACATATAATTTTTTCATCTCCTTTGTAAATTCAATAAAATATGTAAGAAATTCTTCGTCCTCTATGTAAAAAATATCTATTCCTTTACGCTTGAGCCAAGCAGAAAAATTATTCATTAGTTGTCCAAATCGTAATCCTGAAATATTCAACATCCAATTAACTGCAATATTTGCTCCAAAATTTATAATATATTGATCTCTTGCATCTTTCATGTATTTATCTCTCAATTCCTGTTTTGTAAAATTCATTATAAGCATCATATCGGTTTTGAATATTAAAGAAATCAACTTCTTTATCATTTTCTTTACACCATTTGATAAATTTTCTAAAATATCCACACTCATGAAACTCTGGACAACCACCTCTGTAAATACAGTTTGGAACCATTACATCTGATAATTCAGGCTCATATGGATGAATAGAATCTTTTAAATCTTCCATACAATATCTTGTCTGCTCATGAGCACATCCGACGCATAATCTATATCTCCCCACATTAATACATGCTTGGGCATTGCTGCTTCCATCGTAATTTACTGGTGCATCTTGTGGTGCTTTATCACGATCAACACCTGTTCTATCTTCTCTCTGAGTGCTAATCCATTTATCCCAACCAAGCCAGTGTCTTGCAAAGTGTGTGGCAATCCATGACTTAATTGACTTCCAACGCCATTCGATTTTAACAATTCTGATTGGGGAATGTTCAGAAATAAGAACCTTTTTCTTAAAATCGGTTGTTGCTAACTTATCAGAATATTCTTTGTTTACTGTATTCCTGCACTTATTTTTAACATCTACCCAATCCGCATCTACTTTGATAATTTCTGTAACATGTTTTTTCTGGTCTTCTTTCATACTATAACCAAATCTCCTATCTTCATTTATTCTCAAATACTTTTTGAATTCATCCATACTGATTTTTAATCCTAAAGTATCTAAGTCTATAATGTTATTCTCTAAATTATTTATGTTCTTACTTCGTATTCTTTACATAATAATCTAGGGATATGCTGATACAGCCCTTCTTCGATAATTTTTTCTCTTACTTCGCAAAAGTAATATCCATGCAAGCCGTCGCAAACATCGTATTTCAGATGCTTACAAAATCTACATTGTGGATGCTTCTTGCGATAGTTATATACCTTCTCATTCATTATTTAAAATTCTCCCAATATACAACCAATCCTGATATTTGTATTAATCCTCCTAATGACAACTTTTTGATCATAGGAAGATTATAATCATAATGCAATTCGTTATGTAATTTTACTAGATCATCGTTTGATACCATTCCATAATAAATTGTATAATTAAGCCCATTACTAGATGCTTCAATAATCTGATTTTCTAACTTATCATAATCAATTAGATATACTGGTTTTGAATTTTTATTTTTATTTTGTTTGTAAATTTTATATGCTGTTTCTCTACTAATCATTTACACAAACCCTTCATTTTAAAAATGTCAGCGAAAATAATAAATACTTCCCAAACATTTAATTGCATAGCACCACTATTTTTTAACACATCGTCAGTTGATTCGCCACGGTCAATTCTTTTTATAATATCTTCTTTTATTTTGTTCATTTCTTCTTTTGTCATATTAAGTTACTCCTTCCAACTAATTACATATCCTCCGACCGCCCATTGTACTTGATATCCCTTTTTTTCTAACTCGTCGATTATTTCTGCACACAAAAAACCATAATTTGTGTAAGATGTTCTTCCTTGAGCAACACAATATAATATATCTTTATTTATTTTTTTTAATTCTTTAGCAATTCGTTTTTTATTACCATGAAGTTTTTTCCTTGCGTCATCTGCTGAGATCAATGATTTATCTTTTGTATCATTAGGCATCTCTAAATCTACTACGACTGAAAGAAATGCACATGCTGCACTCAACACGACAACAATCATAATACCAACGCTAATCATAACCATTTCTTATCACCAACCTTATATTTTTAGCTACCAAGAAATACTCCAATGTGGTTCGTTTTTTGTACAATCTGTTTTCACCTTGTAACCTAATCCTCTTAATTTTTCTACTGTTTCTGGTTCTAAATTACCATAATCATTAATCGAAAATTTACCAGCAGAAATGGCATTTTTTATTCTTTTAGAAATCTCTTGTAATTGCTGTGTCCAACAATTTTTAATATTCGCAAGTGTCATCTTATTTGCTTCTGTTGCAAATGGAATAATATTTTTTGGTGGTTTGACTTCTGGCATAGGAATATGGGCATTTGCGGTGGAATCTACGCAAGAGTGTCTATTGGAACATCCAACGCAAAATTTATAACTTCTACTATTTTGGGGATATTTACAATTTACTAATATCATTAGTATCACCTCTTTTCATTTGATGAAAAATTAATTTCATAACTAGAAGCACATTCATTTCTATACTTCATGAGAGCATTCTTATCCCTGACTTCGTGAGGATTGCGGTTTGTTCCTGAGTATTATATTCTGAATGCACAGGTTCAACTCATACGCTCATCGGTTGACTGAAATGTTACTAACAGCCTTCACCTTCACTTTTTCACCATCTCAGGCTTTCAGTTCCTTTTACCGCATTACCAATTCATTAATTTGATCAAGACCTAATAAATATGTTCTAAATTAAATAACTACAAATATCTCTTGAATCTATAAATACTTTTCCAAGATTTGTATCGAAAAAAGTTATTTCGTATCCGACACCCAATATATTTGTGATTTCACCATTTTTATTGTCAATCTTTACTTCGTGTCCAAGTAATTCATGCATAAATTAATTACCTCATGATATTTATTCTCTTACTTCAAATAATTTTTCCACTGCTTTTACACGCTTGTTATTATCAATTGTTCTTTCTACTTCTTGTTTCCAAATACAATCCCATCCTAAAGGTGCTTTATGTTCACTAACCAGAACAATATTCTTTTCGCTCATTTTTTCAGCCCAATTCCAAAATCTATCATAATCAAAGTTTTTGCTTGTACCATATTGTTTTACTCCGTAATATGGAATATCACAGTACAATAAACAATCAACTTTGTTAGAATATAATTCTTCATAATCTCCATACTGGAACTGTATGTCTTTTAACTGTGAAATCTGCATTAATAAATTTCTTCTTGCTTCATCATAATAATTTCTCTCAGTTCCAGCTTTTACATCGTGTAGCAGTAGAAACTGGACAAGCTACCACTAGCTTATGGAGTGCAATTAAAGATAAGGCATTCTATGGATTAGCAAGTACAATTGGTACATATTTTGGTTTGAATGATGTTATTGAAGGAATCAAAAAGGTTGCAAATACAGTAACAGATCTGAATACTCAATTCACAGAATTATCAAAAGTATCTGATGCGTCCACTTCTCAACTATATAACAATTTTAGTGATTTTTCCGATATTGCGAAAGAAGTTGGTGGAACAATCAGTGATACAATCAGTGCCACTTCTGATTGGTCACGTAATGGTTATGATTTAAAGCAAAGCGAAGAGCTTGCTGAAGTGGCACAAATATATAAAAACGTAGGTGATGGAATTGACATTGATGAAGCCAATTCATCACTGATTTCTACTTTACAGGGTTTTAAATTGCAAGCAGATGATGCCGAACATATAATTGACGTTTTCAACGAGGTTTCCAATCATGAGCCAATAGATTCATCAGGTATTGGTGAAGCTTTGCAACGAAGCGCAGCATCATTTAATGCAGCTAACACTTCTCTTGAAAAAAGTGTGGCGTTAATTAGTGGAACAAATAGCGTAATTCAAGACCCGTCCCGTGTCGGAAATATGTGGAAGACAGTATCGGCACGTTTGCGCGGAGCAGAAACCGAACTTGAAGATATGGGCGAAGATACCGATGGGTTGGTAAAATCAACTTCTAAACTTCGTGATATGGTCAAAGGAATGACCGGTTTTGATATCATGAAAAACGACAATGAATTCAAAGATGTTTATGATATTGTCGTAGGTATTGGAGAACAATGGGATAAACTAACTGATGTTAATCGTGCCTCACTTCTTGAAGCTCTAGCCGGAAAGAACCAAAGTAATGCTCTAGCTGCTGCATTGAGTAACATAGACACCATCAAGAAATCATACAACGAAGCTATGAATTCTGATGGATCAGCAGAGGCAGAACAAGAGAAATTCAGTCAATCAATTCAGTATTCAATAAACACTTTAAAATCATCCTTCGAGGAACTATCTAATACCTTATTGAGTTCTGATGCATATAAAGGTGCAATCGACTTTGTAAATGGGCTAGTCCAGAGTTTAAATACATTAATTGAACATCTTGGAACAGTCAAAACTTTAATTGCTGGTATCGGTGTAGGTGCTGCATTTAAAGGTTTTATGTCATTTTGGAAGAACCTAGATCAGCCACAAACCATAGGCTGTTACGGTTTCCGATATTTCCGTATATGGGTCTATCATGGGGAAGAATATATCATAATGGCGATATAAACAATTCCATGAGATAAAGGTTCTAAAAAATAAAAAGAGGATTAATTGCTTGAAACCTTAATACAAAATTATACTACAACGTGATCTAAGGATGGGCGTGAATGTAATCGAAAGATAAAAAAATAATTTTGTTAGATATGATAACAAATAACTCTAAGTCTGAAAATAATAGGTAATAAGCAGCCAGCTTCATTTACGTACAGTCGTATGTGAATCCGATAGTAAAGCCAGGGCAACCTGTGTCGGGATAAGCATATAAATAATGAAGAAAGTTCAACGCGCACCACTCCTCTCCGCTATGCAAAGCCATATTTGTAAAACGGATAATGTATGTGCTAAGTGTAAATAAAAAAGTAAAAATTACCAAAAATACCTTTACAATTTAATGTATATGTGCTACATTTTCTTTATACCCATCAATTAAAAGTCCTAATCACTACATGAAAGGAGTTATAATTATGGCAAGAAAGAAAACAAACTATACATTGGAAGAAAAAATTTCAATGCTTACAGAAGAAATTGCTTCTATAGAAGAATCTCTGAAAGCAAAGAAAGAACAAAAACGTGAATTAGAAAAAGAATTAAAAGAACAACAGATGAATGACATTTATAACTTGATCCAAGCGAAGGGATTAGATTTGGAACAGGTAAAAGATATCATTGCTAATACAGAAGTAAATGATACCACCGAAGAATAAACAGAGAGCCATACGGCTCTCTTTTAGTTTGTAAATAAAAATAATGAGGTGGTTGCTAATGATAAAGCAAATATTAAAAATAATTATTACAATAATAATCTCCTTGGTTATGATTTGTTATCATACATTAGCTACTTTGACAAGTGTTGGAGAATATTAATATACAAGGATGAAATGAAGATGACGAAAAGTAAAAGGTGAACGAAGCGGCTCATCTTCCCCTATTGGGGGATGTAAAACTTCCCTAGCATTTTCTGGTGGGTATCATTGCCAGAACATCGCTTATTGCAATATATAATATTCTTTGTGATATATCAATTGAAGTATTTAATTGAACAGTTGATATATCCAGTTGAATAATTGATTAAATTATTTTTGTAATGCAATCAAGTCATAATAATATAATTCTATATACCTAAAATGTTATATTTTTGTAGTATTACTACCTTTTTCACAATAATTAATCTACTATTTTGTATCATTTTTACATAGTATTTCCTCTTAGTTTTGTATATAATATAGTTAAGAAAAGCAGAGATGTTTTTCACTTCGGGACATAGTTCAGGAGTGTCCGGCTAAAAATAACCTGAAAATATTGCGAGGGGTTTCCCGATGTCACCTGGCTAATAAAAAATCGAAAAATTATTTTATTTAAAAGGAAGCGAATAGCTTCCTTTTATACTACTAAGGAGAAAAATGACAACTGTTTCATATTGTTATATATTAGAATCTTTTTATGAAGATTATCCGAATTTGGTTCAGATATTAGATATTGGAGATTCTTCAAAACATAATATTCGAACACATATTTGTTTGCAGATTAATTATAATGGTAATAATATATTAATCCCTTTAAGAAAATCATTAGGAGATCCTATCCGTAAATTTGGTAAAATTGGATTTCCTGTTCCGTCAAATTCTAAGCCGAATGCTGGATTAGATTATAGATATATAATGATTATAAATGATTCAAAGTATATACGATTCGACTCCCCAAGAATTCCGATACCTCAACAACGTATTATTGAAAACAATTATAATACAATTGAAAAAGAAGCTCTTGAATATATAACATCTTACATACGCGTCGCTCAAAAACGTAGAATCCAAAAAACTGCAAGATTTAGAGCATCTAGTTTAGTTAATTTTCATAATTTACTAGGATTATCAGAATATAATAAATGTGCAATTTTAGAACAGAATAGTATTAATTCTTCCGATTTAATCAAAGATGTTAATTCTTCAGAAAACAATTCTTAACAAAATCGAAGATAAGGATGACCGTCTTCACATTATATAAAAATTAATGTTTTAGAGCACCTAATATAATAGGTGTTCTTTTTCGTTAGAGAAAAAAGGAGAAGTGACGAAGATTATTAATCTATATCACTTCTCTTCTATTCTGACGATTGAATTATTATGTTCTTATTACTTTCTTACTACTCTCTTACTATCCTACCACTTATATCCACAATTTTTACAGTGGAACGTACTCCGAACATCTTTACTCATAAGTCCAAAGAAGAAACTTCCCTTCATCTTCTTGCCTATGGATATTTTCTCGATGTTTGGTGATCCGCATGTTGGACAGTGAGGCTGATTGGAGACGGGTTTTATAGACGGTATAGTACTTATGCTATTAATACGCGATTTTTCTTGGTTCATAACTTTTTGCGCTTCAATATTCTTCCATTCTTCTGGATTTTTCATTATACTTTCATATTTTTTTATAGCAACTTCATAGTTATGTTTAGCTAAATCATTTCTTGATTTTTTTAAATTTGTTGTATAAAAGAAATAAATAATATCAAGAATTATTGTTACTATTATTAAAGTGGTATATGATAAAACGAACGAAATAATAGTAATCGAAACAAGAAATAATATGATAATAATTTGATAAAATTCAAAATGTGATTTTACTGCGAACTCAGATTCGATTGGTTTGTGTGGCAATTCTATGCTATCATATACTTCTTTATATAAGTTATTATAGTTCTCATCATATATATTCTGCTCATTTTCTTTTTTAAATTCCAATTTATGTTTTTCTTTATTATAGAATTCACTTACGTTAAAACCGCAATGTGGACACATAGTTGCGCAAGTACTAACTGATTGTCCACATTCAGGACAATAAATTAATGCCATATCTTCCCTCCTATTAAATTATGTTAATATTAAATAGTATAGCAATTTTAAAAAATATTGTAAACACTTGTCATATAAAAAAATCGGAAATGTAGTTGCTGCTGGAACAGATATTAATAAATTAGTAGATGCGGTTAAAAGTTATGATGATATTGCTTTTGCAGCAAAAGCGTTAAACTCAATTGGTAAATTAGATAAAGGAACAAAATTACGCGTTTTATCAGAAGCATTTGATGTGGACGAAAAAAATGTTGAAGAAAAAGCAGGTAAGCAGAAAGAATATTATGATTTCCAGAAAAAGATGAATGACCAGAGTAAGGACATGAATAAGGTTCGTGCTCAGTTAGCAGCTTTGGAAGGTGATGACTCATTAGAAGCGACTGCAAAGCGGAGAAAACTGGAAAGTCAGTTAAAAGATTTGCAGGAACAATATGATGAAGATCAGAAAGATCATGAGAAAGATGTTGTCAGCGATGCTTATGATAAGACTCTTGAGGATTTCAAAAAGAATCAAGAAGATACTGTCAAAGAATTAGAGTCCAGTCTTGAGAAACAAAATCAGGCAATCTCTAACGCTTTGGAAGCAACTAAGAATAATTATAATGATGTATATACTATTCTCACAGAGTTGTCTAATCAGTATAACTTCAGTCTGACACAGGATTTAGTAAGTCCATGGCAATCTGCTCAAGCTGCATTACAACAATATCAGGATGCTATTGGTAAATTAAATGCGAATATCTCTTCTATTGACACATCCAAGATTACTACAGCACAGCCATCTCAAGCATCTACTGTTCCAACAAAGAATGAATCTAAATATGTTACTACCAAAAACCAGAATGGTACTTGGTTAAATCAAGATGGACGTTGGCGGTATCAGCATAATGATGGCGGTTGGACAAATGACGGTTGGGAATCTATTGATGGTCAATGGTATAAGTTTGATCGTGAAGGCTGGATGCAGACAGGATGGCAACCATGGGGAACAGATTCTACAGGTAATGCTGCATGGTATTATCTGACAGACTCAGGAGCTATGGCGAGATCTACCTGGGTTGCTGGTGCTAATGGTCAATACTATGTGGACTCTACTGGTGTCATGGCTAGAAATGGTTATGTACGATCAGCAGATGGAAGTAAATATTATTGGGTAAATGCAGATGGTGTCTGGGAACCTAGTTGGACAACAACTGCTCCAAATCTAAGTAAATACAAACTTTACTATTCTACTGGTACTCCAAAAGCTAAGAATGAATTAGCTTTTATGGATGATATGGATGGTAAACTGAATCTTGGTTCAGAAGCCATGATTACTGAGAAAGGTATTCTTGGTAACTGGGGTGGTAATGTTATCTTCAGTAAGGATCAGACTCAGGCGTTGTACAACATGTCTAATGGTATTTTCCCTGGCATGGATCAGATGATTAAGAACGTGAAAGCAAACGCTGCTCCTGTGAACATTACAAATAATGTGAGTCAGGGGGATATTAATGTACATTATGACAGTCTGGTTACGGTGCAAGGAGATGTTAATAAGGATATGTTCCCTGGTATTCAGAAGATGGCTAAAGAGTCGTTTGAGTATACTATCAAAGAACTAAAGAAACACTATGGACGATTAAGATAAATAAATATCACAAGGGATAATCATTGTGGTTGTCCCTTGTCATGTTAATATGAAAGGATAAAAAGGATATGGAAAGTAATAAACAACTTGAAGATTATCAGAAACAAGCTATAAAAAATTTGCAAGATGGAATCGAAAAATATATGACCATTTTATATACTGAGGATCCACTTCCTCAAATTAGAGGATATGCTGCAATGGACTTGGCAAAAGTTATGTTAAGTCATCTATCCAGAAATGATGCAAAGCAAATTAGTATTGCATTAAGTGGACTTGCTGATATCATATCTATTTGGTAATTGTTATAAACAAAGAAATTATAGCCACAATTAACGAAATAAGTGAGAATAAAGCAATAACATAAGTTCGGACAATTTCTCTAATATTTTTAGCTATGTTTTCTCTTTTTGTTTTAAAATAATCTAATAATTTTGAAGATATTCGTAATGTCCATGGATCGCAAAAATTAGTTGGGTTGTTTACAATATCTAGTAAATTATCGTAGTCCAAAGTAAAGATTATTTTTGAAGCTTCTGCTAAAGAAATATTTAATTGCTTTAAATCTTCTTTGCTAATTTTGGCATAATTTACAATTAAATTGGGAGTATTATAATATTGCTTTATTATAAATTTTATTATTTTTTCTTTGTTTGTATTTCTCATCATGATTACTCCCTAGCTTATATGTTTGTAATTATTATAGTACGTGCATGATAAAAGTCAAGAAATTAAAACGGATTATGCGGAAAGAATATAGATTACGAGTTATTTATTCTTATCCACTTGGAATTAAAATGTAAAATATTAAATCAAATACAATATAGAAAGAGGTGATAAAAATTTGAGTATTTATGGAAAAAATTTTATATACGATGGAAAAAATTCGTCTGATTACGGAGTCATTCTATGTACCTTTGATACAGTAAAAACGACAAAAGATACAGCAATTACATATAAGATAAATCGATCAGATCTCACACCATATAAAAGTGTTGCCAATACATATAGCCGATCATATGAGGATGTCTTAAAGTTTGATATCGGTCTATGTAAGTGTAATGGTAAAAAATTTACGTTGACCGAAAGAGAAGAAATTGTTTCATGGATCACTTCTCCTATTTATCCGACATTATTTACAGTAACGGATCATATTGTTGATGATCCATATCATGAAGACATTGAATATTTTTGTAACGCTGTCACTTATAGCGAATTCTCTCCTCTTCCATCTGTTTATGGATTATTATTTTCTATGGAATGTAATGCTCCATATGGATTTAGTCCTGAAAGGAAAACCTCTTTCTCTGAAAATTCCACTTTTACAATTTATAATTCATCCGATGAAAAGTATCAGAACTATTACCCTATCATTGAAATAACAGCATTTTCTACAGGAAAAGTAACCTTGGTAAACAACAAATTTCCTGATGATGTCATGGAACTCAATATGCTAAAAGACCAGAAGCTAATCGTAGATAATAAGTATGGAAAAATTACAGATGAATTAAATCAATTTGATTTTTCAAAGGATACAAATCTTGTATGGCTAAAACTTGCACCAGGATTAAATAAAATAACAGTTACAGGAAATGCAAAAGGAATTGTTAAATGTAGATACATAAGAAAGGTTGGAATTTAATGATATTTAAATATAATGCTTATAAGCAAACAGAACCATTACGTATGTATCTTGGGCGACCTGGACGAAAAAGCATAGGTTCACTTATCGGAGTAGAAACAGCAAAATTCCATCCTCAATTAAGAAATATTTGGGAAGTAGAGTTTGAAGTAGACTCTAAGTATACCGATGATACAGGAAAAATACAAGAGAATCCCATCTTTTCGAAAATTAATCAATATATGGAGATTGATATAGAAACAATAGGATGGTTTAGAATTAATCAGCATCCACAAGAATTGTTAGATGATAACGGGCGGTACTACAAAAAATTTACTGCTTATGGGTACGAAACAACTCTTCAAGATATTGACCTTAATCTTTTCAACATTAATTGTGGAACAGATGAATCAATTGAGATGTATGAGGAAAATCTTAATGCTCTTGGTCTTCCAATTCATAATATACAATTGTGGATTGAAGATGCAAATGAAGATCAAAAATCTGATAAATATTGGAAATTAGGATTGCTTAATATTCTTGAACATGAGTATTTATATAAAAAGGGATGGAAAATTGGAACAGTTGACGTGGATATTTCTACAAAACGAGGACGACAATTTGAGATAGATTCTAAAACAGTTTATGCCTTTTTAACTCAAGATGTATCAAAGTCCTATAAATGTCTATTTGATTTTGATAGAAAGAACATGACGATTAATGCTTACTCTATTGAGCATGTTGGTAAAAATATAGATGTGGAATTGGCATTAAGAAATGTTATTAATTCTATTATAATTGATTCACAAAATGATGACGTTTATACTTCTTTCCGTGTGTCAGGATCGGACTCAGATCAAACAATTCTCGAATATATAAATTATGGATCAGACAGATTATCAAATTATGATTATTTCATCGAAACTGGAATGATACCATCTGAAACTGCTGAGAAATATAAAATCTATGAGAAGTGGAAAGAAGATAATAGGGAAAATTATGCCAATCTCTCACTTAAATCAATGGAAATAAGCGAAAAAATAAGTGGTATTCAAGAATTAGAACCTGTAGATGAAGTCGAAGTAAAATATGATAACCTGACATTGAAAGAATTAAACACGGAATTAACTTCTGCCAGAAATGTAGTTTCCTTACTTGAAGAAATGCATACACAAGATGGTAATTTACAGATTGAAAATACATCTGATTATTCAATGTATATCAGTTTTAAAGAGGTTATTATTCCTAAGATCGAAGCAGAAATAAAAAAAAGAGAAACTGGCGAAGAACCAACTGAAGAGATAGATTGGGAAACAAACTGGGAATTATATGGAATAAATGAGCTGAATACAAAATTGGTTGCATATCAAAGACAGGTCGATGCTTTGAAAGAAAAGGGATATGATAAACCTTGGTCTGCTGATACTGGAAATTTCAGTAAAGATTTTCATGATAGGCAATATGAATTATATACAAAATATAATGGATATATAGATGCTATCAATAAACGATTAGAATATCTTAATAAAGAAGTAGATGATCTTAATCAGCAGAAAAACGATGTTTCTACAAAAATCAAAGCACTTGCAGCAAAAGCAAAAATAACATGTGAAGATTGGAATCTTACAGATGAAGACATTGCACTTATAAATATGCTTACAATTGAAACCGATTATTCTGACTCTACTATTGAAATTCAAGATAACAATACGATTTCTGAAATTATAGATTTAGCACATGACTTGTATAAATCTGCAAAAAAGGAAATAGATATAGAATCTCGTCCACAATTATCTTTTTCCATTACATTAGACAATATTTTTCATATGCAACAATATATGAAAGAATCTAATGATATTTCAATTGGAGATTTCCTTCCATTGGAATTAATGAATGGATATAAAACAAAGCAACGTATTATTGGATTAGAAATTGAATTAATTAATCTAAATGACACAGATTTGAGTTTTGAATTTTCTGATGCAGTTACTGTAAATGGACAATCAAACGATTATGATTTTCTTGAAGAGAATTCTGGTTCATCAAGTAAAAATTCTATTAGCAAATCTTCTTCTGATAGTATTTCTGCAATTAATAACTTCTCATCGATGGCAGCACAAATCCTTATGAAGTATATCACAGGTTCAGGAAGTAATGGACTTATTACATCTGGCATGAGTGATGAAGACTTACGTAATTTAGCAGATGCCCTTACTGGTATGATTGAAGTACAGGTATCTATAGATCAATTGGCGCAAGAAATCGGAAAGATAAAAAGTTTGGAACTTAATACTGCTTTTATGAGATTCTTGAGTACATTGTACGAGGTAGATAATCAGGATTCTTTCAAAACTGTAAAAACACTTGTGAGTAACATTCAGAAATTGCTTTCTGGTGATGCAAGCGTAAAAGATATTATTCATCTCACAAATACCAATACAGAGCTTGATTTAGACTTTATAATAGATAAAATAGCCAAACATATTAAATTGGATAATCTAAATGAAAGCACTCTTTCAACGGGAAAATTTCCGATTTTCAGCCCCGAAAAAGCCCTAAAAATCGAGGGTAATTTTTTAACAGTTACAGATTCCAATGAAATCATTCGGGTAAAAATAGGATTTGATACAGAAAATGGATATATTTGTGAATTTCGTGATGAGAATGGAAATCTTTTTATGGATGGAAATGGAATTGTAAATAAAACAGAAACTACAGAATAATTTAGTGGACTACTCTCCTATTGAGTAGTCCTTTTTCAACGTAAAGAAAGGAGGATAAGAAAAGGAGAATGACTACTATTGAATTATTCGCTGATGATCAAAATTTAAGAGCAATAGAAAGTCCGAAATTAGCTTCAGGTGATAAAAATTCTGTAAAAATACATGTGGAATTTAATTCTGAATGGAATGGTTATATAAAAACTGGTGTGTTTTTCGTAGATAAAAAGGCGGTTTTTGAACAACTCATTGAAAATGATGAATGTATTATTCCTCATGAAGTATTAGAAAATTCTGCAATTTTATATATCGGACTCCGTGGTGTAAATACAAACACTACACAAGTAAAAACATCTGCTCTTATTGAATATCGAATTGTAGATGGTGCTCCACAAGGAACAGCTGAAAGTGTACCTCCTACAGATACAGTATATGAACAATTGTTAAAGGCTTATGATAATGCACTAAAAGCAATTGAGAAATATAAAACAGATTTATCAAATGAAAATGAGCAATTCAAAAAAGATGTAAATACAAATATTGATAATAAATTTAAAACTTATCAGAAGTCTATGAATGATAAGTATAATCAATTTACATCTTCAATTAATCAAAAAATCTCTGATATTACATCTCAAAATAACACTTTCCAGCAAACAATTAATAATTCGTTTAATGATTATAAAACGGAAGTCAATGCTAAATTAACTGATTTTAAATCAGATGTAAATCAAATGATTTCGGATTTTAAAAGTGACGTAAATTTACGAATTAGAAGTATAACTTATATACTTTCGCAAGAGACAGAACCAGAAGCAGATGAACAAATTGAGGGTGATTTCTGGTATAAAACTACTACATTATAGAAAGGAGTCATAAATGGCTGACATAATTATTAATGCTAAACATCAACAACGACATGATACAGAAGCTAACTGGACTTCAAAAGATCCTGTATTGTTAGATGGAGAAATGGGTTTTGTTACTGGAACTCAGAAATATAAAATTGGCGATGGAACTTCAAAGTGGAGTACTCTTGCATATCATACTTCATTAACCGATACTGAAAAATCAAAATTAGATGGTATTGCAACAGGCGCAAACAAGACAACAGTTGATTCTGCTTTATCTTCTACTTCGACTAATCCAGTTCAAAATAAAGTAATAAATACTGCTTTAAGCGGTAAATCTAATACAAATCATAGTCATGATCTAAGTGCAATGATTAATGGTTTAAGCGAAGCTACTGCTACGCCAAGTGACGCTGATTATTTTGTATCTCAGTATGCCGGTGGCGGAACAACAAATACTTCATATTTTAGAAGACCAGTTAGTGCTTTGTGGAACTTTATCAAATCCAAACTTGCTACCGTGGCAATAAGTGGTTCTTACAATGACCTGTCTAATAAACCATCAATTCCTTCAGTCGGTAATGGTACAGTTACAATTAAACAAAATGGTGCATCTAAAGGTTCGTTTACAATGAATCAATCTGGAAGTACAACAATTGAACTGACAGATAATAACACAAATACTTGGCGTGATGTGGTTAATAATCTTGAATCTACAGCAACAGATAAAAGTTTATCTGCCGCACAGGGTAAGATTCTTAATGAATCTAAGCTAATGCATAAAACAATTAACACTTCTAAAACTGATTTCAATTCATTAACTGAGACAGGAATTTATCATATTACAATCACAGATGCTTTAAATGCACCAGTTTCGAATCATGGTACGCTTTATGTCGATGCAATAGTTGGTACAAAATATCAAGTATTTATGGGCGATACAGTTACCGATCGCATATTCAAGCGTATTTATAATGGTACGAATAAAGCATGGACAGCCTGGACAACTCAAAAACTTACAGATACAATATATACTCATCCAAATTATACCGCTGAATCAAATGGCTTTTATAAAGTAACTGTAGATTCTACAGGTCATGTAAGTGGTACAGCTGCTGTTACTAAAGGTGATATTACAGCCCTTGGTATTCCAAGTACAAATACCACTTATTCTACTGGTACTGCTTCTACTTCTGGTATTACGAAGTTATATACTGGAACTGGTACAGCTACAGACGGTACTATGACTCAATCTGCAATTAATAGTGCTTTGGATGGAAAGTCGAATAATGGACATACACATACGAAATCTCAGATTGTAGACTTCCCCACAAGTATGCCAGCAAGCGATGTGTATTCTTGGGCTAAACAATCTTCAAAGCCTTCATATTCAGCAAGTGAAATTGGTGCTGTACCGACATCTAGAACTGTAAACGGCAAGGCGCTATCTTCAAATATTACACTTTCTGCTGGTGACGTAGGTGCTGCCGCTTCTTTGCATACTCATAACTATGCTGGTTCTGGATCAGCTGGTGGAAGTGCTAATAGTGCTGTAAAATTAGCAACAGCAAGAACTGTATCTACTAATACTGAAGATTTTATAATGAGTTTTTCTTATGACGGATCTGCAAATAGTAATGCCAGTCTAAGATATTATAATTCTCGTATTAGTGTCGCGAATACAAATAATTATCCATATCATAGGTTTGCAAAAATCGACACGCTAACAAGCTCATATAGTGATAAAACTTCTACGTTTTTAATAACACAAGATTATAATAACGGAGGTTGGGGAATTGTTAGAATCTCATTACGAACAAATAACTCTTCTTCTGTCTCTACCGTAGAAGCAAAATGGTTGGTAAGATGTGGATTGAACGTAGATTGTGTCCAAATTGGTTTATATAATGTTTTTGGTAAAACATATGCTGATGCTTTCTTTAAAACTTCTGGAACATATGCCGGAACTGTAATTAGAAACCTTGCATCAGGAGCGAGAGGAAACATATCTCGTACTTGGATTTTGACTGATTCAGCAGAAGCAGATAGTACAACACCAAGTGACAAAAAAACTTCTACAGAATCTTATGTTTCAACAAGCGCAGCTGCGACCACTTTACATTCTCAAGCGTATACATCTGTTGTCGTGGCTTCAGATGGTGGAACAGTTAACTATGCTAATTCGGCAGGCAATGCTTCAAAGGTAAATAATCATACTGTTGATTCTAATGTTCCATCTGGTGCAAAATTTACTGATACTGTATATTCGCACCCAACAACATCTGGAAACAAACATATTCCTTCTGGTGGGTCTTCTGGACAAATTCTTCGATGGTCTGCTGATGGTACTGCTGTTTGGGGTGCTGACAACAATACAATTTATTCAGATATGAAAGGTGCTACTACTTCCGCTGCTGGTACTCATGGATTAGTACCTGCTCCTACAAATGGTGCTGCAAACAGATATTTAAGAAGCGATGGTACATGGCAAGTTCCACCGGATAACAATACAACTTATTCTAATATGACAGCTGCCACAGCAAGTGCGGCTGGTAAAGCAGGTCTTGTTCCAGCTCCTGCTGCTGGTAAGCAAGGACAATTTTTACGTGGTGACGGTACATGGGCTACACCTGCCGACACGAATACATGGAGGGGTATACAAAATAACCTTACAAGTACAGCTACAGATCAGAGTTTAAGTGCATATCAAGGTAAACTTTTAAATGAAAAAATTAAAAATCGAATCTTATTCCAGTCATCAGAACCAACAACTCAATCCGAGAACGATGTTTGGATTAAGACTACAAAATTATAAAATAAATTAACATATCTTAATCATTTCTAATTTTACAGGAGGAAAATACCTTATGACAACTAAATATGTTAGATTACAAAACGGAAAGAAAATGGAAATTTATGATTGCGTGATCACTAATTCATGTATTCTAAAATTTATTAATACTGATGTTGAAACTGTAAAGACTTTCTTAGGAACAGATCTTATTGATGCTATTGATATTATTGATAGCGATGATAAGCTGATTTCTAATCATGCATTAAATATGAAACGTAAAACGATTCTGTTCGAGAATACCACTATTAAAGAGTATGAAGAAAGAATTGTAAAAGAAGCTTACGATGAAGTTATTAAGGTTCCTGTTGAAACAACAACAGATGGAACTACTGAGGGAACAACAGATGGAACTACTGAGGGAACTGTAGAAGGTGAAACGGAAAATACAGAACCAAAATATGAAGAGAAAACAATTCATCATGATGCAGTTGTAGAAACTGTAGCAAAAGATGTGCCAGTAGAATTGATTACTGCTATCTTAGAGAAACCTTCTTTTGAAGAAGAACTAGATGTTGTTAAATCTACAGTTGGTATTGTAAATACCAATAATATGACTCTGGATGAATTCAAAACATATTACAAAGGTGTTATTGGAAAGGCATGTACAGCTGCAATCGAGGGTGGTGTTGATGTAGATACTTCTTTCGGTAAACAACATTTCAGTTATACAATTGAAGACCAGAGTAATATCAAAGATCTGATTATCACTGGTATTATTAGTGATTACGCTCTTCCACTTCCTTATCATGCAGACGGACATCTCTGTGATACATATCAGCCAGAAGATATTTTAAAAATCTACATGGCACTCTCTTCCAATAAAACTTATCATACAACATATTGCAATATCCTAAATGCGATGATTGCTGAAGCTAAAGATATGGATTCTGTCAAAGCAATTACTTATGGTATGGAAATTACTGATGGAAAATATACAGATGTTATTTCTAAAATCAATGGTTCTAAAGATGCTCTGCTAAAAGTCGTAGAGAAAAAAGTAAAAGCCATAGCTTCTAAATAAGTTGTGAATTTTAACAAGAAAAATAGAAAATAATAAATTTTAAGGAGACAATGAAAGGCTGATTTCTTGTCTCCTTTTTTAGAAAGGAAAATTTAATATGGCAATTTTAGATTTAAAAGAAAAAATTGAACCTTTTCGAAAAAATGCTACTGGTTATGTCAAACAATTACTATCTGCTGACCATGTTGTTATGTCTGATGGTACTACTTTACAAACAAAAATGGATTCACTAAACTCCGCTTTACTTGATAAAACATATCCTATTAATTCGATCTATATGTCTACAAGTAATACAAATCCTAAAGACTTGTTTGGTGGAACTTGGGTAGCCTGGGGTACAGGTAGAGTTCCAATTGGTGTTAATACAAGTGATGGAAATTTTAATGCAGTCGAAAAGACAGGTGGTTCTAAAACAGTTAATAGTTCTCATGTACATGGTCTAAGTAATGCTAGAGCAGGAGTTGGACGTAGTAGTGCTGCATTAAGTTCTTTATCCTATGTAAATGGTGGAAACCCACACAATGTAACATTTGACAGAGAATTCGCATATGCTGGAGGAATCCAAGGAGTTTCTAAATCCGCTAGTGATACAGCCAAAATTTATGGTAATACTGATAGTGGTGGGTCAACAACTTTATCAATCCTACCTCCATATATTACCTGCTATATGTGGAAAAGAATTGCTTGATTCAATCACAAAATCCTATATTCATACTTTAATTATATATATGTATGTTATTAATAGTTAAAATCCAACATACCATCCATTTACACACATTTCTTTCCCTTGTACGTCTGCATATGGAAATAAACATATATTACCACTTGCTGTTAAAGCAAGTATTCCCAATATAGTGCCATCATAAAAAACAGGAAAATAAAATTCATATCCCGGAACACATTCTTT
>OLOY01000520.1_pt1 | contig 26500 bp, 17 predicted proteins | sample 1672771 | NCBI WGS metagenome assembly OLOY01 (sample SAMEA3136722, study PRJEB25190) | human gut metagenome
CTTCTGTTCTCATTCCCTCATCAACAAGGTCACAAGCGATCTTTAAAGCAGCCTGAGCTGTTCTCTTACCATTACGTGTCTGAAGCATATACAGTTTACCATGCTCTACAGTAAACTCCATATCCTGCATATCTCTGTAGTGTTTTTCAAGTGTTTCGCAAACCTGTTTGAACTGTACGAATGCTTCCGGGAATTTCTGTTCCATTTCGGAGATGTGCATAGGTGTACGAACACCGGCAACAACGTCTTCACCCTGAGCATTTGTAAGGAATTCACCAAACAGACCGTTAGCTCCTGTAGCAGGGTCACGTGTGAAGGCAACACCTGTACCACAGTCATCACCCATGTTACCAAATGCCATCATCTGTACGTTAACTGCAGTACCCCAGGAATATGGGATATCGTTGTCACGACGATATACATTTGCACGTGGGTTGTCCCATGAACGGAATACGGCTTTGATAGCACCCATTAACTGTTCCTTAGGATCAGTTGGGAAATCAGCACCGATTTTTGCTTTATATTCAGCTTTGAACTGTTCTGCTAACTCGTGAAGGTCTTCTGCTGTAAGTTCAACGTCCAGCTTAACACCTCTGTCAGCTTTCATCTTATCGATAAGTTCTTCGAAATATTTCTTTCCGACTTCCATAACTACGTCAGAGTACATCTGGATGAATCTTCTGTAGCAGTCCCATGCCCAACGAGCATTGCCGGATTTTTCAGCAAGTACGTTAACAACGTCTTCGTTTAAACCAAGGTTCAGGATAGTATCCATCATACCTGGCATAGAAGCTCTCGCACCAGAACGAACGGAAACAAGCAGAGGATTTTCTTTGTCACCGAATTTCTTTCCGGTAACTCCTTCCATTTTGGTGATTGCTTCCATGATCTGAGCCATGATCTCATCATTGATCTGTCTTCCGTCTTCATAATACTGAGTACAAGCTTCAGTTGTGATTGTGAAGCCCTGCGGTACAGGAAGACCAAGGTTTGTCATTTCAGCAAGGTTAGCACCTTTACCACCCAGAAGGTTTCTCATAGTAGCGTTACCTTCTGTAAACATGTAAACCCATTTTGCCATTTTACATTTTCCTCCTAATTATTGTTCTTAAACACATAAAAATTGTTTTTTATACGCACATAGTTATTCTATAGAGTTTATCTCATTTCGTCAAGGTTATTCTGTCAAAATCCGTCTTTTTTTTTATTTTTATGTATCAAAAAGGCTTTCTCTTTTTTTCCTGTCCTATTTTCTGCTGCCTCTGGTTTTCTTAATATTCAAAACCAGGTGTCTCGGCAGACCATTTACCATGATTGGCTGATAGTCTCCCTGGATCAGTGGTTTGATATAATCCACAAAATCTTTGGTCACATTGGTAGCATCTTTATTCATCCATTCTCTCGGAACCAGCTTTTCCTCATTGGCAATACGGTGTACATCATAAATACCGGTAGCTGCCATATAAGGATCATCAGACACACGGTCAATAACAACCATCTTGCCGGTATCTCCTTCATCAGCAGCCTTCACTGCAGCACCGCCTACCATGAAAGCTTCATCAATATCTACTCTGGATGCCATATGAGATGCACTTCTCTGCAGGGTAGAAAGCTCCACTGCTCTTGTCTTGCAGCCACATTCTGCTGCCAGGAAATTAGCCAGGTAAGTGGCAGTTCCCTGAAGCTGTTTATGTCCAAAGGCATCCACATAATCCCCCACGCTTCCCAGTTCGCACACATAACGTCCGTCTGCCAGCTTGATTCCCTCGGAAACTGCGATTACAATAGATGCTTTTTTATTCAAAAGTTCTTTTACCTTTACCAGGAATTTGTCAACATCAAAAGGAACTTCCGGCAGATAGATCAAATCCGGTCCGTCACAATCCTCGGATTTTGCCAGTGCTGTGGCACCTGTAAGCCATCCGGCATTACGTCCCATAATTTCCATGATCGTGATCATATTTTTCTTATAGGTAAGTCCCAGTGCATCGCGGATCACTTCTTTTGTGGATGCGCCGATATATTTGGCAGCACTTCCGAATCCGGGTGTATGGTCTGTCAGCGCCAGATCATTGTCGATTGTTTTCGGAACACCCAGGAATTTCTGGGTCTGCCCTGTAAGGATTGCATAGTCGGACAGCTTTTTGATGGTATCCATGGAATCATTTCCGCCGATATAGATAAATGCGTAAATATCCAGTTTATTCAAAATTTCGAAGATTTTCTCATAGATTGCTTTATCTTCATGAATCTCAGGAAGTTTGTAGCGGCAGGAGCCTAAGAATGCAGATGGTGTACGCTTCAGAAGCTCAATATCCAGTTCTGAATGTATCTGTGTGGAAAGATCAATATACTGTTCATCCAGAAGTCCCTGGATTCCGTGAAGCATGCCATATACTTTATCAAATCCACGCTCAATAGCATTTTTATATACTCCTGCAAGACTTGAATTGATAACTGCTGTAGGACCTCCGGATTGTCCAACAATGATGTTTCTTTTTTTCGCCATAATAATGACCTCCTGTTCTTTCGCCCCATTTCCGATGGTATTTTTGACGGTATGGGCTAGTGCATTTTGGTAGATTGTAACAAATATATTCGTTTTCGTCAATATATTCTATCATTTTATACATATTTCTGAATTCATCTTCCATTTTTTATCAGCAATAAGCACTGTAATATTCTGCGTTTTTCAGCATTATTTTTGTCATTTTTATAATTCCGGCAGATTCTGTTTGTGCTTCCTGTTTTCCTGTGCTATACTTTTTTGTAGAATTGTGAGGTCAGCAAATCGCGGAGCAATTCGTGGATATCAAATTAAGGAGGATTTAAGAAATGATTCATTCCATAGAAAATGATTATCTGAAAATATCTGTAGACGACCATGGTGCCGAGCTCTGCAGTATCTATGATAAGATACATGACAGAGAAGTTCTCTGGCAGGCAGACCCGGCTTACTGGAATCGCCACGCACCGATTCTTTTCCCTAATGTGGGACGTTTTTATAAAGACCACTACCGCATTAACGGCAAAGAATATCCTGCAAAGCAGCATGGATTTGCCAGAGACAGCGAATTCACCTGCCTGGATATGACAGCAGATTCCATCACCCATGTACTGAAGGCTTCCGATGCCACCATGGAAATTTATCCTTTTGATTTCGAATTAAAGGTTAAACATGTACTGGACAAAAATCAGGTCTGCGTCTGCTGGGAAGTAACCAGCCACAGCGAGGAGCCCATGTACTTTACCATCGGCGGACATCCTGCTTTCAATGTACCGGCAGAAGGTATCGGTTCCAAGGAAGAGTATCATCTTACCTTTGACGGTCAGGATTCCCTTTCTTATCTCCTGGTAGCTGACGATGCATCAGGAACTGCTGCTGCAGACAAGCTTTACACACTGGAACTGGATCACGGCACCTGTCTCATTGATGCGCATATGTTTGACAAGGATGCTCTTATCTTTGATGAACAAGTAGAAAAAGCCGGCTTTGCTTTCCCGGACGGTTCTCCTTATCTGGAGCTGACCTGTCACGGATTTCCAAGCTTTGGTATCTGGTCTGTACCCGGTTCTTCCTTTGTGTGTCTGGAACCATGGATCGGACGCTGTGATGACTCTGGATTTACCGGTGACCTGTCCGAGAAAAAATATATCAATGTCCTGAATAAGGATGAAATTTTCAATGCATCTTACGAAATAAAAATTTATTAATTCTTCTTCATTTATGCCCAAATCTGTGCTATAATGTCAAAATGATATTTACAATTGTAAAGTTGTAGCGCAACAGAATAATTGACAGATATCAAACCGACAACACAGGAGGAAATTCCCATGACAAAAGAAGAATTTCAGAAACTGACACAGAATGTTGTACTGCTGGACGGAGCTACCGGTTCTAACCTTATGGCTGCCGGAATGCCGCGGGGAATCTGTACAGAGGCATGGATCATGGATCACAAAGAAATTCTGCAAAATCTGCAGAAGGCTTATGTGGAAGCAGGAAGTCAGATCGTATACGCGCCTACTTTCGGCGGAAACCGTTACAGTCTTGGGCTTCACGGACTTCAGGATAAGCTTGCGGAAATGAATCATGCACTTGTAAATATTTCCAGAGAAGCAGTAGGGCATCAGGTTTATGTTGCAGGTGATATTACCACTACAGGCAAGATGATGGAACCTGCCGGTGACCTTACCTATGAGATGGCCTACGAAGCATACTGTGAACAGATTCAGGTTCTTGAAGATGCAGGTGTTGATCTGATCGCTGCGGAAACTATGATCAATATTGAAGAAACACTGGCTGCACTGGATGCTGCCGCATCTGTAAGTTCTCTTCCTGTAATGTGTACAATGACCGTAGAAGCTGACGGAAGCATTTTCAGCGGAGGAAATGCTGTGGAGGCTGCGATTTCCCTTGAGGGTGCAGGCGCTGCTGCAGTTGGTATCAACTGTTCTGTAGGTCCTGACCAGCTGGTATCCGTTGTCCGCAATATCAAAGAGAACGTATCTATTCCTGTTATCGCCAAGCCAAACGCAGGTATGCCTGTAATTGACGACCAGGGCAACGCTGTTTACAACATGAATGCACAGAATTTCGCAGAACATATGAAAGTTCTGATTGAAAATGGTGCATCTGTGATTGGAGGATGCTGCGGCACCACTCCGGACTTTATCCTTGAAATAAGTAAAATTCTCGGAAGATGATTATTTGCAGCCAGGCAGGTAAACAATAACATATCTGCACCTGGACAAATATTTTTTACTGCAAAAAAGCACATGACTTCAGAAGAAAAAAATCTTCTGTCATGTGCTTTTTATTTATCAAATCTATTTCACTTTTATTGCCTTCTTCGGGCACATCTCCTGACAGCAGAAACACCGGATACATTTTTTGTAATCGTACACAGGCGCTTTATTTTTTCCATTCCGGAAATTCACTGCCTTTCCCGGAACCGGACAGCTCTGGACACAGATTCCACAGCGGACACACTTATCCGGTTCTATATAAGGCTTCTTCTGAAAAATATTTAAAGCTCCTGCCATTCTTGTCCAGATATTCTTGCGTACCTCTGTGCGGTCAACATGAAATTTACCATTTCCGTATCTCTTTACAGCCTCTGCCATGGAAATCTCTCCGTCCGGAGTTACCAGTGTAATCTCCTCTTCTTTCCAGGTTCCCAGCCCCATCTTTTCGCCATGATAATTGGTAGGTACCAATTCCGGTTTCAGATGAACCAGTCTGGCAAAAACGCTGTCCAAAGCCACTGGATCTGTAGACATTAATATTACATTCATGGAAACAGGATCTCCGGATCCCGGTCCGTTTCCTTCCATGGCCACAATTCCATCCATCACATACAGCTTTGGTGCTACACACCGGTTCAGGTCGATCAGCATTCTTGCAAAGCTGTCGGCACTTGGATACTGGGTGTGTCCTTTGGCTTTATGAAGACCATAGACAAAACCATAGCTGTTTTTCACAGCCCCGGTAATCCTCTCAAGTGCATGAGTTTTCATTTTGCTCAGGGAAATCACACAATCCTGCTCCAGCAGTTCCTTTGGCAGAATAAATTCCTTTGCCTGGATTCCCTGAGGATAATCCACCTTGATTCCCTCTGTATAATCAATGGCCGGAATCTGATATTTTTCCAGATAAGTATCCATTCCGGTTCCACGGATCACTGATTTTGTGGTTCCATGGCCACAGGAGTCCGCAAGTACAATATTTTTGTATCCTTTTTCCCTGAGGATCCTGGCAAATGCCCCTACCACCACCGGATGTGTAATCACTGCCTTCTCCACTTCCGCCTTTTTCAGCAGATTAGGCTTCAGCAGGATTTTTTTATTCATAGGAATCAAGGACTCTATCCCGTCCAGAAGAGAAAGGCCTTTCTTCAAAAGCACATATATTTTCTCTTCGTCATATTCTGCGCAGGGAAGAAGTACTACCTTACTTTTTTTAATCATTTTGCCACTATCTCCTCATATCCGATAAGTCCACCTGGCGCAGGGCCCTGCGAACCGGCAGAATACATGCAGGCACTACAGAGAGACAGTCCACTCCCATTTTCAGGAATTCCTCTGTAAGGGCAGTGTCTGCCGCCAGCTCTCCACAGATACATACTCGTTTGTTCTCTGCATGTCCTGCATCGATCACCATTTTTATCATCCGCAGGACTGCCGGATGATGATCATTATATTTCTTGCGAAGCAGGGGATTCTGTCTGTCCATAGCCAAGGTATACTGGCTGAGGTCATTAGTTCCCAAGCTGAGAAAATCAACTCTTCTGGCCAGTTCTCTGCTGATCATTACTGCTGCCGGGGTCTCGATCATAATCCCCGTTCGGATATTCTTATAGGGAATTTCTCTCTCATCCAGCCCACGGGTAACCTCTTCAATCATAGCCTCGATCTCATCCATCTCTTCCTCAGAGCTGATCATGGGAAACATAATAGCCAGATTTCCATATGCACTTGCCCTGAAAATAGCCCGCAGCTGAGCCTTGAACATTTTTTTGCGGTCCAGACAAAGCCGTATTCCTCTGTTGCCCATGATGGGATTGGTCTCATCCGGAATATTCAGATATGCGGCCTGCTTATCTGCTCCCAGATCTGCAGTACGGATCACTGCCATCCGGTTGCCCATAGTCTCTGCAATCTTTTTATATGCATGAAACAGCTCGTTCTCTCTGGGATAATTCTCCCTGCCCAGATACTGAAATTCACTTCGCAAAAGTCCAATTCCCGCTGCTCCGTAATACAATACACTGTTCAGGTCATCCATATTTCCGATATTAGCATATATTTCAACCCTCTTACCATCTCTGGTAAGATCCGGTTTTTCCCTGAGCTTAAGAAGCTCCTCTCTTTCCTCCAGATCTGCCTGCCTGCGGATTTCATATTCCTTCTTGATTTCTTCGTCAGGATGAATATACAGGGAGCCTGTATAACCGTCCACGATTGCCAGCTGTCCGTCCCACTCCGTATCTGTATCAATTTCCACCAGAGCCGGAATATTCATGGTTTTTGCAAGAATGGCAGCGTGGGAGATATCGGAACCATGATGAGTTACAATGGCCAGTATTTTCTCCTTATCCATCTCCATCAGTTCTGTAGGGGTGATACTTTCTGTTACAACGATCACCGGTTCCTCCCCCAGATCGATCCTGGGAGAAATCCCTCCCAGAATCCCGATAAGCCGTTCTGAGATCTCCCTGATATTGTCCAGCCTCTCTTTGATTGCCGGTTCTTCCAGATTGCGGAAGGTAGATATGATCTCATCTCTGGTAGTCATCACGGCATAGGCGGCATTTACCTTTTCATTCTGAATAATACTTTCAATTGCCCGCTGGAAGCTTTTTCCCTCCAGCAGGTTCTTTTGCTTCAGAAAAACCTCTGCCTGAGTTTCCTGCATAGAGCAGTTTTTCTCATATAATTCCTTCAGCTGGTCAATGACTCTGGTACGGGACTGCCGAAAAAGCTCCAGTTCTGCTTTTATATCTGTAATTTCATACTGCCGTATCTGATATTCACTTTTGTGATAATAAAGTATCTTACCTATGGCAATTCCGGAAAAAGCCACAGTGCCTTTGTAAATATCCATTTTTTCTCTCCTTAGTCGCAGGCAGCCTTAAATTCTGTCCAGTTTTTCTGATACTGTTCATCTGCTTCCTGACTTACATTCTGGATAATCTCACCCTTCTCCACACTGTCCGGTACTACCAGATCCGGATTCACCAGTTCATCTGCGGCCTTATTGGTATTATAAAAGCCTATGTAATCCATACACTTGGCTGCAACCTCAGGCTCCATAATATAATCCATAAAGGAATAAGCTGCCTCCTTATCCGGTGCCTGGCTGGGGATAAACATTCCCATAATTCCAAATCCAAGCCCTTCCTCAGGATAAACCACCTTCAGATCCGGATTCTCAGCCAGAGCAGCCGTTACCTGGGAAGTATAGAGAAATGCCACACTTGCCTCACCGTTGAGCAAAGCATTCTGCGTGTTGTCATCCTGGATCAGGCGCACATTGGGAGCCAGCTCGAGAAGCTTTTCCCCAGTCTTTTTGATGGTGTCAACATCCTCCTCATTCATGCTCTCTCCCATGGAAAGCTGAGTGATACCATTGATCACACGATAATTGGCTATCAGCGCAATACTGTCCTCCAAAGAAGGATCCCACAGATCACTATAACCTTTAATCTCTATATCTACCTGATCTGGATCATAGACAATCAACGGAATTCCCGCACCATAGGGAACTGTATATTCATCATCCGGATCATAAAACTGGCCCTGATATAAGGAATTAATATTTCCGATATTTTCCAGTGATTTTTTATCAAGCTTTTCTACAAGCCCCTCTTTAATAGCTGTTTCCAGTATATAGTCATCGGCGATCACAATATCATAATCGCCCCCTTTTGCCATAGCAAGCTTCTCAAGCATGGTTTCATCTGTATCAAAATTGGAATAGATTACCTTCACGCCTGTCTCTTTCTCAAAATCATCCAGAACTTCCTGGGGAAACATTCCCTCCCAGGTAAAAAGAACAAGCTCCTTGTCATCTCCCGCACTTTTAAATCCTGTCAATGTACTTCCTGTCACTAATGCGCACAAAAGAACCGCCAGTATTCTTTTCTTCATGTCAATCTCCTTTCAGATTTATGATCACTTTGCTTTTACCTTGGTCCACAGCTCTGCAAATATTTGCTTAATCTTTGGCTTCTGGTACGCAAATATCTCATTTTTCGGACTACTGATGTCAGGAATATAAGAACTAACCCCTGCATAAGTTCCATCCTTCATCTCTTCATAAGCACTCTTTACAGTAGAAGTATACCCTACTTCCTCAGTATTGGAAAGAGCAGATTCATCGCTGATCATAAAATTAATAAATTCATGAGCCAGATCTACCTCACTGCAGTCTTTGGTAATTACCATTGCATCATACCAGATATTGGTTCCCTGATCCGGTGTGAAATAATCCAGATTTGGATTTTCACTGATGATATAAGAAGCATCTCCCGAATAAACTACAGCCAGGGCTTTATTTCCTGAAATCATATTGTCGATCACATCATCCCCTGCATAAATAGGGTCCATGGTATCTCTCTGATTGATCAGCCACTGATAGGCTTCCTGGATTTCCTCCATATTTGTAGTATTCATAGAATATCCCAGAGCCTTCAGAGCAATCATAAAGGAATCTCTCTCTGAATCATACATGTAAAGATTTCCCTTGTATTTCGGATTACAGAGAAGGTTCCAGCCATCCTTCAGATCCTGTGGATCCACCACTGTTTTATCGTAAAGGATTCCCACAGTTCCCCAGAAATAGGGACAGGAATACCGGTTGCCCGGATCATAGCTCTTATTGGTCACATCCTTCAGCAGATTTTTCCGGTTGGGCAGTTTTTTCCAGTCAAGGGCCTGGAGATACTCTTCTTTGATCAGTCTCTGGATCATATAATCTGAGGGAATAAGCACATCATAGGTCTCACCACTGGAAAGCTTGGTATACATCATTTCATTGGATTCAAAGGTTTCATATACGATCTGACAGTTATATTCTTTCTCAAATTTCTCCAGCAGAGACAGATCCATATACTCCCCTGCATTATATACCTTGAGAACATGGGCAGAACCGGCCACATATCCCCATTTCACCAGTCCTGCAGTCACTGCCACAATCAGGATCGCAGACATGACCCTTACCATTCTGCGGTTCAGTTTTTTCGCTTTTTTCTTGATCAGCGGAACCAGATTGGACAGAAGCAGAACCACAACAATTACCACGATCACAATGGTTGACAGAGCATTGATCGTAGGATTAATTCTCTTCGTCATATTGTATACAACAATGGAGATATTCTTTACTCCGTTTCCGGATACAAAGTAGGAAATTACAAAATCGTCAAAGGACATAGTAAATGCTAACAATGCCCCAGCAAAAATCCCCTCTTTGATCATTGGCACGATTACCTTGGTAAGTGCCTGGAAGGGAGTTGCCCCCAGGTCCATGGCTGCATTAGCCAGGTTTGGATCCAGTGCCCTCACCTTTGGATACACACTGGTGATCACATAAGGGGTACAGAAAGCTATATGTGCCAGAAGCATGGTCAGATATCCCTTTCTGAAGCCCAGAGAGGAAAACAGCAGCATCAGGCTGATGGCTGTCACGATTTCCGGATTCAGAATCGGAATATTATTAATATTTAAAAGTAACTCCTTTACAACCTTTCTGGATTTGGAAAGCCCTATGGCTGTCACAGTTCCCAGGATCGTAGATATAACAGTTGCAATAATCGCTATTGTTACAGATACATAAACGGCCTTGATCACTTCTCCGTTCCCCATCAGTTCCTGATACCAGCGCAGGGAAAAGCCTGTAAACCTGGTCAGAGATTTGGATGAGTTAAAGGAAAAAATCATGGTCACCAGAATCGGCAGATAAAAGAAGGCCAGACACAGTACCACATATAACATTGAGAAAAATTTATGATTACGTTTCATGCTGTCCTCCTTTCTACTCGTCTTTATCCATCTTCTTCATCAGGCTCATAAAGATCAGAATGATCACTGCCAGAATCAGAGAAATCGCACTTCCGAAGTTCCAGTCACCTACAGAGATGAACTGAGACTCGATCAGGTTACCGATCAGCATATACTGTCCTCCACCCAGAAGCTTGGGAATTACGAAAGTAGAGATTGACAGCAGAAATACCATCATAATTCCGTTCAGCACACCTGGAATAGATAATTTCCAGATAACCTTTGTAAAGGTCTGAAATTTATTTGCCCCCAGATCAAATGCCGCCTCAATAAGAGATTTATCCATCTTACTTAAAGAAGTATGGATCGGTATGATCATAAAAGGCATAAAGTTGCAGATCAGTCCCACCAGCACAGAGAAATCCGTATACATCATGGTCACCGGAGAAATTCCCAGCAGCTGTAGCAGGCGATTAATAATTCCGTTATCTGAAAGCAGATTCATCCATGCATAGGTACGAAGAAGCATATTGATCCATTCCGGTATGGTCACCAGTAAAATCAGCAGATTCTGAGATTTCTCCGGACATTTGGAGATAATAAATGCCAGCGGATAACCCAGTCCCAGACAGATCAGAGTGGTCAGGATACCCAGCTTAAAGGATTTAAAAATAACACTCATGTAAGTAGCTTCCAGAAATTTCCGGAAATTCTCCAGAGTAAAGGAAAAGGTCAGTACCTCGTTTCCATCCTCTGTAAAGGCATAAAGAGCAATCAGTATCAGTGGGATGACAATGATCACAAAAGCCCATACCAGATAAGGTTTGATCAGGTTTCTGTACTGTTTCATCAGTAACTTCCCATCCTGTACATAACATGGATGTCTTCAGGCCCGAATTTCAGTCCCACTTCCCTTCCGACTTCCGCATAATCTGTAGTGTGAACCATATAGGTTCGAAGCTCTGTTTCGATCAAAATCTCATAATGTACTCCCTTAAAGGTAATATTACGCACGGTTCCTCTGATTTTTGCCTGCTCCGGAGCTACAATATCCAGATCCTCAGGACGGAGCACTACCTCAATCTCCTCGTTATCCTCAAAGCCCTTATCTACACACTCAAATTCAAATCCATCAAACTGTACCAGATAATCCTTTACCATAATACCTTCAATAATATTAGATTCTCCGATAAAACTTGCCACAAACCGGTTCTCCGGTTCATTGTAAATGTCTGTAGGAGTGCCGATCTGCTGGATCTCACCGTTATTCATTACAACAACAGTATCTGACATGGAGAGGGCTTCCTCCTGATCATGGGTAACATAAATAAAGGTAATACCTACCTCCTGCTGGATTTTTTTCAGCTCTACCTGCATCTGTTTTCGGATCTTGGCATCCAGGGCACCCAGGGGCTCATCCAGAAGGAGCACCTTTGGCTCATTGACCAGGGCTCTGGCAATGGCAACACGCTGCTGCTGTCCTCCGGAAAGAAGGGTAACATCCCTTTTTTCAAATCCTTCCAGACCAACCATTTTAAGCATTCGTTCTACTTTCTGACTGATCACAGACTTATCCATTTTTTTCAGGTTCAGACCAAAAGCAATATTTTCCGCCACATTCAGGTGCGGGAAGAGCGCATACTTCTGAAACACTGTATTCACTTCTCTCTTATAGGGAGGAAGCTTGGAAATTTCTATTCCGTTAAAAAGAACTTCACCATCACTTGGTTCTTCAAATCCGGCAATTATTCGCAGTGTAGTAGTTTTACCACAGCCGCTGGGGCCAAGAAGGGTCAGGAATTCCTTTTCATAAATATCCAGATTGATGCCTCGCAAAACCTGCTGATCATCAAAATTCTTGGTCAGATTTTTTAACTCAATCAGTTTGTTCATCTTCTTTTCCTTCTTCTAAGTGTAGTATTTTTTATTTATGTTTGTTTTTTGTAATACGAGTATAAATCAAAAAAATGATCAATGTAGCTATCAGCAGCAGAGTACACAATGCATTGATTTCCGGCGTAACTCCGGTTTTCAGCTGGGTGTATACTTTGATCGGCAATGTAGACAGCCTTGGACCATTGATAAAAATACTGATCACCACATCATCCATAGACATGGCAAATGCCAGCAGCGAACCCGAAATCACTGCAGGCATAATAAGAGGCAATGTGATATCCCAAAACGCACGTCCGGGTCCTGCACCCAGATCTCTGGCAGCTTCCTCCAGAGAAGGATCCATTCCCACCAGTCTGGCCTTAACCTCCATCAGAATATAGGGTACACAGAACACCGTATGTCCGATGAGTAAAGTCAGCATTCCAAAAGGCAGACCCAACAAATAAAAAAAGGCCATCAACACCATACCCAGAATGATCTCCGGGATCATCAACGGTAAAATGGATATATATTCCAGTACTCCCCTTGACTTCCAGCGGATCCTTGACAGGCCTACGGCTCCCAGCGTTCCGATCACTGCGCTTACCAGACAGCTCAAACACCCCAGGATCAGACTGTTGACCAAGGCTTCCAGCATGGCATTGTCCTGCAGAAGTTCCTGATACCACTTTAAGGAAAATCCTGTCAGTCTGACCGGAAGCTTGGATTCATTAAAAGAAAAAATAATCACTATAGCAATAGGCAGATACATCAGAAAAAAGATCAGACCCATATAAAATCCGGCAAATTTTGAATTTTTTCTCATCCGATTCCCTCCAGTTTTTTCGCATTTGTCACTTTTCGGTAGATCATGATCATGATCGTAGTCAGAAGCATCATCACTACCGCCAGAGCAGCTGCAAAGGGCCAGTTACTGCCCCTGGTCATCTGATCCTGTATCAGGCTTCCCACCAGCACCACCTTATTTCCTCCCAGAATATCTGCAATAAAAAACAATCCCATGGATGGAATAAAGGTAAGGATCACACCTGACAAAAGTCCGGGCAGTGTCAGCTTCAGGCTTACAGTAAAAAAGGCCTGGAGCCTGGATGCTCCCAGATCTCTGGCAGCCTCCACATAGGACCAGTCCAGTTTTTCCGCACTGGAATACACAGACAGGATCATAAAAGGCAAAAGTACATAAACCATTCCAATTATAACCGCCGGATAACTGTACAAAATCGACAGCGGTTTCTCTATGATTCCCAGCTTCAGCAAAATAAAATTCAAAAGTCCTTTTTTCTGCAGAATGATGATCCACCCATAGAGGCGGATCAGTGAATTTACCCAGAAAGGTACACTTAAGAGAAACTGGGCCTTTCTCTTCCATCTGTCTGACATTTTCGCCATAAAATAGCCAAAAGGATATCCGATCAGGACTATGATCACCGTACTGGTCAGCGCCAGCTTCAGGGATTCCACAAAAGTATTCAGATATACCGGTTCCAGAATGTTTCTGTAATTTTCCAGGGTGAACTTCCAGGTAACCCCATAGCCTGCATTTGGTGTGGCAAAGCTAAGGGCAACCATATAGATCAGTGGGCAAATCACAAATACAACCGTAAAAATATACAATGGAAGAACCATCCATACAGAACCTCTTTTCTGCCTATTCATAAGCTTCCTCCCAATCTACAAGCACTGCATCCTCCGGACGGAAGCTGCAGAAAATCTGCTGTCCCTCTTTGACCTCTGTATTAATACCATATCGGCTGGCAGTGAGTACCGTATGGTCCTGCAGCTGTAAGGTAACCCTGAGCTGCCCGCCGGCAAAGTTTTTTTCCAGAACAGTGGCAGGCAGTCCCTCTGTGTCCCTGTCATGTAAACGGATATTTTCGCTGCGCACAGCCAGTGTCACAGGTTCTCCGGGCAGCAGTTTTGCAGAGTCTTTATCCATTCCGGATCCTGCTGATATTTTCCCACAGCCAAGATCTATCACCACATTTTCATTTTCTGCAGATTCCACAATACCATGAAGAATATTGGCATTTCCCACAAAGGTTGCCACATAACTGGTCTTAGGATGATTATAGATTTCATCCGGTGTACCGATCTGCAGGATTCTGCCCCCATCCATAACTGCGATCCTGTCAGACATATTAATGGCCTCTTCCTGATCATGGGTAATATAGATAAAGGTAATTCCCAGTTTTTTCTGTAAATGCTTTAACTCTGTCTGCATCGCCCGCCGTAGCTGCAGATCCAATGCTCCCAGTGGTTCATCCAGAAGCAGTACCTTTGGATTATTCACCAGAGCTCTGGCAATGGCCACACGCTGCTTCTGTCCTCCGGACAGCTCTGAAGGCTTTCGCTTTTCATACCCTTCCAGCTGAACCAGCTCCAGCATCTGTGCCACTTTCTTTTTGATTTCTGCTTTTGAAACCTTTCGAAGCTTCAGACCATATCCTATATTTTCCGCCACATTCATATGAGGAAAAAGGGCATAATTCTGAAATACTGTATTTACATCCCTTTTATCCGGTTCCAGTTCCGTTACATTCTGACCATTGATCCACACACTTCCGCTTTCTGCCTGTTCCAGTCCTGCAATGATCCGCAGTGTGGTAGTTTTACCGCACCCTGAGGAGCCAAGAAGAGTGACAAATTCTCCCCGGGCAACCGTAAGGCTGATATCATCCAGAACTGCTTCCCCGGGAGAAAAACTCTTTTTTATATTCTTTAATTCCAGCAAAATTTCCGACAAGTAGTATTCTCCTTTCCTATTTGTCCTGTTAGAAACTGATTTCAAAAAGTCTTGCCATAACAGGTTTGTCATAATGAACCGTCAGTATATCTTTGTCAAACTCATAGGAAACAGGCTCCTTTTCCGGATATAAGCAGGATACTTTTAAGCCTTTACCTGCAAAGGGAAGACTTCCCAACGGAATGGATAAGCTGTCCTCTGTACAGCTGATACCTGCATTCTGATATCTGTCATTATTTTTCCCTTCCATCTGACGTTTCCATACTGCAAGATAAGCTTTCTTTTCCAGCTGTAGTCCACCGCATACCCACAGATCTTCATTATCTGCAATATCCAGAGGCCAGAAAGGCAGTGCCTGCCTGATATCCTGGCGAATCGTCTTATAGCAGGCAATTCCTTCTTTTACCAGCGCAAGACGTTCCTGAGGAAGCTCTGCCAGATGACCGCTCTGATGGATACGGAACAGCATGGCATTGACCATATTATAAATAACCTCTTCTTTGTCTCCCTGACGCATCGGATAGGACCAGATCGCAGCCTGCTCCGGAGTCACTCCAGCCGGAGAATTTGCTGCTATGGTAGCAAAATTGCGGTAATCCTCCTGGTCAGAGGTAGACTGGATACTGTATCTGGAAAGCAGTGCATAATCCATGCGAAGTCCTCCACTGGAGCAGTTTTCAATTACCAGATCCGGGTAGCGTGCAAATACACCATCCAGCCAGTTAAGATATGCTTTTTCATGTTCCAGGAGGCCCTGTCCCACGCTCTCTGCACCAATCTCCGTACCGATTCCAGGCTCTATATTGTAGTCCATTTTAATATATCCTACACCATATTCCTTCACCACACGGTCTATGACTTCATTGACATGTTCTATGACTGCCGGATTTCTAAAGTCCAGCTGATATCTACTGCGGTCATAGACTCTCTTTCCATGACGCACAAAAAACCAGTCATCCGGTGCTTTTTTTGCCTTCTCACAGTTAATTCCCATAACCTCCAGCTCCAGCCAGACACCGGGAACCATTCCTTTTTTATGGATGTAATCCGTCACTTCTTTGATGCCATTTGGAAAACGATCCCTGCATTCCTTCCATTCACCCACACTGTCCCACCATTCTCCCGGTGCATACCATCCGGCATCGATCACATAGTATTCACAGCCACATGCTGCAGCTGCATCAATAAGCGGAAGCTCCTTTGCAGTGGTGGGATCTCCAAACAGACAATTCATGTAATCGTTAAAGATTACCGGTAAATCCTCATCGTCCTTATTCGGTCTGCGGATCATACGGCGATATCTGGTCAGCTCTCCCATTGCCTGTTCAAAGCTGTCATCTGCCACACCCACAGCAACCGGCACAGACTCAAAGGCTTCACCGGGTGCAAGGTTTTTGAACCAGTGGGACTGTATCTCCGTAGGTCCGCTGACACATACATAGAAATGATTATTCTGATCACTGATTTCATAATGCCAGGAACCATTATGTTCAATCTGCCAGAATAAGCTGGTATGAGCTTCTTTATTCTCTACATAGCCTAATGGCAGGTACTTCTTTGTAGACCAGTGTCCGGTATTCGTCACCTCCAGAATCTGAGAGGTACGCTGATACACTCCCGGCTGTGTCTGTGCCAGTCCCACATCCCCAAATGTAAATTCCTTAATGCTCATTTCCTTCTGCCATCCATTATAAGGAATGCGTACTCTCATTTTGGCATCTGAATTGCTTTTGCCTTCTTTTTCAATTCCTGTATAACAAAAAGAGGAAAGATATTCCAGACACTGTGTGTCCTCGCCTTCATTTATGATTCTGTTCTTCATACGGACTACAGAGGTTCCTTTGTAAAACTGCATTTCTGTTTCCAGGCGAACGTGAGTCACTGTCCTGTCCTCCTGGTAAACAGTGATTTTACGTCCAATCTCATTAACACAGTCATCCATGCCTGCATATGTCAATAAATATCCCGGCGCAGTGCAGATATGTTTGTTTCCATGTTTTTCATAGGGCCTGTCATAGCCTGCCAGATTCACCTGTACAAGCTGAAAGGCCTCATCGATCAGCTGATCACGCCTTGCCAGATCCTCTGCTTTACATTCCGATCCAAATTTACAGATATCCTCTTCACAAAAATCTGCCTTTGAAAAATGAAGCAGCTTAATCTGATTCCTGTCTGTAATTCCAAAAACAATATGAATCCCATTTTCATTTATTTTAATATACTTCATGCTTGATAGTCTTCCTTTTCACTTATTTACTAGTCCCCATATGATGCAATATTATAAACTTCTGACCAAAAAATGTCTATGAAGAATCTATGATTTTGCCGATTTATTTTTTCTTTACAATATATTCCTCTTTTTGTTTTAATCTCTCTGTTTTTATTTATCTCAAAATGTTATAATTCATTGTCAAGTGGATAAAATCATCCGCTTCGCTACTTGATTTGGTTAAAATATTCAAAACCAAACATTCCAACTTAAGAAAGGAGACATTCTTATGGATTTCATAAAAGAAGCACTTTCCATGGGTTTCGCAGATGCAGCGATCATGGATACAAAAGACCTGGTATTTGTACCGGAATACAGACAATTCTGCGAGGACAATCTCTGTGGAAATTATAATCTGGTTCCTGCATGTCCGCCTGCCTGCGGTACTGTAGAAGAAATGCAGGCAAAAGCATTGAAATATGAAAAGGCACTGGTTCTTCAGACTGTTCTGAAAGATCCGATTATGGATCCGGTTCTTTTCAAGCAGGCGAAACATGCACAGAATATTCTTACAGAACAGCTTGCCAGACAGATGCAGGAAGCGGGAAAAGAAGACATCCTGATCATGAGCGCAGGACCGTATAAGAATTGTTCCTGTATGTCCGCATACAGTGTGGATGCACAGAAAATGGCTGATGCAGTAGGTATGGTCTGCTGGGCAGATGATTCAGATGTGAGATTCTTTACACAGATCCTGTTTCATGAAGACTGAGCATGAGTAAAGCGGACATAAGCATCCCCCCTCACCCGCCGCTTAGTGCTCCGCACTTGAAGCGGGGGAATGCTTATCTGCGTTCAAAAAAATACAATTATGTATAAAAAAAGCTCCAAATCCTCACTTCATAAGGATTCAGAGCTATTTAAACGTCAAGCTGAAAATGAGACTTGAACTCACGACCCCTTCATTACGAGTGAAGTGCTCTACCGACTGAGCTATTTCAGCTTATGCTGTCATCCGTCAGAAATTAACAATTCCGACAGCCACAGCATTTAGTTTATAATATTATTTATTTTCTGTCAAGTCCTTTTTAGCTGGTGTTTTGGGTGTGGTCTTTGTCACTTTTTTTGTCGCCGGTTTTACTACCGTCTTTACAGCAGTTTTTGTTTTCGCTGTAGCCTTACGTACAGTTCTCGCCTTGGTAATCGACTTCTTGATCTGACTTTCTGCTGCTTTCTCCTCTTTCGGCTCTTCTTCCGGTGTGCAGGTAAAGACTACCACCCCAAGTGCAGGAAGTTTCACTGTAATAGAATATTCCCTCTCATCGCACTCTGCCTTCTTCGCAGCCTTGACTCTTGCATTGACAACGCCCTCACCGCCGTATTTCTTATCATCACTGTTAAAGATTTCCTTATATTTGCCGGCAAAAGGTACTCCAACCTGATAATTCTCGTAGGGGATTGCCGCGAAATTGCAGATAGCCAGAATGGTCTCCTCCGGTTTCTCTGTCTTTCTTAGGAATGCCACTACATTCTCTTCATATTTCATTAACTGAATCCATTCAAATCCATCATACTCGTCATCCATCTGATAAAGAGCCGGATGTGACAGATACATATTATTGAGGTCTTTGACAAAAACTTCCAGTTCTTTTGGCATATCTTTATCCGGTGCCATCATCTTGCATCCCGGATGCAGCATCATATAAGCGTATGCTTCTCTGATCTGCGCACTCTTCTGTGCTTCTGTTCCCGGCAGTTTCTCTGCAAAATCCTTCAAAGTGCCAACATCCCTGGTGCCAAGAGTCAGAATATAATGTTCACAGTATGCATAGAGCATGGACATGGTCAGCTGATCATGGTAATTCTTTCTCTCAATAGGATCCTTGCTCAGATATTCAAGCAGATCTTTTGTCCATCCGCCACTCCATTTATAGTCAAATCCCAGATGGTCATTTCCCACACTGTCTGTCAGCTCCGGCCAGAGTCCGTCCTCCTGGGCAATCAGAAGGATACCGGGATTTCTCTGTTTGATCACAGAATTCAGATGTTTCAGAAATTCCAATGCATCCAGGTTCTCATTTGTGCCATATATATTTGGTGTCCACTCTCCAGGATTTCTGCCATAATCCAGATACAGCATAGCATCTACATCATCCATGCGCAGACCATCCACATGATAAACCTCTGTCCAGAAACATGCATTGGCAATCAGAAAATCCTTCACCATAGGACTGGCATAATTGTAGAGCAGTGTTCCCCAGAATGGATGAACCGCTTCTGCAGGATTCTGTTTTTCATAAAGAGGTGTTCCATCAAATCTCTCCAGCCCGGAAGCATACCGTGGAAACTGTGCAGGTGTCCAGTCCAGGATCACACCGATTCCTGCCTGATGTAATTCATCCACCAGCTTCTGGAAATCCTTGGGCGTCCCAAATCTGGAAGTCGGTGCATAATAACCATAAGTAGAATATCCCCCTGTAATGTCATCCAGATATTCCATCACCGGATGCAGTTCTACGTGAGTATAATCCTCCTCTGCCAGAAACTCCACCAGTTCCTCTCCCATCTTCCATTCCTCCAGAGATGTTTCATATATAGAAACCGGCTGTTTCCTGTCATCAAATCTGTGACGCTCTTTCATCCAGTCTCCGTCATTCCACTGAAAAGCACTTACATCTGCTACCACAGATGCGCCCTCAGAATCATGCTCTGCGCTGTTCCCATAAGGATCGGCCTTTAACAGAACTTCGCCACCTTTAACTTTAATTTCATATTTATAATGTGTTCCGGCTTCTACTCCGGGTACAAACAGTTCAAAGATACCGGACATTGGCATACGGTGCATGATGGTTGCACGGCCAATCCATTCATTGAAATCCCCAACAATATTCACGCTAATGGCATTGGGAGCCCAGACAGCAAACAAAGTGCCCTTTACACCGTTAATTTCCATGGGATGTGCTCCAAGTTTTTTATATGCCTCATAATAAACGCCTGCACAGAACTGCTTTTCTTCTTCCTCTGTGATCTGGCATGGAAAAGCATAAGGATCATAGCTTTCTGTCTCGATTTCACTTCTTTTTATAGAAAATTTATATTCCGGTACCTTATGCACCGGAAGCAATACTGCAAAATATCCGGCCTCGTCCTCTTTCTCGCAGACATAGGTTTTCTTTCCGCTGATCACACTTACTTCCTCTGCATCAGGAAAAAATCCCTGAATAAGGACACCATCCTGTGTGATCCTTGGTCCCATCACATCTCTGGGAGCAGTCTCTTCTCCATACACAATAGCTTCAATTCTCGGCCAGTTCATATAACCGTATAATTTTTCATCCATAGCTGTGTTACCTCCCCGATTGTCAGAAATACGATGATCGGTTACTCTTACTGGCAGCGTATTTATGGTACATTAAACGTCACCTGTAAACAATAACAAATCAAGTTATGTTTATTTTAGCATCTTTGCACAAAAAAATAAAGAAAATTGTTTGACAAATCCCCTTTACTGCGCTAAATTTATGTTATGATGTTAGGGGTAAAAGGCATTTTACCCCTAACTTGATATCTACTATGGAAAGAATCTTGTTCCGGATACTATGCTTCTTTCCATCACAACAAGGAGGATACAAAATGGGAAACAAAGCCTTTGACGTAACCGCATTAGGCGAATTATTGATTGACTTTACTGAAAACGGCATCAGCGCACAGGGAAATCCTATGCTGGAAGCCAATCCGGGCGGTGCTCCATGCAATGTGCTTGCAATGCTTGAGAAGCTTGGCAAAAAAACTGCATTCATCGGCAAAGTGGGAAACGATATGTTCGGAACTCAGCTTAAAAATGCCGTAGAGGAAGTAGGGATCGACACCCGCAATCTTGTAATTGATAACGAAGTACATACAACACTTGCATTCGTACATACCTATCCTGACGGAGACAGAGATTTCTCCTTCTACCGTAACCCAGGTGCAGATATGATGCTCACCAAAGATGAAATCCAAGAAGACCTGATCAGAGATTCCAGAATCTTCCATTTCGGAACTCTTTCTTCCACTCACGAAGGAGTGCGTGAGGCAACCCGCTATGCCATCGATGTTGCAAAAGAAGCCGGATGTATCGTCAGCTTCGACCCGAACCTTCGTCCGCCATTATGGAAATCTCTGGATGACGCAAAGGCAGAGATCGAATACGGCCTTGGCAAATGCGATATTCTGAAAATCTCAGATAACGAAGTTGAATTCCTGTTCGGAACTACAGACTACGACAAAGGCGCCGCACTTCTGAAAGAAAAATACAATATTCCGCTTATCCTTATCACACTTGGAAAAGACGGAAGCCGCGCTTACTACAAAGACATGAAAGTAGAAGCCGCTCCTTTCCTTCAGGAAAAGACTATCGAAACAACAGGTGCAGGCGATACCTTCTGCGCAAGCTCCTTAAACTATGTTCTGGAACATGGTCTGGACAACCTGACAGAAGAGAACTTAAAAGAACTGCTCACATTCGCAAATGCGGCAGCTTCTCTTATTACTACACGTAAGGGTGCTCTTCGCGTTATGTCCACCAAAGAAGAAGTACTTGATTTCATGAAATCAAGAGGCGTGAACTGATAACTGAATCCAACAAAATGTCTGTTTCATTACAGATACCCGCCTGATCCATAGTCAAGGAAGCCCGCGGCACTGCCGGAAAGGGCTTCTTTTATTGAGCAGGCACAGATTGCCGGAATGATTTTTCAACCATGCGCCGGCAATTTACTATTAAAATAAGGATGTGTTTTTGACAATGAATTCTTCAGATAACCATATTTCTTCCGGATGCAGGATCCATCTTATGCCATTGATGAGCAGCTCCTTCACCCCCGGACAGGCACAGGCTACTGTAAACAACTTCCAGGATAAAGGCCAGCGGCAGATCGCACAGGCAGAGCTGTACTACTTCTCCGCCCGGGCAGAAGAATGTAAGGATATCGCAGAACTTTACCTGCAGGACAAAGATATTTATCTTCGCCTGTCCGCAGGGCTTTTATATTCTTTCTCAAATCTCACTCTGGGAAATCCGTCTGCCGCCAAAATGGGTTTCAGAAATATTCAGGAATGTCTGCACCAGACAGAACAGAATCCACCATCAAATGAAGCAATGGCTTCCTGCGTTTTCGCCAACTATCTGGCTATGGTGCTTATGCACCTTCCCACCGACAAACTGCCTCCGCTTAGAGATTTCCTTCCATATCTGCCGACTGGCCTGCGCGCTTATGGAATCTATGTTCTTGCACACAATGCCTATCTCCACGAAGAATACGCAAATGCGTTGGGACTGTGCCAGTCTGTCTTTCTCATGCTCGATGGCTGTTATCCTATCGCCATGGAATATCTCTACTGTGTAATCATCATGAGCCTGGTCAACCAGAAGAAAGAGAACGAAGCCAGAGATGTTCTCATGACAGCCTGGAACATGGCGAAGGCAGACGGATTTCTGGAACCTTTTATCGAGCATCATGGTTTAATGCTTGGACAGATTGAAGCCTGCATCAAGCCAACTGAACCGGAACTCTATAAACAGCTCTCCCAGGCTGTCATTGCTTTCAGCAGAGGCTGGATGAATATTCATAATCCAAAACTTCAGGCTTCTGTCACAGATAAACTGACACCGATGGAATTCGCTATAGCCATGCTCGCCAGCAAGGGCTGGTCCAACCAGGAAATTGCCAATCATCTGTCCATGTCATCCAATACGATTAAACATTACATCTCTTCTATACTCCAGACACTCGGGGTAAAAAGCCGCAAGGAGCTGAAACCTTTCGTAAATAAATAATTTCTCTGCCTTTTTCATTCTACAGTAATGAAAAAGGCACTTTTTTTGCCTCTGACGGGCATTATATATTTTCATTATGTGCGGTATAATTAATTTAGGTGTACATTTATATATTACGACAGGAGGCGATCTATAATGAAAAAGAAATTATTGGCAGGAATCATGGCACTTGCGCTATGTTTCACAAGTATGCCACAGATGGTATTCGCGGAAGAATTTACTTCCGAAGCTCCGGAAGAAACAGAACCGGAAGAAACAGGGGAAAACCCAGAAGTATTCACAGACGAAAATCCGGCAACAACAGATGACACCATTGGGGGGGCATCTACCTTTAGTTCTGAAGAAATTCCAGAATTTGATGATGAGGAAGGTAATGTATCAGCTGCCACTGATGGTGGTAGTACAGCAGGAACTAGTCCAATAGATATAAACAACTATAATAACTCAGTTTATACAATAAGTACATCTGGCTCATATCGATTTACTGGCACTGGTACTGAAACCTCAAATAGAATTGTAATCGACAACGTCACTTCTGGTGAAGTCAAGATTTATCTGAATAATGTAAACATCAATACTGGCGATGGTCCAGCATTACAAATTACACCAACTGTCACAGCTCAAGTTTGTATTTATTTAGAAGGACAGAATATTCTAAAAACAACACTGTACTCTTCTGCTGCTTTACAAAAAGATAACAATTCAGGTCTTACTATCACTAGTACCAACACTGTTACTGGCAGTTTAGCCGCCCAAGCTAGTTACGGGGCTGGTATCGGCAGTGGTCATCACATGGGAGGTGCCTCTGCCTCTATCTCTGGTAATACTGTTTCTAATATTACCATTTCTAACTGTTCGATTAAGGCATCCTCTAGTTACGGGGCTGGTATCGGCAGTGGTTATTGCATAGGAGGTGCCTCTGTCTCTATCTCTGGTAATATTGTTTCTGATATTACCATTTCTAACTCTTCGATTGAGGCATCCTCTACAAGAGGGGCTGGTATCGGCAGTGGTTTTTGCGTAGGAGGTGCCTCTGCCTCTATCTCTGGTAATATTGTTTCTAATATTACCATTTCTAACTGTTCGGTTACTACATCCTCTACAAAAGGGGCTGGTATCGGCAGTGGTATGTTTAGCGTAGGTGGCGGTGCCTCTATCTCTGGTAATACTGTTTCTAATATTACCATTTCTGGCGGATCGGTTAAGGCAACAAAAATTGACTGTACGCCAAAAGATAGTAAAAATAATGATGTTTATCTGTGCGAAATTTCAAATGCAGCTTCTTCCGAAATAACTATAGATGCAGTAAAACGAAATGGACCATATAATCATTCATCTATCGATCCATCTGATACTACTCTATATGCCTGGCTGACTGGAACGGATCATGTTGTAACTGTGGGAAATGATAGCAGAAAATATTCTTTTGATAGTGCTAACTATTCTTTCACCCGTAGCAAAGTAGCTCCTACTGCTAGCCAATTTACCTTTACACCTCCATCCAACCTCACATATGATGGACAGCAGAAATCCGTTACTGTTAGACCTAAGTCTGACATTGAAGGAATGGGCAGCAATATAACAGTAAATTATTTTCATAAAGATAAATTAATAAATGGTCTTCCGGTAAATGCAGGAACATATACAGTAAAAATTGATATTGATGAGGGTGCTTTTTATAATAGTATAACTGGTCTAACAGATAATAATTGGAAGTTTACTATTGAACCTGCTCCTATTTCCACCTCAGCTATCCAGATCACTCCATATTCTGGTACTTATGACGGCAAGCCCCACGCAGCAATTTCTTCTGTTACAGGCTGTCCAGACGGCTGCACTATTAAATACAGTATCGATGGAACAAACTGGAAAGATGATTGTCCTACCGTAGAATCTGTAGCGGATGCCGCTAATACCAGTGTTTATATACAAATTTCCAAAGAGAATTATACCACTTGGACTTCAGGTCCTCAAAACGCCACAATATCTCCGAAAGGTATTACCATCAATATTACTAACCTTAAAAAAACCTATGGAACTGATAACCCGGCACTCACTTTTACAGTCCCGGATTCTAAAAATCAATTAGTTGCAAATGATACTATCGAATCCTTAGGTATAAAACTCACAACTACTGCTGAAACATCCTCTCCAGTAAACTCAGACGGCTATCCAATCACTCTGAAAAGCTACACAAATAAAAATTATAAAATAAATGCCGAAAACGGAATACTTAGGATTAATCCAGCAACATTTGATGAAGATTCCATCAAAATTACAGCATATAATGGAACATATGATGGAGATGAACACCCAATTATAACGGGCATCTTTCCAACTGGCAGTAATGTGGAATATTCAACAGAAAGTCCAAACGTAACTACTATTTGGAGTTCAAACTGTCCAAACGTAAAAACAGTAGCAGATGCCAAAAAAACAAACGTATGGATAAAAATCAGCAAAGATAATTATGCTACAAAGATATATGGTCCAATACAGGCAACTATCAATCCAGCTTCTGAAGCACCAGGCTATCCATCTACAGCCAAAATATCCGTTCCGTGGTCCTGTAAGAAAGTAAATGAGATTGCTGCTAACCTTCTTCCTGCAAACTGGAGGTGGCAGACAGAAGATGCAGCTAAAGATTTACAGGTTGGAAACAATTCTGCTGCCGCAATTTACACCGGTGAAGATAAAGGAAATTATGTAAGCGAAACTGTTACTTACACAATTATCAGAAGTAAATGCGAACACAAACATACTGCAGAACGCTACTACTCCTCTCCATCCTGTACTTCCAACGGATACAGTGGAGATACCTACTGTAAAGACTGTAATGAAACAATTTCCTATGGTTATACCATTTCCGCATATGGACATGACTATGATAACGGTGTTATCACTACAGAACCAACTGCCGAAACTGACGGTATCATAACTTACACCTGTAAGTGGTGCAAACATCAGGATACAAAAAACCTCGGAAAACTTGGTGACGGGGAACCTTATATTGAGGGAAGTTTCCAGAAGAAAGGCTGGGATGCTATCAACGATCTGATCAAGGTTTCCAAAGAAAAAGATACCATTTCCATTACCCTGAATGGTTCCAGGACACTTCCTGCTTCTGTTTTATCCGGGATAAAAGGCAAAGATATTTCCCTGAATCTCGATATGGAGAATGGTTTCATCTGGAAGATCAATGGTACTTCCATTACAGCAGAAGCACCTGCGGATACCGATCTTTCTGTTACAAACACAGTAAAACATATCCCGGCAGCGTTATACAGCCTGATCTCCACAAACCAGAATGATTTCGGTTTCCATCTTGGAAGAA